>Ga0325403_1000811_pt1 | contig 24010 bp, 9 predicted proteins | sample PopdelMetagenome_19_FD_205665 | JGI IMG/M metagenome (GOLD analysis project Ga0325403, IMG submission 205665) | Populus deltoides microbial communities from Bellville, Georgia, United States - Xylem-PdKOR-R4 | ecosystem: Host-associated > Plants > Phyllosphere > Stem > Wood/Secondary xylem... | reverse complement strand
TTTTTTATTTTGGAAAACCTCAAATTTAAAATAAAAAGGAAAAAGCAAAACCACTATCTGTATTCAATGAATCGAAAAGTGGCGAGAGAATATTAACATAACAAAGCAACCCCACCTCCTCTCATGTGCAAATTCATTGCATGTGGGGTGTACTGGTGTGTATTGTCATGTACCATAACCCCCCGTTCACTTTTTGTAATAAAAGCCTCTCATTACCTAAAACACACATTCGTCATTCATTTATCTACCCTTTTTCCCCTATCTAATAGGGTTCCCATGTCCTTGTAGCTCAAACATCTCTCATGAATTCTTGTTTTTCTGATATATACAGTTTTTTTCTGGTGTTTATCTTCTCGGGCTCTCTTTTTTTTTCTCTCTTTGGAGGGTTTTTGGGTGGATTTTACCTCTCAGGGTTTTTTGAGCTGCTTCCATGTCTAAGGTCTTTGGATTTGCTGGTAAAGACTCTGAATTTTTCTTTTATGTTCTTAAATTCCATGCTTTTTTTTGTTTTGTTTTCTCTGCTGAATTATATGTCTAGTTAGCTTTGATATAATCTTTGCTTTTGATCATATGGAATTGTTGATGTCTGATACATAAGGGTTTCTTTTTTGGGATTTTTTTTTCTGTTGACCGTATGGGTTTTAATGAATTTTATTATTGGAGAGGTTATTTTTAGAGCTTATTTTGGGGTTTTTTTTTTTTACAGTTATAGGTTTATTAGACTCGGTTTTATACGATAGGTGCTATGTTCGAAGATAGATCTTGAAGATGAAGGCTTGTTGTTTGCCTTCAAATATATTTATTGGGGTTTGTTTTGGTTTTTGGTCTATAGCTGTAAATCAGGTATGTTAGGATTGACCTGAGGGTTTGTTGTGAGAGGAATTGTTCTTTGAGATTTGATGATGCTGTCTGTTTATGGATCTAGGGGGTTTGATATTGTCTAAGAAAATCAGATATTGCTTAAACTGTATGTTGTTGTTTTGGGCACATAATAAGCAGATGAAATCTGTAATCTTATTATTCAGATTCGAATTCACTTCGGCTTGTTGACTTGTATAAACAATTTACTGGTGGAAAAAGATGAAGCCTTTCAGATCTTAATCAATGAATAATTGTTGATCGGAATTTGCACAGAAGATCACGATTGGAAAGTTTCGTTTGAGATATGTGCATGTTGTTGTTTGACCACTAATCATTTTGATAATTATTGGTAGTAATCTGTTTTAACTTGCGTTTCTTGTAAGTTTATTAGTTGTAGTATCTTTAGTCTTGGAACTCATAAAGAACCTGTTTTGTAGTTGTTAAAGGAATTGATTATCAACTTAAAACATTCTTGCTTTTGGATTTTGGAGGATACTGATTGCAGTAAATTTATTGTATTTGTTTGATAAGTGCTAGCTGGATTTACTTTATTAATGGAGGATATTGGTTTTGGTTTTTTAGGTGAAAATGATTTTTGCCCCGGGGGGCCAATTTACACAAACCATAAGGAGCAGAACCTCTTTTTGTCTATCGGCCGTCCTGTGGACGTGTACTTTCCTTCACGCAAGAGGTCTCGCATCAGTGCTCCATTTGTCTTCACTGAAGAGAGATTTGAGCAGAAAAAGCAAGCTTCTATTGAAGTTTTGCCAGATGAATGCCTCTTTGAAATCTTCAGACGTTTGCCTGGAGGCGATGAGAGAGGTGCCTGTGCATGTGTTTCAAAGCGTTGGCTTAGTCTTCTAAGCAATATCTGCAAGGATGAGCTTTGCAGCCAGAACAAATCAGCTAAAAAGAACACTCAAGTGAAAAGTGAGGTTGAAGATGAGGAAATCGAGGGTGATGGATATCTGTCCAGGAGCCTGGAGGGGAAAAAGGCCACAGATATTAGACTTGCAGCCATTGCTGTTGGAACTGCTAGTCGGGGAGGATTGGGCAAGCTTTTTATCCGTGGAAGCAATTCCAGTCAAGGAGTGACAAAGGTAGGCCTGAGAGCAATTGCACGTGGATGCTCATCTCTGAAGGTTCTTTCCCTGTGGAATTTGCCTTCTGTTGGGGATGAAGGTCTATCAGAGATTGCAAATGGCTGTCACAAGCTAGAGAAGCTAGATCTTTCCCAATGCCCTGCAATTACTGACAAGGGTTTGCTTGCAATCGCAAAGAGCTGCCCCAATCTGACTGATCTAGTGATAGAATCTTGCACAAACATTGGTAATGAAGGTCTGCAAGCTGTTGGCCAACATTGCACCAATCTGAAGTCCATTTCAATTAAAAACTGCCCAGCTATTGGGGATCAAGGAATTGCAGCCCTAGTATCTTCCGCCACAAATGTTTTGACAAAGGTGAAGCTCCAAGCTTTGAACATCACTGATGTGTCCCTGGCTGTTGTTGGACACTATGGCAAGGCAGTAACTGATCTTTTTCTGACAAGCCTCTCAAATGTCAGCGAGAGGGGTTTTTGGGTCATGGGTAATGGCCAAGGGTTGCAGAAGTTGAAGTCCATGACAGTTGCATCCTGTGTGGGATTGACAGATACTGGACTTGAAGCTGTGGGAAAGGGTTGCCCAAATTTGAAACAGTTCTACCTCCACAAGTGTTCCTTCTTATCTGACAATGGACTTGTCTCATTTGCAAAATCTGCAGTGTCACTCGAGAGCCTGCTTTTAGAGGAGTGCCACAGGATCACCCAATTTGGGTTTTTTGGTTCCCTTTTAAACTGTGGTGCAAATCTGAAGGCTGTTTCTCTCGTGAACTGCTTTGGGATTAAGGACTTAAAGCTAGACTTGCCTGAGCTGTCTCCTTGCAAATCCCTGCGATCATTGTCCATCCGCAACTGCCCTGGTTTTGGTGATGGTAGTCTTGCTTTGTTGGGTAAGTTGTGCCCGGAACTGCAGAATGTGGAATTGAGTGGGCTTCAGGGAGTAACTGATGCTGGGTTTCTCCCAGTGCTTGAGAACTGTGAGGCTGGCCTGGTGAAGGTTAACCTCAGTGGTTGTGTCAATTTGTCCGACAAAGTGGTGTCAGTGATGACTGAGCAGCATGGTTGGACTCTTGAAGTGCTAAATCTTGATGGATGCAGGAGGATAACCGATGCAAGTTTGGTGGCAATAGCAGAAAACTGTTTCTTGCTATCTGACCTTGATGTCTCAAAGTGTGCAACCACTGATTCTGGTATTGCAGCCATGGCTCGCTCAAACCAGCTCAATCTGCAGGTCCTCTCTATGTCAGGTTGCTCTATGATATCAGATAAGAGCTTACTTGCCCTCATAAAACTGGGTCGGACCCTCTTGGGGTTGAATCTCCAGCACTGCAATGCTATTAGCAGCAGCACTGTTGATGTGCTTGTGGAGAGTTTATGGAGGTGCGATATTCTTTCCTAATTGGGGAAAGGTTAAAAACTTAATCCAAGATTAGGGTTGCAGATGTAAAGGTCGGGGGTTCAGAGAAAGCAGGAAGCCTCAGATAATAGTCAGCTTTTGTGAGCAGCAGCGCCAGCTGCAGCTTTGTTTAGTTTTTGGGCCCATCAGCTATGGGTCTTTCCACTACCATCAGAACTTGGGTTCCCTTTTCCCGGGAATGTGGCCATTTACCCTCCCTTTTTTTTCTCAGGTTTCCGTTCACTGGGAATCTGTTAGAAGTGCTAGTTTCTTCGTGGCCTCCGTTCCCTGAGAATACAGTAGCCAAGTTCTGGTTCCAGGTTTCTTTTCTTTTTTTCTTTTTTCCCTTAATGTTTCAGGGTGTTATCACTCGGTGTTTTAGTTCAGCCTCATGACTACCATGCTTGGCTGAAGCTTTTTCGTGAAGTACCAGTGTCAAGTCTGTCCATATCAGGCTTTCAGTTCCTTTGTTTTTGTAATCATGTTTCTGAACGTGATGGTTGGGTCGCTGTTTTCCTCGAAGGGTGGGTTACCAATACTGGTCTGTCTTTCTGGTTGCTTTTGGCAGTTTGACTTTTCGGTGCCTCGTCGTCTAGGGTTTTGGCCGTGGCAGCAAGTTATACAGTCTGCCATGACAACCTCCTCTTTCATGAGGGGTTGCTTTTTTATCCAAGCCCTAGTTTTTTACAGGCTCCATTTCTTCATGAACTGTATCTTGCAACCTTTTTTATCATGTAATGAAATAGATATCCACCCTTTTTGTGATGTATGTTTTTATCTTAATGGAAATGATTATAAATAAAAGCTTCTGCATCAATCTATCATAATTTTTCTTCTGATGATAACAGGAAGTCATTACATAAGAATTACAGTGTAACCCTTTTCAACAAATCCTATCTCAAAACAGTATCATAAGAATTACAGTATGCTTTGCTTCTGGTATCATTGGGGGGTCAAGCAAGCCATAGTTGATGAAGGCTTGTTTGTGACACATGAATTTACGGGAGACATGGTGGTTCATGTGGGGTCACATGTTGCTTGACTTGAAATTTGGTTTCGATTTGTTAGGTATGACTTCATGCTGAGTTGGGTTCAATGCATCCAGCAGGTGAATTGAATTTGCTACTTATTTTTCTTCTGAGGTGTCTAGACTTTAATAGGAAGCTTCATAGCTGTCTTTGTCCTTGTACAATGTCTGGGAGAGTGCTAGGAAATGGAAGTTTTCAGCTGAAACTGTTGACAAGATGGCTACCTAAGCTGATAACTCTATGATAAAAACTCAACAATACACTATGAAAAAGGAAGGTTCACACCCACCGAGTAGAATAGTTAATTTTTTAAAACTAATCAAGACAAGCACTTTTAACTGCGGTTCACCGTAAAAAGCATCATGCCAATTGCAGTTTAAAACGTGGTTGATCACTTGGAGAAGCAAGTTTTAGTTTTGTATCCTTATCCAAGAAAAAAGTTTTAGTTTTATGTTGTTGATTATGTTGAAGCATGTAATATAATCAAGAATGGATCTGAAAAATCTAGAGTGGTTAGCTACATAATCTCTCAGATGATCATGGCGAGATGTGCAAGGGCAGCATAATTCAAGAAGCTGATCATAGAAAAATCTGTAGTGGTTAGCATATGAATCCAACTTAGTGGAAACCCATCTTTTTGCCAGCTTTCTTTCACCATCTCATTACTGAACTTTTGACTTGGGAATCTCATTTTTGTGCTTGGTTAACGATTGGAGTTCTCAAATCAATCACAAAAATCCATTGAAAATAAATTAAGCAGTGCTATATTCAAAAGATCTCATCATCACTACACGATATCTCATGTCCCCATGTGAAATTGGCAATTTACAAATCCCACCATGGATTTGACAAATATTGTCACATGAGAGAAGGAGCTTGGAACTGGGCCTTCCAAGTTTGACAAATTTAGTTGAAACTTCCTAGGGCTGCTTAATGAGGGCTAATCTGATAGTTCTTGCCTGTTTGTGTACTTTTTTTTCTTCTCCTCCAATAGTTGAAGTATTTTTAGACTTTTTGTGTATCAAGATCAAATTTCTTTTTAGTTAAGTCTTAAGTGGGATATTTATAGCGTTAATTAATGCATTCACTAGAAATTATGGATTAAAAAACGAAAGATTCAGAGACTTAATTAGGTTTAAAATGAGAAAAGTATTGATTTTGGACCTTGCATTTAATGTTTAAAGTTTTGGTTATGCAAGAAATAACACTTAATGGTGTCCAAACCATAGCTATAGCATACAATTTAGGATGTAACCCAGCTCAAAGGAAAAATGTCAAAATGACACGACATTTCTTTGATTATTTTTAAATGAAAAAAAAAAATTATCTTCATACAAAAAAAAATAAAAAGATATCATTTTAGACAAAAATAAAAAAATATATAAATCATCAAAGTTAACCTAACAAAAATCTACTCAAGTTTAGCCAAGTCAAGTAACGGGTTGACTTGTTGAATCATTCAAGTTTAACTAGATTAATTTCTTATCCAATTCAAAAACAACCCGAGAAACTAATCAACTAATTGTACCAAGTTTGATAAGAAAGAGCAAAAGAAATCATGAAAATACCTTATGGTATTCTTCAAATATCAATTTTTTCTTCCTTAAATTGCTTATTGGACCTCGATTTTGTAATGCCAATGAGTTTAACAAATCAGTTTTAAGGCGTGAAGATCATTATTTTTAAGGTATTAATTGCCTCCACTATATTTGTGTAAAGTTAAATCAATATATCTTCAGAATACAACAAAACCTTAAATTTATACATAATAACTTCTATAAGTTTGTAAAGAAGTTATGTTTTGTTTCTGATAAATATAAACAGAGAGTTTGTAGAGGAAAATTAGGGAGAGAAAAAGATTGTTTCTAATTAATTTTTGTCAACATCAAACTGGTATTTATAAAGAAAATAATATCCTTTCAGATAAATATATCTATAAAATTTAGAAGCACACTTCTTCAGACCATAATGTGTGTGTGTGTATCAATTTTGGCTTTTCCTTCAGATCTTCCCTTCAACATCCAAATCTATTGATTTGATGTTCCTCATATTATAAGGTATAACGAAATCTTTTACATTTTCAATGTGGGATAAAGTTCTATTTAATTATCTAATATATAAGTTATATTTTAACACCAATCCTCTACTGAGCTTGTAATATTAGGTGACACCATGTTTCATGCATAAAAGAAGATATCTTTAGATTTAAATATCTTCCTAGGGTAAGCATTTCAATACTCTAATGAAATCATGGTGGCAAAAAAACTAAAATTAGGATTTCATTCAATAGAATTGGAAATACTACACATATGATCCAATTAATCCAAAAACGGAAGTTCATCATTATTTTAGCACTAATATGGTCTTTTGCTACTTCTTAAATTCATGAGCATTTACAAAATTTTCCAAACTTTTGTTGAAGCGGAACCATTTCATATATTCATATAGGTGAAATTTACTTCTTACATTGAGATTTCATTAAGAGTGTTAATTACTTATCCTCCCATTTATTTGGAATGCTAATTTTTTAAATCTCAATTTCATACACAAATTAGTATACACCACTCTAACTAGTAATTTGTTATTACCCATGAAACTCCTAACTAGTAAAGGTACTAGTAAAAGTTGGGTTCGTGTTATTAGTAAGTTTAATTAAATGGTTTTAATCTCATACTAGCAGAAGTGTTTCTAACTAAATCTCCTGAGAGACCTTTAGTGAAAAGATCTACTAAATTATTGCAGGATCTGACATACACAATGATAATTATATCGTCAAAATTTAATTGCCTTAAATATTCATGTCTCAAACTGATGTCTAAATTTTTCATTGTAAATTTTACCAAATGTCTTAGATATAGTTGCTTGATTATCACAATGTAAAGAGATAGATGGCATCGGCTGTGGTCACAGCTTAATATCCAATAACATACTTCTCAATCATTCTACCTCCTTACCTGTGACTGCTAGAGCTATGAATTTAAATTACATTGTACAATGAGTTATGCATATTTGTTTTTTTGAAACCCAGAAAATATTATTGCTTCCTAAAAGAAATATTCATTTAAATGTTAACTTATTATCACTTGCACTAGTTATTCAATTAGCATCATTATAATCTTAAAGTACAACTAGAAAATTATTATAAAATAATCCAAAATTCATAATCGTTTTCAAGTAACCAAGCACTTTTGTAATTGCTTTCTAATGATCATTACTAGGATTACTTGTATGTCAAGATAATTTACATACCGTGAAAGCAATATTGGGTCTAGTACAATGCATGACATATATTAAGCTATCAATTGCACTAGTATATTTAATTTGAGCAATTGATCTATTAGTATTTTCTGTCAACTTAAAGGAAATATCATAAGGAGTATTTGATTTTTTGATATTCAAATGATCAAATTTATTTAAGATTTTATCAATATAATGAGATTGACAAAGAGCAGAACCTCCCACTATGTTTTCTTCCTTTGATACCCAAAATTATGTCTAACTCATTTAAGTTCTTCATTTTAAATTTTAAGGTTATATATTTCTTAGTATCATTCATGTTAGTACTAATAATAAGCATGTCATCCGCATAAAAACATATCATCACACCAAAATCATTTATAAATTTAGAATAAATATATTTATCATCACTATTATATTTCAAACCATATTCTAAAATTATAGAATTAAATTTCTTATGTCATTGCTTAAGGGCTTTTTTCAATCAATATAGAGATTTAATTAATTTTTAGACTTTATATTTATATTTTGATAGAGCAAAACCCTCTAATTATTTCATACAGGCCTCTTCATCTAATTCAGAGTAAAGTTATCTTAATATTATTTGATGTATATATAAATTATAAATTGATGATAATACCAAAAGTATTTTCATAAACGGTATATGAACCACCAGGGCATTTGTATAAAAATAGCCTATTTAACTACCTAATATACTAATTTACAAGCTATATTTTAACAGTTTTTAGGCTATTTGCAGCTTCATTTTTTCTCAGTTTTTTTCTTTAGTCTTCACTCTTTAGCCATGTAGGATGTTCTCTTAACTTGATGTTGAACAAAATTTGATAGTTGACGACAAGCTGTTCCTCAAAATATCAGACAAAGAAGCATTTACATGGGGAGGAAAACGGCAGAGACAGAATTAAAAGCAAAGTACTTCGATCAAGATGCTTATAAAGATTTTTACAATGCACCAATGTTCTTAAGACCAAGAACAACTCCAACACCAATTATGTGACCAACACTCCCACATGCCAAGGTATCAGCAAGAGTGAAACCAGCTGGATCGCCAGTTTGTAAGCCCGAGTCCCTCACTTCAAGCTTCAATCCTGCAGTTGCCTTCCTGTTTGCTGATGGGGCTAACCCAAATCTCCCAGCAAATAGCATGAGGCTTGTGCTAGTTACCATTATCTGACAATTTAGAAAGCATAAACTGTTTCAGTCGCTATTTAATCCTTGTAAGAAAGACGTTCAATTCTCTTGCAAGATAACAAATACATAAATCAGTAAAAATCATTACCAAATTTGTGGGCGAACCAATGAAATCCATACGAGCACCCAGGGCTCCATTTCCCTTTCGCCTTGTAGGCTGAACAGCTGCCTGCATGATGTACAAGAAATTTCAACTTCGATCAATATTGTCTACATATGTTCAAGAGAAGACAACCTTAATTACCCTAGCTCTTGTTAGTATATATCACTAACCAGGGATTTTACAGGGGCAGCTGAGGGTCTCAGGCCACTGAATTGTGGGAGAGCAGTAGCAGTCATCATGGTAGTGGCTGCCATTTTTGCTTCTTTGAATGAAAAAAATTGACCCAGGAAAACCACTCTCCTCCCTTATTTTATATATATTTTTTTAAATTTATTTATAGTACAATTTGGGATCTAAAAGACCATAGCCACAAATTGCTCTTGTGGCTTCAGAACGTTAGAAATGGATACACTTAGATACAGGTAGCTGACTTGGCATTCGGCTATAGGACTGCTCAGTTGGATAAGGTATCTTGCTGAGCTTGTTGGCAAGATATCTGTCTTACCCGAACTAGGAAAATTAGTCCTACGGTTAATGTAAATATAATGGTTAATCATCTCTTAAGCTGATGTTGCCTGGCATTATGCTATGTGAATCTTTGACTGTGTAGCGAGACATCAGTTGGATAAAGCTTTGCTTTGAGGCCCTTTTGGATGATCTAAAATGGCATGAGACGTTCCTCTTGTTCATATTGCCCACTTTGATTTTTCTTCAATCTTGGTTCTGAAAGCAGTTGGTATTGTAAGTTAATCTCACTCGTGTTAACTAGTGATGGTTTACGTGTTTATGTGGTTGGGCATGTTGCTATACATAAAGTGTGTATGATATTGAAATGCATAATAGTTTTTAAATATATGTTTTGTTTGAAAATATATTAAGATTATTTTTTATTTTTTTTTATATCAATGTATTAAAATTATTGAAAACATCAAAATAATATATTGATTTAATATTTTTTCAAGTGAAATATATCTTTAAAATACATAAAAATAAACACAAGTTATTACATTTTAAAACACTTGCTTAATTTCTCAAATAATATATTAAGAGAGCAATAAGGTTAATCATCTTTTAATTAATGTTGCTTGTTATTTAAAAGGAGAACAAAGGGGAAAACAAATTGAGATAAGATAATCATAATGAATTATTGATTAGCTATTTTTCCTTTTTTTTTAAAAAAAAGAGCTACATATATTAATATAGTATTTGATTAATATCTTGAGACATAAAAGATAAAGATAATGTAGAGAGAATATATGTCTACATGTTATGTTATATTATACCCTATACTAAAAGAGATTAATATTTCACTGTAGATAAATTTGCACAGTGAAATACTGATTTACCTCTTGATGGGCAAACTAATTGGGCTTAGTTTTATGGGTAGAAGACTGTTTTTTTATAGGATATATTGGGCTTTATTAGAAAGAAAGGGTAAAACGATATTTGTACCTTTTTATTTGCACAATGTGATCACTTAATTGCCCTTGAAAGATATAAAAAAAAAAAACTTAAGTCAAGGATTTTTTAGTCCTTGACTTAATTTTTAAATAAGTACATTACTTTATTTCCTTTGGAAATTAAAAAAAAAAAAGAGATCTTTGACTTAGAGGTTCTTTTATCATTTAGATGTGGTGATTTGGTAGTTATTGAGTGTTATGGGAGACAATAAAGTAGTTTGATAAATAAAAAATTTTAAAAAAATTAGAAATGTGTGAACAGTGTTCACTACTTTCAAACAAAGCATGCAACATCGTCTGGTGGCCAAAACCATGTTTCTAAAGGGGGCAACCAAAGCATTTTGGTATCCCATCCACAAATAAATGACGCGTGTAGCCCAATTGTTGCTTTAAAAAACTTAAATCAACCCTTAAGGTTTGTTGTACTTAATATTTCATCTCTATTCTCTTTATTATAATTTTTAAATTTTAAAATAATTTATGAAATTAAGGTTTTCTTTTTAATTTAGTCATTGTTCTCTTTATTGCAATTTTTTTATTTAGAATAATTTATTAAATTAATAATTTTTCCAATTTCATCTCCAATAGATATTTTCATCTATTATATTTAATTCATATTCTTTTGATTCATAATATTTAATTCATATTTTTTTGATTCCTATTTTTTTTATATGGTTTTTGAATTTTTTTTTTTACAATTACATCATTCTTTAGTTTTCTGCATGTCAAATCTAATCCTTTTTTTTATTGTTGTATTTTTTTTTTACCTTGCAAGATTTTTTTAGATTGGTTTTTTTATTTTATTTTTTAATATTTAATTATCCAGGTGTTTTGCTTTTTAGTTAAGTTCAAGTCTAAAATTTAACGATTTATATGTTGAAGAGATTAAACCCAATTTACAAAGTTGACATGGGTTTCCTTGTTTTTTTTTTCCTTTTTCAAGCTTTTTTTCTATTCTTTGGCATTTTATTATTTTTTAATTCAATTTCTCTAGTATTTTTTAGTCGTTTTAAAAATAACATGGGTTGCCTTGATTTTTTTGTTAAATTTATCTTTTCTGAAGGAATAAAAATTAAATTAAATTAAATTAATTGATTTCATCTTCTAACATTTAATTCTTTATGTGTTGAGCTCCTGATCTGAGTCCAGGTCAAGAATTTAACGGATTGTCAGTTCGAGAGTTTAAGCTGAATTTACTAGGTTCACTTGAGTTTGTTTTATAAACTCTTTTTTTTTTCAAATTTCATCCTCTAACATTTTTTTATTCTCTTTTTATGGGTTTATCTTTTCTTTTAAAATAACAAGGAATGCATTGGTTTTTTTTTTAATCTTTGTTAAATTTAATTTCTTTAAAGGTAATTTTTTTTAATTAAATTAAATTTATTAATTTTATTATCTGAAATTTAATTTAGCATGTATTGAGATATTTATTTTAGCTAAAGTCTATAATTTAAAGCGTTGGGGGGTTTTTGTAACAATTAATAAACAATTGTTCGCTGACAAGATTTTTGTAATTTTATTCATAACATAACATGTTTTTCTTAGATTGGATTAGTAAATTTTTAACTTTTATTTTATTTTCTTAATATAATAATAATTTTGGAATAAATATATTCTCATGCATGTAATAGGCTAGTAGATATGAAAGGCCTATTGGGCTAATAAAGCCCAAATCCAAAGGGCACTAGCTTTATTATTGAAAGTAAGTAATAAGCCCAAGCCAGGCTTGATCCAATTTAATCTCTTCTCCATGAAGGTTGTCGAAAACTCAAGTATTTATTTGGTATTATGATATGTAATATTTTTTAATTAGAAATATATTAAAATATTTTTATTTTTGATATTAACGTTTTAAAATCATCCAAAAATATTTAAAAAATATTAATTTAATATATTTTTTAAAAAATATTAAAAATTACTTTAAAAAACAGATTATAACATAAAAATAAAATCTTTGTGCTTTTGAAACTCGCAGTTCATAAGGGAGTTTGAAAAATAAAAAAAAATGGTTGCTAAAAAACCACAATTCAAGAAACAGAATTCATTCACTGTCACACCTCCAAATTCAACTTATCTTCTATGTTCACGAGCCATAATTAATACTTTATAGAAATATTATTTAATTGATTTTTATGTTTTATATTGAAATATATATCGATGCTTGCTATAGTTATTTCAAAATATTATAATTGTAATGTTTTGCATTTTAAGACGCAATACGTGTAAATACTTAGTAGTTTGTAATTACTTAAAAATAATTTCTTTACAATTTAAATGATATTCTGTTCTCTTTTTTAAGATAACAGAAACTATTTTCTCTGAATTTATAATTAATTGGCTGTAACCATCATAATTATAAACTAATTAACTAAAATACAAAAATATAAGATATTGTTTTTATGATTCATTTAGTAAATCTATTTAACAATTCATAATCACTTTCTTGTTACAAAGAAAATAATATACATCATTCCTTTGAAAGTAAATATATATTTTTTGATTCATAATTCTATAATAATATCAGCAAATAATTAAAGTTTGAGATAATTAATTAAGTTATTTAATACAGCTAAGCTAATAGGATAATTTAATTGTTTTTAACTCAAAGTCAATATAAATATAACACCTTAAAAAAAATCCATCTAAAAATCTATAGTGGTCACCGATTGATAATCACTAAGTTCACATAATTTTTTAGATGATCACTAGTCACGTGCCTATGACACGGGCTGGGAAAAAAAATCTTATCATTAAAAAACAATGTCAAGAAACCACAAGTATATTTCAAAAAAGTAAAAAAAAAAAAAAAAGTTGAATAAATTCGGGTTATAAATTCAGTTGGGTTGAATAAACTTATCTTACCCAATAAGATGACAAAAAATAGATAATATATAATATCAAATTGATCAAATTAAGAAAAAAAAAGGTGTGATCATGGTTAAAAAAAAATTATTGTTATTGAGAGGAGAAAAATGTCAGATATATTTCAATCTCATCGATCGTGGTGAAAAGAAAATAAAAAAAATAGAACGAAATTACACAAGTTAACCTAAGTGCACATGTGAGACCCGTAATCTATTTATGAGGCCATGATAATTTTTAAAGAAACTGAAAAAACAGATAAAATTTAAAGTATTGAACGATACAATTAAAAAAAAAATCAATATAAAAAAAAGAGGCTAATATCAAATGGGTTAGCCTTTCAAATATGTAACTTGAGTTATGGCCGGATGTAACCCAACTAAAAAAAACCACGACCCTTAATACCCAAATAACATAAGGTTGGAGGATAAAATTGAAAAAAAATAGCAATCTAAAATAATGAGGACTAGATGTTAAACAAAAATAAAACAAGAGGAAAAATAGCATTGTTTGATTTAAGGGTGAAATTGAAAATAAAATCATACATTTTACAAAAGGTATCAAAACAAAAATAATAATAAAAAGGATCAAATTTGAAACAAAAACAAAATAAGAGGAAAAATAACATTTAAATGAAAGCAAAAATCAAAAATAAATTTAAAGTTTACAAAAGGAATCAAAATGAAAATCATTCAATCAAAAGCAAGAGAACTAAATCTGAAATCTAAACAAAATAAAAGGATAACATAGATTTTTTGATTGGGTAGCTTGTTTTCCGAGTAAAAGAGTAAGAAAAAATAGAAATAAAAGGGTGGCCAGATTCAAAACATCATACAAAACATTGCACACACAATTTCATCAGAAAAAGGGATGCTAGGAGGATTCTAAAGCCATAAAAAATGACCAATTTGCTTTATTACACACACCGCTTAAAACGTGCGAAGTGACTTGACATGTTGACGCGTGCAAACACACAATCAAGGCGTGAATCCACCTTTTCTTTTAAAATAAACTTTAAACTTATCAAAATATCAAATTGCTCTTTACCTGACGTGACTAATTTATTACAAAAAAAAATTATAATAAAAAGATGAAGTAACCTTTATTTACAAGTTTAAAAAATTATGATTCAAAAGGTAATTAAGTTAATTTATTGTGCATTGAAAAGCAAAAAACAAATGAACATTAGCTAGATTTATTTTGATTTTAAAGGTATTTTAATCATTTTACTGCAATGAAAATATAAATACACCGTATTGTTCTCAATCAATCAATAGGATAATGAGCTTCTGATCCTTGTTAAATTACAATATCACCCTCAATAGTCCTTGTTAAATCATAGCATCACCGTCGATAGCTACCTTAATGGTTTTTTTTAGGAAGGGAAATTAAGAGTGTAATTATACTGTTTTCGTTCACATTGCATTGTGTCTAGATGCATAGTTAATTTACCATCCCAATCGGGTCTTCTTTTTAATAGTGAGATAATGAATAAAGCATGGTGATTTAATGAATAAAGCATGGTGATTTATTTATTTTATGCAGAAAAAGAAGACGAAAGGCCAGCAAAAAGATTAACCAAAGTCTCATTTCACACCATTATATCTTGTATCTTGAGCGCACACCGAAATAATGGAACTAAAGTTCACACTATATATACAAGCTGGATTTCAGTCACACCAGTAAGAAGTTGCTGTGAGCAAGCATGGTGTTCTTGCAGTGGGTCCAAGAAGGATAATTATATTTTGATGGATTGATGGCGAAAGGTTCTGTTCCTTTTCAGGCATGGGTTTTGGCCATGGTAGTAGTTATCACCTGGCTTATCCCCATATCCAGTTGTTCATCAAGGAAGAAGAAAAGGAACAACTTGTCATTTTTCAATTGTTAAAGTCTTTGAAAAACGCAACAAAAAGCAAAACCCAGCAGCCATCGTCTAGTGATTGAGTTTTAACTTCTTCCTGGGTATGATTGTTGGAAATGCATTGTTTTTGTTTTTAGAAGTGTTCTAAGAATATATTTTATTTTTAAAAAAATACTAATTTAATACCTTTTTAATATCTTGATGCAATAATATAAAATTTAATAAAAAAATATACAAACGCTCACAGAATAAGAACAAAGAAAAGGAACTTACATGGGAGGAGAAAAATTTAATTAAAAAATATAAGTTATTATACTCTCAGACACTCCACCACGTAAAAACAAACAAATGAAAAAAACTTATATGATTTGCATCATATGAATGTGAGATTTGATAAGAAATTCACCGATACCATCACAGCTTCATCAGGAAAAATAAAAACCATGTGCTAAAAACAAGTTTCTAATCGAGCTCCACCAGGCTGCTAGCAAACATAAAGAGGAAAAATGAATTCAAAACTCTAATCCATATTAGAAGATAAACTAAGATATTATTGAACCAAAATATCATCAGCTACCTCCCTAGCTAGTGCCCTCCAATGACGAGAGCAGAAGAAATAGACAACCTCGTGGCCAAAAACCAAAACCAAAACTCCTAGGTCAGCTTGACGTAACTCCTCAAAGACTCGTAATATTCACGTCCCTAGCTAGCTACCTCTGTGCCTTTACCTTCTCTACCTCCAGTTATTAGCATGGGTTTAATTACCACATGCTCTCAGTCAAAAAGCTAAAAATCCTCTCCTCCCATCCATCCATCCATCCATCTATATATATATATATATATATATATATATATGCTGCCTTCTTTTCTTTCTTTTTTGTCCATCTTTGAGACAACATTTCGGGTTTCAAAAGAAACGAGAAGAAAAAAATGCTTCTTAGAAGTACTTCTACACCGGTATTAAGGACACTTGTCTGCCAGTCATCAACAAGCCGGCCAGTGTCCATGTGCCTTCAAAGAACAGCATCAGAGCCTGATATTAAGCCACTCTACTTGACCAGAGAGAGAATGTTCGCTAAACGTTCTTTCATGTCACCAGTCCTTAAGGAAAAAGAAGAAATGAGCGTTTGCATAGAAGCAGTCGAGGAGGAGGAGATGGTCTGTGCAGGGGGTGGTGGTGGTGGTATTTGTGGCAGTGGTGGTGGTGGTGGGAGCTGGGACTCGGGTCATCAGCCTTATGAAAGCGATCATGAGAGTATGAATCTTTATTACCAGAACATGATCAAGGCCTATCCTGGTGATGCTCTTCTTCTTGCAAACTACGCTAAATTCTTGAAAGAGGTAAGCGTAAAACAATATGTGCCTGTGTTTGTATTTGTTGTTTCTTGATTTCCTTTTAAGAAAAATGGGAAATTGCTATGAATCATAAGAGATGTGTTTTTAGGTACGAGGTGATGTTGTGAAGGCAGAGGAGTTCTGTGAGAAAGCAATTCTGGCAAATGGAAGAGATGATGGGAATGTTTTGTCAATGTACGGAGATCTAATATGGAATAACCACAAGGACAGTAATCGTGCTCAGGCTTACTTTGATCAAGCTGTCAAGTCCTCTCCCGATGACTGGTAAAGAAAAATATAAACATGTTTGACTTATTTAGAGATGGTTAGATGATATAATCTGTTTAGCTAAACAAGTTTGATGTTACATATTTTTGTTGATGCAGTTATGTGCTTGCTTCTTATGCTCACTTCCTCTGGGATGCTGGTGAAGAAGATGGTGATGAAGAAGAAGAGACCAAGCAGAACGAAATTCAATGTGATAGTTTGCCAACGTATAAACGGATATATAATCTTCCTCAAGGATTCCCTCCTTTGGCTGCTGCTTCTTAACGCTGATGCAGCCTGTCTGTGGTGTAAATCTTGGTCTTACACCTTCAGTTTTGTAAATGGAACCAAACAGAGAGATCTCTGATGCCTAGTCAAGATGGATGATGATGATTATGCTCAATGGTTGAAGTTATTAGAAGTATCTAGCAGAAGATAGAATCAATAATATACCATGTTCAATCATCAATGAAAGAAAGGGATAAGAGTTTATTTTGGTACTATTCTTGTCTTGTTATTGTGGATTTATGTTGCTAATTAACCTCGTCTTCTTGTTAAAATATTTCTGTGCTTTTAGTATCTTTTGCTCTTCCTCGTCTTGCTGAAGATATTCTTAACTTCCTATGTGGGCTTTAATGTCCAATATAGGACTCACGTGCTCTCTTCTTCTCCTGGGCTGTCTTCTGAGTTTTATTGCCAAATTAAATGGTTAAATTTGAGGCACAGAAGACAAAAAGGGCATGTGAAAATGAAGGGCAATGCTGATGAGTTGGCTTCTCCAAATTTTTGCAAAATATGTCGAACACAGCAAGCAAATAACATGTGAATAAGAATATCTTTGCAAACGCCAACATTCAATGCTGCTAACTATGGACAAGATTAACTAGAAATCAAAATCCATCATGCAAAATCTTTCACTGTTTTTGTGCTCAAACCGCCAAGGTAGCTTGAGCTTCCTCTCCAATCACTACTTGTCATCCTTTTGAACTGCTTCCTGCTCTTGGGTAGGAGACGCACCTTTATTTATTTGAATCCAGTGGCGTTTTCCTCATTTATTGCTTCAGGAAATGACTTCTTTCCCGCAAAACCGAAATGATTTGAAAAAGGGTTTTAGATTAATACACGAGGCCAACTATCTTTATTAAAATAGCTGTTTTTTTAACCTAACCTGGTTTAGACATGGTCACCAAATCACTAAAAACCCAGAATGTTCAACCAGGTTTGTTCATTCTGAGTTCTGGTTCTGAAACAACATAGTTTTTAACCAAACCTGATTTAGACACCGGGTCACCAAATCACTAAAAACCCAGTATGTTCAATTAGGTTTGTCCATTCCGAGTTCTGGTTCTGTAACAACATATCAATGGTCTCTCCATCTTCATTAGATAAAATGGCCTAATGGCAGTTTAGGGAGGGACTTCCACTGTGGATTCTTTTGAGAAAACAGGGGAATTGCTTTGGTAAAAATGTCAGTGAGATGTACTTCTCATTTGGAGTCTGCAGAATGCAGGGGATAGACTCTTCCTTCGAACTCATTTCATTTCCTCTTGGGCAGAGAATTGAGACCAAAGCTGGCTTGCGAGATTCAAAATGTACGCATGGTAAATGAGATTGGTAGCACGCAGGAGACACCCTTTTATGCCCATTAATTTATCACCCCACTATGAGGATTTTTCTTCAGCAATAAATTAAAGAGCAGAATACAATAAAGATTATATCATAGAATTACAGACTATTTTAAAAAATTACCTCCATCTTATCTCTCCCAATACATTGCCTTAGATTACAACGGAATATGAAAGATCGAAAGTAGAAAAACTCAAAGAGACGAAGGATTCGCAGTTCACACCACCAAAGTCACCTTAATCAACAATATCCAATTGTCCAAATATAACAGGTTTACAGAATGGCATGGCCTATCTAACAGCAGACTTCTCCAAAATTTTACTAAATATTTTCAATACAGCAGGCAAATAAGAAATAACATGTAAATTAGAATAACTTTTGCAAGTGATAACATACAATACTGCAAGAATGTAGAGCCCTAGTGAAAAGACCAGCAACCTGAAATCATGCACACAAAACAATCAATGCTGTTGACTAAGGACAGACACAACCATCACAGTCTATCATGCAAAATCCTTTACGCCTTCATTGTCCAATAAATTCAGGTCTTTCACCTTTTTATTTACGCACATGGATTTGAGGGCTTTGCATACACCGTTCGATTCTTGTTTTGTTTTTGAGGTCAAACCACCAATGCTACTGGATCTTTCGCCAACGTGGCCTGAGCTTCCTCTTTAACCGCTGTCTCATCTTTTCCGGGGAGAAATTCACTCTCCTCATTCTTTGAAACAGCTTCCTGCTCTTGGGTGGGAGATGAACCCTCATTTGATTGATTAGATAAGGTGGGATTTTCCTCATTTGATGCTTTAGGCAATTTAGTTTTTTCGTCATTTGCACTGGATAACTTGGTCTTTTCAGAAGGCAGTTTGGGAAGGGACTTCCTCTGTGGCTTCTTTGGATGGGCGGGGGAAAGTCCTTTGATGGGAATGTTTGAAGATACTTTCTCATCCAAACTTAGCCGACCTGGTCGATAGCTTTGGCTATTGTTTCCTTCAGTATCTGCAGGGGATGAGCTCTTCCTTCTACCTAGCTTGGGAGATTTGGCTCTTGTTGTGGGTATCTGCATCAAAGTAACAGCATCAAGACCAACGTAATTTCAATTGATTAACAGTCCTGCCAGATACATCAAGAACAAGTTAACCAAGACATCAAAGCAGCCACAGAGACAAATTGTCAAATAGGATCAGAACATCCAAATCCCATGGCAGTGCACCCATTGTAAAACACAAAGGCAAACTTCAACAGGACTCATAAACACAAAGCCATGCCTGTAGAATTAATTAGGTTGATAATAGTCACATGTTAATTAAGGGATCTTGGTAGCATTACAGGGTTTCTCCAAAAACTTTTCCATGTATAACATCCTAACTGAAAGTTTTGGTACAAAAGAAGATTAAAGATTGTCATGATGTAGCTTTTAGTGTTATCCAACCATAAGTTGCTCCACAGGGGAATATGATACCCTATCACTGGTGTATCTAAATGGAAAAGGACCATAATAGTATATTTCATAAGGTAAGGTTTGTTGCCAAATTTGAACAACTGGCATGGTAAAAACCTGCAGAGTGCAGGTAATCAGAAGTAAGCAATGAATCATTGGTACAACACTAATACTAATCATTCACCGCAGCAAAAGGTCTCATGATACAAGCATAGGCAGTGAAAGGGATGAATCTTACCGAGCAAAGATGCTAATCACAGCAAAATAATCATGTTATTAGATGGATGTAACACAACATGCAAAGACAAAAGCACGTGATATGAAAATTATGATCAGGGACAGTAACTTGGTATAGTTTCTTTACTTTAAACTATAAAAATGCCAAATAAATGAATCCAAGATAGATGAAGCACTGAGAACAGAAAAACAAAAAACAACATAACCCAATATTGACAATTGGATGCAATGGAGGGATTGGTTGGGTGCAGAAATTTATTCAAGAAATGTTCTGAAAGCTATGAATAACATAACATAACCTAATCTATTTTGCATTCCTAAAAACTTAATGGTTCAGCAGCTAGACAGGCAGCAAATGCACCACTTTTTTTTTTTTTTTTTGAGTGTGTGTGGGTGGGGGAGCGACAAGTCTTGTATGAAAGCAAGAATGCAAGAGACAACAAGCATGACTTTAGTGATAAAAAATACAATTTTACCTTCTTTAGCTCCACCTTAGGTGGTGCAGGCTCCTGATAAAAGCTGGGCATAGGTGTTGCTTTAAAACCCAAACTCTTCCTAAGCATCTTAATCTCAGCTTCTTGAGTTTCCTGTGAGAGAATCAAATGATTGCCAGGACAAGAAACGAATTCAAACAGAAATCAAAGCCCATAGAAATCATTACATTTCTATACCTTGGACTTAGCTTGCAGAGTAGTCTTTTCCACTTCCTTAGCATGAATCTTTTCCTCGAGCTTTGAATAGAACTGAACAGCATAACATTATAGATATTACTCTAGCACCATAATTACTGCTAGGGAGTTTACATGGAGAATCAAGAAGCTTTGAGTACAGAACTAACCTCCTTCCTTTTTTCAGCTCGTTCATCACACTTAAAGCTGAAACCATAATTTGGAAGTGCACCCACCTTGCGAGGTTTGGCATCTTCCACAGTGGGACTTCTACAGTGCAATTAAGGAAAAACTTGTGTGGGCCACAGAAAAGGGTAAAATAGTCATAAGCTGAAGATTGCCCTCTGCTCATAGAAGAAGAAATGACAACAAATTCAAAGAAAAAAGGATACGAAGTAGAGTCTGTATCTGCTTCAGCTTTATCAACAGGCCCTTTTTTCAAAGGTTTCAGTTTCGTCTTCTCCCTGTATAAAGCAAAACCACCATTAACAAATGGCGAGAGGAAAAGGCAATAGTAAATACAATGTGAATTAAAAATTCTAACAGCTACTTCAAATAATCAGACATTCTGGATCAAGTTTAACGAATTAACCAGTAAGTCCACTACACAGAAGAGGTGAAATTAACAAAGATAGACATGCAGCTCCATGACATTAAGAAAAAAGAAAAGGCAACACACAAACAATGCAAGCAATACATACACAATGCCTTCAGGCGGTCCTGCATCAGACGTCCCAGATTGCTGTTAAAACAATACGAGCAGAAAAATGATAAGCAAATGCAAAGGTGGTCGTTGGTACAAAAGCAAAAAGCAATGTCAATTTCTACCTTGGATGCCTGACCCTGCCTCTCGTTGAATGATTTACTTTTCAAATGCTGTTTTAATTGTGAATTTACAGCAACAGAACCATTTGAAACAGTGAGTTGCACCTCAGCATCTCTTCCATCCTTACCTTTCTTCACCTGAGTGGCTGAGGCATTTTTCAGGTGCGAGGGCTTTGCAGTACCCCTCTTTCCCGGACCTTTCTGAGATTTAGCATTTTCTGAATGATCAGCATCTTTCACTTTTACTTCTCCTTCCTTTATGATAGAAGCATCAAGTTTAAAATCAGGCTTAGTTTTACTCATTGAACTAAATACACAGACTGGAACATCTCCTTACCTTAAAAACAGGCAGTCCATTGCTTCCCACGTATGCCTTTAATTCATCCTCTACTTCCCCGGTAGATAAATTATCAGTAGTGCCGTCATCAAGCTTAAAAGTGTTCCCCACACTCCCATTTAAATTATTTGAAACAACACCATCCTCTCCAGCAGCAGGACTTTGCTGATGACCACCATTTTGATGGGCAGCCTCAAGCCCACCATCAGGCAAAAGATGATTATCAGAATCCATCACTCTGCAAATAAGAATAAATAAATAAATAAACAAAACAAACGTAAGATTTGCAACTAAAAATGATTTGACGAAACATGAAAACATACACTTGGCAGTGAGATTCAAACCGCCAAAACCAATTCTCTATTTTCATATGATAATTGAGTTATATTTAGAAACTAATGCTATTAAACATTGAAAACATTTCAACTCCGTTCCTAATTATGCACACCAGTCCCCAAACTCATACTTCTTCGTTCTCCAAAACATAACCACGCCCTGCACCCATTACGTTATACTCCAAAACCATAAAAGGCACTCACTTAACACACAATTTTCAGTAATAGTACACAAAATGCCTGACAAACCGCGAGACTTCATCGGTTCGTCACCAAATTTACAGTGACTAAGTGAACAAAAAACAAAAACCTAATCAATTCAATTCATAATTTGATTAATTTCTACCATTTTTTCCCTCCACTTTCTCGGAAACCAAACAAGACCTGTACAAAAACAGATTCCGCTAAATGAATCTCTAATCCTAAAAAAAAATCAAATCAGTACAAAATCTTCCAAACGAATATTTCGTAGCAAATCAAAAGAATCTCTACATTTCCAAGTGTCATATCGCTCCCTCCAACACTGATCTGCTCAAAGCAAAAAAAAAATCCTAACAGCAAAAATCAACACTCCGTTCAGTACCCAACAAGTTCACTAACTACTCAAATCTAACTCCACAATGAGAGAAAGAAGTTGAAAAAGTTTTCTCAGCAACCAAACAGAAACAACAACACTTCAACAACTTCCTTACCTCGAGATGCGAGCAAAAAAAATCAAAACTCCATCAATCAAGCCACTACAAAACAGTAATAACAGATTTATCAAAGGCTACGAAGGATCTGAGACAAGAAGACCGGGCTACGTGAACCGGGGGATCCGACCGGAAACAGTAAGATCGATCTCTCCTCGGATTATTCTCTAAATAAAATGAAAATTATATTATTGTTTTTTTCTGTTTTGTAAGGCTCTAAAAGGCTATTTAAAAAACAGAGGCTTTCAAATCCATTTTATTTCCAGGTCACTCAATGTCTGTCTGTAAGAGAGGGTGGGGTATGGGGTACGTATAATTATACGAGTTGGAGAGATATACGGTTATTTTTTAGTAACTGATAAACAGATAAAGAATAAAATATACTGTTATTTCTTTCTTTTTTGTAAAGGAAAATAGGGCGGTTCTGGTGCGGTTATTTTAGTAACTGGATCATTAATAGACAAGTGATTGTTTAGTTTTGCTAAATAGTCCTCGTACTTGGAATAAAATAAGAATGATTGTATTTTCGTCCCATTATTTGCCAATACATACGTTTTCAAATTCGGTCCAACGAATAAATTTTTTTATTGTTTTTCTATGAAATTCACCTTTTAAGAGAAGGGAAGGTGATATAATTATAAAATCCAATTTAAATCAGGAAAGTCATTAAATATAGAGTCAAACTTTTATTTTATTAAAATGATGAAGTTTTTATTTTTAAAAATTAAAATAATTTTATTATTGTTAAAAAAAATCTAGCTCAATATAAAAATCAACTAGATTAAGTTAACTTTTATTAGAGAAATTTATCAAGTCAAATCAAGTTTTATAATTATAAATGGTGTTGGAAATTTTAATCATCAAATATCATAGTTAATTTTATTAAAATAACTCATCCAATAGGTTAAAAAAACATCTAAAAATAAAATTAATAAAAAAATTTTAATCTAATTTTTTATTTAGATTAAATTTAAATTTAAAACTTGTAAAAATTATCTCCATATAATATAACCTATCAGTACAAAAGTGCCCTTATAAACGGACATTACAATTATTGGAAGAAACGCTAGTTTGGACCATACAACCAGCAATGAGGACAAGAGGGTAGGGCAAATACCGTGAAACCTA
>Ga0325403_1000809_pt1 | contig 24017 bp, 19 predicted proteins | sample PopdelMetagenome_19_FD_205665 | JGI IMG/M metagenome (GOLD analysis project Ga0325403, IMG submission 205665) | Populus deltoides microbial communities from Bellville, Georgia, United States - Xylem-PdKOR-R4 | ecosystem: Host-associated > Plants > Phyllosphere > Stem > Wood/Secondary xylem... | reverse complement strand
GCCGACCTCCACCGCCTCCCGCCGCACCTGGCTGGACGGGTCGCTGGTGCCCGCCACGGTCCACCACGACGCCGGTCTGGTCACCGGCGTCGGGGCCTTCGACCCCGCCGCCGACGTCGTGCTCCCTGACGACCAGGTGCTGCTGCCCGGCCTCGTCGACTCCCACGTGCACCTCGACGAGCCGGGGCGCACCGAGTGGGAGGGCTTCCTCACCGGCACCGCCGCGGCGGCCGCGGGCGGGGTCACCACCGTCGTCGACATGCCCCTCAACAGCTCCCCGGTGACGACGACGCCGGCCGCGCTCGCGGCCAAGCGCGAGGCCGCCGCGGGCAAGCTGGCGGTCGACCTCGCCTGCTGGGGCGGAGCGGTGCCCGAGAACCTGGGACAGCTCGGCGCGCTGCACGAGGCCGGCGTGGTCGGCTACAAGTGCTTCCTGTCCCCGTCGGGCATCGACGAGTTCGGCCACCTCGACGCCCGCGGCCTCGAGGACGCCCTCGCCGAGGTGGCCTCCCTGGGCAGCGTGCTGGCCGTGCACGCCGAGGACCCGGCGCACCTCGGCCCCGACGGCCCGCTCGGCCCCGACTACGCCACCTTCCTCGCCTCGCGGCCGCCCGCCAGCGAGCGGGAGGCGGTGCGCGCCGTCATCGCCGCCTCGCGCCGCACCGGGGGGCGCGCCCACGTGGTGCACCTGTCCGACGCCGGCTGCCTCGACGACGTCAGGGCGGCCAAGGCCGACGGCGTGCCGCTGACCGTCGAGACCTGCCCCCACTACCTGACCCTCACCGCCGAGCAGGTGCCCCCCGGGGCCGGGGCCTTCAAGTGCTGCCCCCCGATCCGCGGGTCCGCCAACCGCGACCTGCTGTGGGAGGGCCTGCTCGACGGCACCGTCGACGCCGTGGTCAGCGACCACTCCCCGGCCACCGCCGGGCTGAAGGCGAACCCGGACCTGGGCCTCGCCTGGGGCGGCATCTCCGGCCTGCAGACCGGCCTGGCCGCGGTCTGGACCGAGGCCCGCCGCCGCGGTGTGCCGCTGGAGCGGGTGCTGCCCCTGCTGACCACCGGCCCGGCGCGCGTGGCGGGCCTGGACCGGCTGCCGGGTCCGGTCGGCCGGGGCCGCCTCGCGGCGGGGGAGCCCGCGCACCTCGTGGCCTTCGCGCCCGACACCGAGCGCGTCGTCCTCGCCGAGGAGCTCGAGCACCGCAACCCCGTCACCCCGTGGCACGGCGCCCGCCTGGCCGGGGTCGTGACGGCGACGTGGGTGCACGGCGTCCTCACCCGTGACACCTCCGCGCCGGGCCCCGGCGTGCTCGCCCGCGCCGGGCGCGAGGTCCTGGCCGGCGGGGCCGTCGTCCAGGGGAGCCCGCGGTGAGCCCGCTGACCGCCGTCGACCTGCCCGTCCTGCAGCCGGGCAGCTGGCCGGGAGCCGACCTCCCCGGACACCACCACCTGCCCTGCACCCCGCGGACGGCGCTGTGGGGGCGGCTGCCGTGCGCGACGGACCGCCCCGTCCTGGAGGTCGACGACGGCGACACCGTCACCGTCGACACCGTGAGCCACGAGGGGCTGCTGCCCGACCAGGGCTCCGACCCCGTCGCGTACTTCGGCTCCCACGGCGTCGCGCCGTCCGACGTCCTCGCCGACGCCGTCGAGCTCGTCGCCAGCGGGCAGCGCGACCCGTCGGCGGACGGCCCGCACGTGGTGGTCGGCCCCATCCGCGTGGCGGGCGCCCAGCCGGGAGACCTGCTCCGCATCAGCGTCGAGCGGCTCGCGCCCCGGGTGCCCTACGGCGTCATCTCCAACCGGCACGGCCGCGGGGCCCTGCCCGGTGAGCTGCCGCGCCGCCCCGGGAGCGTGAGCGTCTTCACCCCGGTCGAGCGGCGCCCCACCGGCCTGGTGGGCACCCTCCCGGTGGTCGAGGGCGGGCCCCGGAGCATCGAGGTCCCGCTGGCGCCGTTCCTCGGGCTGATGGGCGTCGCCGTCGCCGGCGACCAGCGCCCCCACTCGGTGCCGCCCGGCGCCCACGGCGGCAACATCGACGTGAACCTGCTGGTCGAGGGCACCTCCCTGCTGCTGCCGGTCCAGGTCGAGGGGGCGCTGGCCTACGTCGGGGACCCGCACTTCGCCCAGGGCGGCGGCGAGGTGGCGCTCACCGCGCTGGAGGCGTCGCTGCGCGCCACCCTGCGCTTCGACGTGGTGCCCCGCGAGCGGGCGCTCGCGGAGTACGGCGAGCTGACCGGCCCGCTCGTCGAGACCCCGGAGCTGATCGTGCCCACCGGCCTCCACGAGGACCTGGGCGAGGCGGTGCGCTGCTGCGTGCGCAGCGCGCTGGCGCTGCTGCGGGCGCGGTGGGGCGTCGAGGAGCACCTCGCCTACGCCTACCTCAGCGCGGCCACCGACTTCGACGTGTCGCAGGTCGTCGACGTCGTGTGCGGCGTCCACGCCCGCATCCGCACCGCCGACTTCGCCGGGGTGGCCCGGTGAGCCCCCGCAGCGACGGCGCGAGCGGCAGCACCAGCGGACCGGGCGTCCCGGAGGACCTGCGCCGCGCCTTCGAGGCCTACGAGGCGGCCGTGGTCGCCGACGACCTCCCCGTGCTCGCCGCGAGCTTCGCACCCGGCGGCGACGCGCTGCGCGGTGACGGCGCGGGCGTGCTGGTGGGCCACGACGCCATCACCCGGTTCCGGGCCGGCCGCGGCGGGGTGCCGCCGCGCGACGTCGTCGAGGTGCACCACCGCCCCCTCGGCGACGACGCCGCGCTGCTGGTCTCGGTGTCCGCGTTCCGCGCGGGGGGCCGGGGCCTGCAGACCCAGCTCTGGGAGCGCGTCGAGGGGCGCTGGGTGATCACCGCGGCGCACGTCACCCCCCGCCCGCAGGCCCTCGACCGCACCGTCTGGCGGTGCGTCGGCGACCCCCTCGTCCACGGCGCGGGCAGCGGCCCGCTCGCGGGGCTCTCGGTGGCCGTCAAGGACCTCTTCGCCGTCGCCGGGTTCCGCACCGGGGCGGGGAACCCCACCCACCTCGCGAGCGCCGCCGTCGAGACCACCTCCGCGGCGGCGGTCGCCGACCTGCTGCGCGGGGGCGCCGACCTGCGGGGGATCGCCCGCACCGACGAGCTCGCCTACGGCCTCGCCGGTGACAACGCCCACTACGGCACGCCCCCCAACGGCGCGGTGCCCGGGGCGCTGCCCGGCGGCTCCTCCAGCGGCCCGGCGTCCGCCGTCGCGGCGGGCCAGGCCGAGGTGGGCCTGGCCACCGACACCGCCGGGTCCGTGCGCGTGCCGGCCTCCTACCAGGGGCTGTGGGGGCTGCGGACCACCCACGGCCGGGTCGACCGCGCGGGCATGCTGCCGCTGGCCCCGTCCTTCGACACCGCCGGGTGGCTCACGCGCAGCGGCGAGGTGCTCCAGCGCGTCGTCGACCACTGCCTGCCCGACGGCGGCGTGGAGGTGCCCTCGCGGGTGGCCGTGCCGGGCGCCCTGCTCGCCTGCGCCGACGAGGCCACCCGCACCGCCTTCGAGTCGTGGCTGTCGGCGCTGACGGCGCTGACGGCGCTGTCGCCCGCCGCCGGAGCCCCCTGCGTCGACCGCGTCGAGCTGCCCGGCCCGTCGCCCGCGGAGTGCGCGGCCGCCTTCCGCACGGTCCAGGGCGCCGAGGCCTGGCGCGCCCACGGCGCCTGGGTCACCGGGCACCCGGGGGCTCTCGGGCCCGCCGTCGCCGCGCGCCTGCGCGCCGCGGAGGCCGTCACGCCCGAGCAGGAGGCCGCCGCCCGCGAGGTGCTCGCGCAGGTGCGGGCCGCGCTCGAGGAGGCGACCTCGACGGCCGTGCTGGTCTGGCCCACGGCGCCCGGCCCCGCGCCGGGGCGCAGCCACCCCGCGCGCACCGACCCCGCCCTCGGCGACCAGCTGCGCGCGTCCCTGCTGGCGATGACGACGCCGGTCTCCGCGTCCGGCCTGCCCGCGCTGTCGGCACCGCTCCTGGCCCTCGACCAGCAGACCGGCCCCGACGGCCCCGCCGCAGGACCCGCGCCCGTGGGCGTCTGCCTCGTCGGGCCGCGCGGGTCCGACGCCGCCCTGGTGGCCCTGGGCCGCCGGCTCGCCGGCGCGCCGACCACCCACCCCGAGCCCCACCCCCAGACCCTGGAGGGTCCGTGACCACCACCGCACCCCGCCCCGCCACCTCCCCGGTCGCAGCCCCGGGCACCGTCCCCGCGACCCCCCGGGTGCCCGGCGAGATCGACCCGCCCCCGCGCCTCCTCATGGGCCCGGGGCCGATCTCGGCGTACCCGAGCGTGCTGCGCGCCATGTCGGCGCCGCTGGTCGGCCAGTACGACCCCTTCATGACCGCGTCGATGAACGAGGTCCAGGACCTCTACCGGGCCGTCTTCGCCACCGCCAACGACGCGACCCTGCTCGTCGACGGCACCTCGCGCGCGGGCATCGAGGCGGCCCTGGTCTCGCTGGTGCGCCCCGGCCAGCGGGTGCTCGTGCCCGTCTTCGGCCGCTTCGGCCACCTGCTCGCCGAGATCGCCGAGCGCGCCCTGGCCGAGGTGCACCGCATCGAGGTGCCCTGGGGCCAGGTGGTGCCGGTCTCGACGGTCCGCGAGGCCGTGGCCCGGGTGCGCCCGCACCTGGTGGCCGTGGTCCACGGCGACACCTCCACCACGATGGCCCAGCCGCTGGAGGAGCTCGGGGAGGTCTGCCGCCACCACGGCGCGCTCTTCTACACCGACGTCACCGCGAGCCTGGCCGGCAACCCCTTCGAGACCGACGCCTGGGGCCTCGACGCCGTCACCGCCGGCCTGCAGAAGTGCCTGGGCGGCCCCTCCGGCTCCTCGCCCCTGACCCTGTCGGACCGCGCCGTCGAGGTGGTGCGCTCCCGCGCCCGGGTCGAGGCGGGCATCCGCGAGGACGGCGACCCCGACGCCGCCGACTTCGTGCGCTCGAACTACTTCGACCTCGGGATGGTCCTCGACTACTGGGGTCCCCGGCGCCTGAACCACCACACCGAGGCCACCTCGATGCTCTACGCGGCCCGCGAGTGCGCCCGCCTGGTGCTGCTGGAGGGCCGCCAGGCCGTCATCGACCGCCACCGGCTGCACGGCGAGGCGATGCTCGCGGGGGTCCGCGGCCTCGGGCTGGAGGTCTTCGGCGACGTCGCGCACAAGATGACCAACGTCGTCGCGGTCCGCGTGCCCGACGGCGTCGTCGCCGACGCGGTGCGGACCACGATGCTCACCGACTTCGGCATCGAGATCGGCACCTCCTTCGGTCCGCTCCACGGGAAGGTCTGGCGCATCGGGACGATGGGCCACAACGCCCGCACCGACGCGGTGCTGCAGACCCTCGCGGCGCTCGAGGTGGTGCTGGGGCGCTGCGGCGCGAAGGTCGCCCCCGGCGGCGGGGTCGAGGCGGCGTCGGCGGTCTACGCGGCGGCCCGTGCCTGAGGTGCACCGGCGCACCGCGACCCGGGTGGCCCTCGCCCCGGAGCAGGTCGCCGCCGCCGCCGCCCGCGTGATGGCCCGCTGCGACGAGCTGGCGCGGCTCACCGCCGTGCCGGGCACCGTCGAGCGGGTCCACCTCTCGCCCGAGCACGCCCGGGCGAACCGCGTGGTCGCCGGCTGGATGGCCGAGGTCGGGATGACCGCCCGCCAGGACGCCGCCGGCAACCTCGTCGGGCGGCTCGACGCCGACGACCCCCAGGCCCCCGCCCTGCTGCTCGGCTCCCACCTCGACACCGTCCCCGACGCCGGGCGCTACGACGGCGCCCTCGGGGTCCTGATGGCCCTGGAGGCGGTCCGCCTCCTGCGGGTCCCCACCGACGACGGCGGGGACGACGGCGGCTCGGTCCGCTCCCCGTTCCCGTTCGCCCTCGAGGTGGTGGCCTTCAGCGACGAGGAGGGCACCCGCTTCGGACGGGCGCTGCTGGGCTCCTCCGCGCTCGCCGGCAGCTGGGACCCGCGCTGGTGGGACCTGACCGACGCCGCGGGCACCACCCTGCGCGACGCGGCCACCGCCTTCGGGCTCGACCCCGACCGCGTCGGCGAGGCCGCCCGCCGCCCCGAGGAGCTCGTCGGCTACCTCGAGGCGCACATCGAGCAGGGCCCCGAGCTCGACCGGCGCGGCCGCGCGCTGGCGGTCGTCACCTCCATCGCCAGCGCGCGGCGCTTCCAGGTGGTCGTCGAGGGCCGCGCCCGCCACGCGGGCACCCCGTACGACCTGCGCCACGACGCGCTGCTCGGCGCCGGCGAGGCCGCGCTCGCCGTCGAGCGGGTCTGCCGCGAGATGCACCACGTGGTCGGCACCGTGGGGCAGCTGCAGGCGCTGCCCGGCGCGGTCAACGTGGTGCCGGGGGAGGCCCACCTGTCGGTGGACCTGCGCGGCGAGCTCGACCACGACCGCGACCTCGCCTGGCGGCTCATCAGCGCCGCCCTCGACGAGGTCGCTGCGCGCCGGGGGCTGCGCTGGAGCGCCGGCGAGGTCCACGTCGCGCCCGCCGTCGCGTGCGCCCCGCTGCTGCAGGACGTCGTGCGCGCCAGCATCGGTGCCCGCCTGCCCGGGCGCGAGGAGCCCGACGCGCTCTGGAGCCCCGCCGGCCACGACGCGATGGCCGTGGCCCGCGTCACCGACGTCGGGATGCTCTTCCTGCGCAACCCCGACGGCACCAGCCACCACCCCGACGAGTCCGTCGCGCAGGCCGACGTCGCCGAGGGCCTGCGCGCCCTCGTCGAGGCCGTGGCGCACCTCGCCGCGGAACCGCGCTGACCCAGCAGACCCCGCAGACCCCAGACCGAGGAGGACCGCTGTGCAGCTCCTGGTGACCGACGCCCGCCTCATCACCCTCGTCCCGGCCGGTGACGACCCCCTCGACGTCGGCTACCACGAGCGCGGGTGGATGCTCGTCGACGACGGCCTCGTGGCGGCCACCGGCGACGGCGAGCCACCGACCGGCGTGCGCGCCGGCGTCGCGGCCGCCGGGGGCGAGGTGCTCGACGTCGGCGGCGCCTTCGTGGCGCCGGGCTTCGTCTCCTCGCACTCGCACCTGTTCACCAGCGGCCTGCGCGGGCTCGGCGTCGCCGAGACGCTGTACGGCTGGTGCGACTCCATGCTCGGCACCACCGCGCACATGAGCGCCGACCACGTCTACTGGTCGACGCTGCACGGCGCGCTCGACTTCCTCTCCCACGGCGTGACCACCGCCTACAACTTCACCGACCCCCTGCAGGCGTGGGAGCCGATGGTGGACGGGAGGCGCACCGGCACGGCCGGGCTGCGCGACCTGGGCTACCACACCCGGCAGGCCGACGCCTGCCGCGACGCCGGCCTGCGGTTCGTCGACGCGATCGGCATGGACGCCACCGCCGGGACCGACGCCGACGTCGTCGACAGGTTCGCTGCCTGCGTCGAGCACACCCGCGCGATGGACCCCGCCCTGGCCCTCGGGGTGTCGGTCATGGGCCAGGTGCAGTGGTCGCCCCGGCCCGACGCCGCCGAGGTCGAGGTCGCCGCGATGCGCCGCCACGGGGTCACGAACCAGGCGCACTTCCTGGAGTCTCCCGAGGCCGTCCCGCTCCAGCAGGCCAAGTTCGCGCTCTACCGCGACGCGGGGGCGCTGGGCCCCGACATGGTCTTCGGGCACTTCATCCAGACCACCCCGGAGATCATCGAGCAGGCCGCGGCCGGGGGCGCCGGGATGTCGTGGCAGCCGGCCTCCAACGGGCGGCTGGCCTCCGGCACGGCGCAGGTGCCGGAGATGCTGGCGATGGGCATGGCGGTCGGCATGGGCCTCGACGACCAGGCCTGCACCGACGTCGCGGACCCGTGGGCCAACATGCGGATCGGCGTCTTCAGCCAGCGCGCCCGCACCCAGGACCCGCTCGCGATGATGCCGGAGCTGGCGCTGCGCCTGCACACGCTCGGTGCCGCCGAGGTCATGGGCGTCGCCGACCGGGTGGGCAGCCTGGCGGTGGGCAAGCACGCCGACTTCGTCGTCGTCGACCCGCGCCGGCCCGACGTCGGGCCGCTGTGGCACCCGGTGCGCAGCTACGTGCTCTCGATGTCGCTGCGCAACCTGCGCTCGGTGCACGTCGGCGGCCGGGTGGTCGACGAGGGCGGGGTCTCCGCGCACCCGCTGGCGGCCGAGGCCTCAGCACGGCTGCACGCCGACCTGCCGGCGCTCGCCGCGCGGGTCGGCCACCCCCGCTGACCCGCCCGATCGGTAACGCCGCGGAAACCTCCCGCCCCGGGAGCGCAACACGCGTGCCCGACGGTGACGGCAGTCGCGCCCCGGGAGGTCCGGGGGCGCTCGGACGTCCCAGGAGAACAGCTCATGGCCCTGCCCACCCCGTCGCTCGCCGCCCGCCCCACGCGGCGCTCCGTCCTGGCCCTCGCGGGCGCCGCCGCGGCCTCCCTCACCCTGGCGGCCTGCGGCGGTGGCACCGACGCCGGTGCGGCGGGGAGCGACGCCTCGTCCAGCGGCGGGTACGGGGAGCTGAACGTCCAGCTGAGCTGGATCCTCAACGAGGAGTTCGCGGGCGAGTACTTCGCCGACAGCAAGGGCTACTTCACCGAGGCCGGCTTCTCGGGGGTCAACCTCGTCCCCGGGCCCTCGACGGGTGCCGCCGAGCTGGCCAGCGGCGCCGCCGACGTCGCCCTGTCCGACGCGGTGTCCATCGGGTCCGCGGTCGCCAACGAGGGCGCGCCCCTGAAGATCATCGGGGCGACCTTCCAGTCCAACCCCTTCACGGTGCTGTCGCTGCAGGCCGGCGGGAACATCGCCACCCCGGCCGACCTGGTCGGCAAGAAGATCGGCGTGCAGGACTCCAACCGCTCCCTGTTCACCGCCCTGCTCGCGGCCAACGGTCTCGACGAGTCGCAGCTGACGGTGGTCCCGGTGCAGTACGACCCGGCCCCCCTCGTCAACGGCGAGGTCGACGGCTTCATCGCCTACCTCACGAACGAGGCGATCACGGTGGAGATGTCGGGCACGCCCACCACCAACCTGCCCTTCGCCGAGAACGGCCTGCCGTTCGTCGCGGAGACCTTCACGGTCACCGACCAGTCGATCGCGGAGCGCCGCGAGGAGCTGAAGGCGTTCCTGAGGGCCGAGGTGCGCGGGTGGACCGACGCGGTGGCCGACCCGCAGGCCGCCACCGACCTGGCCGTGCAGACCTACGGCAAGGACCTCGGCCTCGACCCCGCCAAGACCCTCGCCGGCGCGCAGGCCCAGAACGAGCTGATCGTCTCCGACGAGACGGCCCAGAACGGCCTGTTCACCATCTCCGAGGCGCTGCAGGCGGAGACCATCGCCAGCCTCGGGCGCGCCGGCGTGGAGGTCACCGCCGAGGACCTCTTCGACATGAGCCTGCTGCAGGAGGTCTACGCCGAGGACCCCGACCTCGTGGCCTACGCGGGCTGACGCGGTGACCGAGACCACGAGCACGCCGACGCCGGCGGCGGCCAGGAGCGCGGTGCCCGCCCGCCGGGGCACCGGCCTGCAGATCAGCGGGCTGACCAAGGAGTTCCGCGTGGGCCGCCGCAGCGTCGTCGCGCTGCAGGACGCCGACCTCCACACCGACAAGGGCAGCTTCCTGTCGCTGCTGGGACCCTCCGGGTGCGGCAAGTCGACGATCCTGCGGATCCTCGCCGGGCTCGAGGAGCCCACCGGAGGGCAGGCGCTCGTCGACGGCGAGACCCCGCAGGAGCTGCGGCGCGCCAACGAGCTGGGCATCGCCTTCCAGGACTCCGCCCTGCTGCCCTGGCGCAGCGTGCGGGCCAACGTGCAGCTGCCCTTCGAGGTGGCCCGCAAGCCCGTCGACACCGACTACGTCGCCGAGATGATCGAGCTGGTGGGGCTCACCGGCTTCGAGAAGGCGAAGCCGGCGCAGCTGTCCGGCGGCATGCGGCAGCGGGTCTCCATCGCCCGCTCGCTCATCATGCGCCCGTCGGTGCTCCTGCTCGACGAGCCGTTCGGCGCCCTCGACGACATGACCCGCCAGAAGCTCAACCTCGAGCTGCTCCGGATCTGGACCGAGAAGCCCGCCACGACGCTGCTGGTCACCCACGGCATCTCCGAAGCGATCTTCCTGTCCGACCAGGTGGCCGTGATGAGCCCCCGGCCGGGGCGGGTCAAGGAGGTCATGGACATCGACCTCCCCCGCCCGCGGACCCCCGAGATGATGCGCACCCCGGAGTTCCACGCCTACGTCGACCGCGCCTCCGAGCTGCTCTTCGGCGAGGGGGGTGCGGCGGCCGATGACCACTGAGACGCCGCTCACGCCGGTCCCTCCCGCACTCGCGCAGACCCCGACGACGGCCGGGTCCACCTCGGCGCGGCCGACGGGCCTGCCGCCCTGGGTGACCGGCCTGCTGGGGCTGGCGGGCGTCGTGGCGGTGTGGTGGGTCCTCGCCGTGACGGTGTTCTCCGGCGTCGGCCCCAGCGGCGTCCAGGCGGTCCCCACCCCGCCGCAGGTGCTGGGCGGCTTCGTCGAGAGCGGTGCCGACCCCTACCTGCGGAACTTCCCGGTCACCCTCGCCGAGGCGGGCCTGGGCTACCTGTGGGGCAACGGGCTGGCGCTGCTGCTGTCCGCGCTGGTGCTCGTGGTGCCGCGCCTGGAGGCGGTGGTCACCCAGGTGGCGATCATCAGCTACTGCATCCCGATCGTGGCGATCGGCCTGCTCGTCGTCGTCATCGCCCCGCTCCCGGAACCCGGGGAGCCGTCGGTGACGGCGGTGTTCCTGGCGGCCCTCAGCTGCTTCTTCACCACCGTGGTGGGGGCGCTGCTGGGGCTGAAGGCCGCCGACCGCGCGAGCCTGGACGTCGTCACCGTGTACGGCGGGTCGCGCCTGACCCAGCTGCGCAAGGTCCGCCTGGTCGCGTCGCTGCCGGCCGTCCTCAACGCCCTGCAGATCGCCGTGCCGGCCGCCTTCCTCGGCGCGGTGCTGGGGGAGTTCTTCGGCAAGGTCACCCTCGGGGTGGGACCGGCCATGATCGCCGCGCAGCAGCAGCTCGACGCCGTCCGGGTCTGGGACATGGCGCTCGTCTCCGGCGCGGTGGCCCTCCTCGGCTACGGCCTCCTCGGCCTGGTCGCCCGGGTGGTCGCCCCCTGGTCGAGCGGGAGCGCGCGGTGACCGCCCCGGCCCTGCAGGCCCCCACGGCCCCGGCCCGGTCGGTCGGCTCCGGCGCCGACCTCCAGCGGGCCGCCCGCCGCTCGGTGCTCGGCGCCCTCGGGCGCAGCCTGGGGACCTTCGCGGCGACGGTCGCCGCGGTGCTGCTGCTGTGGGTGGCGGCGCTGCGGGTGCTCGACGTCTCGCCGTACGTGGGCAAGGGACCGCTGGAGGTCTGGGCGTACCTGGTCACGGTCCCGAAGGCCGCGGAGAACCGGGCCGACCTCCTCGGGCTGCTCGCCACCACCCTCGGGCACGCGGGCACCGGGTTCGTCGCGGGCCTGCTGGCCGCCGTGGTGCTGGCGGCCGCGTTCCAGCTCAGCAAGGGCGTCGAGCACGCGCTGATGCCGCTGGCGATGCTGCTGCGGTCGGTGCCGCTGGTCGCGATGGCACCCGTGATCATCCTCGTCTTCGGGCGCGAGCAGGCGTCGGTCGCCGTGATCGGCGGCATCGTGGTGCTCTTCCCGGCCCTGGTCAGCATCGCCTTCGGGCTGCGGTCCGCCTCCCCGCAGATGAACGACCTCGTCAGCGTCTACGGCGGGGGCGCCCTCACGCGTCTGCGCACCGTGGCGCTGCCCAGCGCCCTGCCCGAGCTGTTCGCCGCGGTCCGCGTCTCCGTGCCGGGCGCCCTCACCGGCGCGCTGCTGGCGGAGTGGCTCGCCGTCGGCGGCGGGGTCGGCGGGGAGGTCGGCCGCTACATCGCCGCGGCGCAGTTCTCCGCGCTGTGGTCGGCGGTCGTGCTGGTCACCGCCACCGCCCTGGTCCTCTACAACGTCGTCCAGGTGGTCGAGTCCGTCGTCCTGGCCCGCACGGGCATGGCCGGCCGCGTCTGAGCCGCCCCACGGCCCCTCTCCCGCCCGGGAGGGGGGCCGTGCCCTCGTCGGCCCTCGTCGGCCCTCGTCGGCCCCCGTCGGCCCTCGTCGGCCCTCGTCGGCCCTCGTCGGCCCTCGTCGGCCCTCGTCGGCGGTCACCCGCGCGGCGGGGCCGACCGGGCCAGCCGCCAGACGCGGTCGCGGGAGAAGGGCTGCTCGTACCCCCGCACCCCCAGGGCCCTCGCGACCGCGTTGCCCACCGCCGGTGCGACGGGGTTGTAGGGCGACTCGCTCATCGACTTGGCCCCGAACGGGCCGAGCGCGTCGCTGGTGGACGCGAACAGCACCTCGGTCTCGGGGACGTCGGCGAACTGCGGCACGCGGTAGGTGCGGAACGCCGGGTTCAGGACTCGCCCGTCCTCGACCAGCACCTCCTCGTACAGCGCGCTGCCGTAGCCCTGGGCGGCGCCGCCCTCCACCTGGCCCCGGCACTGCGCGGGGTTCATCACCGTGCCCGCGTCGGCGGCCTGCACCGACTGCAGCACGCGCACGACGCCGGTCTCGACGTCGACGGCCACCCGCACCGCGTGCACGTTGAACGCCAGCGAGCGGACCTCCCCGAGCTCGGCGCCCGTGGCCACCAGGCCCTCCGCCGGGACCAGCGCCGACCAGGGCACGACCCGCCCGCCCACGACGACGCCGTCGGGGGCGAGCTCGACCGCCCCACCGTCACCGTCACCGTCACCGAGACCGGCGGCGGCCCGGACGCGACCGCGCAGCGCCAGGCACGCGGCGTGCACGGCCTTGCCGGCCACGGTGATCCCCGCCGACGCGAAGGCGCCCGTGTCGTGCACCACCAGGTCGGTGTCGGCGTGCTGCAGCTCGACCCGCGCCACCGGGACCCCCAGCGCGGAGGCCGCGATCTGGCGCAGCACCGTGGTGGTGCCGTTGCCGAACTCCACCGTGCCCGCCCGGAGCAGGACCGTCCCGTCGGGGCGCAGCGCCGCGGTGGTGTGGGCGGCGTGGCCGAACGGGGCCATCGTGGCGAGCATCGCCACGGCCATCCCCTCGCCGACCCGCCAGTCGCCGGTGGCGGGGAGGTCGAGGGGGGCCTCCCGGCCGCGCTCCAGCGCGGCCTGCGCCAGGTCGAGGCACTGGTCGAGCCCGTAGCTGCCCCAGACCAGGTCGTCCTCGTGGAGCGGGTCGCCCTCGCGGACGGCGTTGATCCGGCGCAGCTCGAACGGGTCGACGTCGAGCGCCAGCGCGAGCTGGTCCATCGCCGACTCCAGCCCCAGCACCACCTGCCCCAGCCCGTACCCGCGGAACGCCCCCGACGGCAGGGTGTTCGTGTACACGGCCTCCGCGTCGACGGCGCGCACCGGCACCCGGTACAGCGACAGGGAGTCGGCGCAGGCGTGGAACAGCGTGCCGCGCGAGTGGTTGCCGTACGCCCCCGCGTCGCTGAGCACCTCCAGGCGCGCCGCGGTCAGCCGGCCGTCGCGGGTGGCGCCCAGCTGCACCGAGACCCGCATCGGGTGGCGCACCGCTGAGCGCTCGAACTCCTCGGTCCGGGAGAACTCGTAGGCCACGGGCCTGCCGGTGGCCAGCACCGCCAGCGCCACCAGGTCCTCCGCGAGCATCTCCTGCTTGCCGCCGAAGCCGCCGCCGACCCGGGCCGTCAGCACGCGCACCCGGTCGCGCGGCAGGTCGAAGAGGTGCGCGAGCTCGTCGCGGACCAGGAACGGCACCTGGGTGCTGGCCCGCACCACGAGCCGGCCGCCGTCGTCCAGCCAGCCCACCGCGCCGTGGGTCTCCATCTGCGCGTGGATGACGCGCGCCGTCTGCCAGGTGCCGCCCACCACGACGTCGCTGGCGGCCAGGGCGGCGTCGACGTCACCGCCGTGGCGCTGGGAGAGGGAGAGGACGACGTTGCGCGAGGCGTCGTCGACGCGGTCGGCCGGGGTGCGGTCCGGGTGGAGCAGCGGCGCCCCGGGCTGCCGCGCCCGCTCGGGGTCGAAGACCGCGGGCAGCACCTCGTACTCCACCCGCAGCGCGCGGCAGCCGGCCTCGGCGGCCGCCGCGGTCTCGGCGACCACCGCCGCGACGCGCTGCCCGACGTGGCGGACCACGTCGTCGAGCACGCGGGTGTCGTCGGGGTCGTCGGTGCGGTGCTCGTGGCGGCCGGTGGAGAAGCGCCGCGCGGGGGCGTCGCGGTGGGTGAGGACGGTGACGACGCCGGGGACCGCCAGCGCCGCGGAGGTGTCGAGGCCGGTGACGCGGGCGTGGGGGTGGGGGGAGCCCAGGACCCGCAGCACCAGCGTCCCCTCCGCGCCGCGGACGGCGTCGGCGGGGAGCGCGGCGTCTGAGGTGAAGGGCTCCTCGCCGCGGACCAGCCGGCAGGCGGGACCGGGGACCTGCGACGTGCCGACGCCCCCCGTCGCGCCAGCCCCCGCTGCCGCCCCCGGGGTGGCCGGTGCCCCCGGGGCGGTGGCCACCCGGGCCGGGCAGCCTGCCGCCCGCAGCACGCCCGCCGTCACGGCCTCGCGGACCGGGCGGTACCCGGTGCAGCGGCAGAGGTTGCCCTTCATGCGCCGGTCGAGGTCGGGCAGGTCCTCGGGAGCCAGGACCGAGGCGGTCACCGCCATCCCCGGCGTGCAGAAGCCGCACTGGAAGCCGAAACCGGTGGCCAGCGCCTCCTGCACCGGGTGCAGCCCGCCCCCGGGGGCGAGCCCGGCCGCCGTCGTCACGGCGCGTCCCTCCGCACGGGCGGCGGGGACGAGGCAGGAGCGCACGGCCTCCCCGTCGAGCAGCACCGTGCAGGCGCCGCAGTCACCGGAGTCGCACCCCCGCTTGACCTGGGTGCGGCCCTGCTCGCGCAGCAGCGTGCGCAGGCACTGGCCCGGCCGGGGCTCGGCGTCGGCCGGGGCGCCGTCGACGGTGAACCTCACGCGGCCGGCTCCGCGAGCTCCGCGCGGGCGCGCTCGGCGAGCACCACGGACACGCCCCGGCGCCAGTCCTCGGGGCCCAGCGGGTCGGAGTAGAACCCCGCGGCCCCCGCCACCGCCTCGGCCAGCTCGGCCGGGCCCGGCAGGTCCGGGAAGCGCAGCACCGCGGGGACGGTGGTCGCTGCCGTGACGCCGAACACGGCCGTGCCGTCGTCGTCGACCCGGCCGGTGACCACTGCCGCGGCGCGGCCCAGCTCGGCGAGCGCGATGCGGTGCAGGCGGGCCCGGGAGCGCAGCGCGGCGGCGGGCAGCTCGACGGCGCGCAGGACGTCTCCCCGGCGCAGGCAGGTCGTGCCGTCACCGGTGACCAGCTGCGCCACGGGGAGGCGGGCCTCACCGCCGTCGGCGGTCCAGACGTGCGCGATCCCGTCGAGGGCCACGGCGAACGAGACGAGGGCCGCGGCCGCGTAGGCGCGGCACACGTTGCCGCCGACCGTGGCGGTGGCCCACACCCCGGGCCCGGCCAGCAGGGAGTGGACGGCGTCGACCGCCAGCGCCGCCGCGGACCACTCCGGGGGCACCTCGGGACCGCCGGCCCAGGCCACCAGCCGGGCGACCGTGCAGGTGGCACCGATCCGCAGGCCCTCGGGGGTCACCTCCAGGTCGGGCCAGCCCAGGGTGGTGAGGTCGACGAAACCGGTGGTGCCCGGCTGCGGGTCGCTCATCAGCCAGGTGCCACCGGCGAGGAGCACTTCGCCCTCGGCGAGCGCCAGGTCGGCCCGGGAGCGGGCTCGGCGGAAGCTGGTGACGGTGTGGATGTCCACGGGTCTCCTCCCCTGGGGGTCTCGCGGCCGGGCCGCTGGGTGCTGTCGGGGGAGCGGCTGGCGGCGCTGCGGCGGTGCACCGGGCCCGACAGGTCGCGCAGCGGCAGCCCGCTGCCCCCGTGGCGGGCGGCGACGACCTCCGCCAGCACCGCCAGCGCCGTGCCGGTCGGGTCGTCGGCGCCGAGGTCGAGCCCCAGCGGCATCCGCACGCGAGCGACGTCGGCGGCGCCCACGCCCCGCGCCGCCAGCTGCGCGGCGCGGTGCGCCCTGCTCGCGCGGGAGCCCATCGCCCCCACGAACGCGGCCCCGAGCCGCAGCGCCGCCTCGAGCGCGGGCACGTCCACCCGGTCGTCGTGGCTGAGGACGCACACCGCGGCGGTGCCGGCCCAGCCGCCGAGCAGGGCGGGCAGCAGCTCCTCCGGGGTGCCGACGGCCAGGCGGCTCGCCGCGGGGAAGCGCTGCGCGGTCACGAGCCGGTCCCACACGTCGCAGACCACGACGTCGACGCCGGCGGCGGCTGCGAGGGCGCACAGCGCGACCGCGTGCTCACCGGCCCCGACGAGCACCAGCCGCTGGCGCGGCGGACGGACGAGGACGAGCACCGGGTGGCCGTCGGACCCGCCCTCGACGACGCCGGTGCTCACCGCCCCCCGCGGGAGGCGGGTCTCGTCGAGGAGCTCCCCGGTGCGCGGGCCGGCGAGCACCACGCCCACCCGGGCGGACCCGGGGCCCGTGCCGGTCAGCGCGGCGAGCGCCGGTCGGGTCGCGGGGTCGCGGGGGTCCACCCGGTGGACGACGACGTCCACGCTCCCGCCGCAGGCCAGACCCGCGGCGCGGGCGTCGTCGTCGGACAGGCCCAGGGCGGTGGTCACCGCCCGGCCGGTGGTGAGCACCTCGCTGGCCAGCAGCGCCGCGTCACCGTCGACGCAGCCGGAGGAGAGCGAGCCCACCAGCGACCCGTCGCGCAGGAGCGCCATCGACGACCCCACGGGACGCGGCGCGCTGCGCGGCACCCCCGTCACGGTGACCAGCGCCACCGGCTCGCCCTCGCTCAGCCGCGGCAGCAGGGCGGGACCCAGCTCCCACATGCACCGGACGGTAGGTCGGCTGTGTTTCGGTTGCGCTACGCCACGGGGTCGCACGGGTGCGCAGGTGATGCTGTGACCGTGGCCCTCGTCACCTCCGCCTCCGGGCGACCCCCACCGCAGCGCACCGGCGTGCGCGGGCTGGTGCTCGCCGCGGGCGCCGGGACCCGGTACGGCGGTCCGAAGGCGCTCGCCCGCGACGCGGACGGCGTGCCGTGGGTCGAGCGCGTCGTCGCCGCCGTGCGCGACGGCGGGTGCGACGACGTGCTGGTGGTGCTGGGTGCGGGAGCCGACCAGGCGCGTCCGCTGGTGCCCCGCGGCACGGCGGTGGTCGAGGCTGCGGACTGGGCGCACGGCCTGGCGCGGTCGCTGGCCGCGGGTCTGGAGCACGCGCTGGGCTGGACCGGTGCCGGCAGGGACGCGCTCGTCGTCGTCCCCGTGGACGTGCCCGACCTGCCTCCAGCCGCCGTGAGCCGCGTGGTCGCGGCCGCCGGTGAGGCGGGCCCCCGGCGCGCGTCCGCCCTGGTGCGGGCGACCCACGGCGGCCGCCCCGGGCACCCCGTGCTCCTGGGCGCCGACCACTGGCGGGGACTGCTGGCCCGGCTGCCCGCGCGAGCAGCCGGCGGGGGACCGTCGGGGCCGCTGGACGACGCCGGGGCCGGCCCCCACCTCGCGGCCCTGGCGGTCGCCGCGGGCACCACCGTCGTCACCGTCGCGTGCGACGACCTCTGGGACGGGCTCGACGTCGACGCGGGCCCAGGGGGCGCAGGCGCGCCGTCGTCCGCGCCGGGTCCGTCCGGTCAGCACCCGCGGTAGCTGTCAGGTCGCAGCCGGGCGCCTGGTCGCGGTCCGGGGGGGGGGGGAGGCCGACACAGGGCCGCGCCCCCCTCGCGGGGAGCGCGGCCCTGGCGCTCGAGGAGCGGGGCGTCAGACCTTGCGGGTCAGCAGCGCCTGCTTCACCTCGGCGATCGCCTTGGTCACCTGGATGCCGCGGGGGCAGGCCTCCGAGCAGTTGAAGGTGGTGCGGCAGCGCCACACGCCCTCTCGGTCGTTGAGGACCTCCAGGCGCAGGTCGGCGCCCTCGTCACGGCTGTCGAAGATGAACCGGTGCGCGTTGACGATCGCGGCGGGGCCGAAGTACTGCCCGTCCGTCCAGAACACCGGGCAGCTCGACGTGCACGCGGCGCACAGGATGCACTTCGTGGTGTCGTCGAAGCGCTCGCGGTCGTGGGCGGACTGCAGGCGCTCCTTCGTCGGCTCGTGCCCCGAGGTGATGAGGAACGGCATGACCTCGCGGTAGGACTGGAAGAAGGGCTCCATGTCGACGACGAGGTCCTTCTCGACCGGCAGGCCCTTGATGGGCTCGACGGTGATCGGCTTGCTCGGGTCGAGGTCCTTGAGCAGGGCCTTGCAGGCGAGGCGGTTGCGGCCGTTGATGCGCATGGCGTCGGAGCCGCAGACCCCGTGGGCGCAGGAGCGGCGGAAGGTCAGCGACCCGTCCTGCTCCCACTTGATGATGTGCAGCGCGTCGAGGAGCCGGTCGGTGCCGTGCACCGAGACCTTGTAGTCCTCCCAGTGGGGGGACTCGTCGTGCTCCGGGTCGTACCGGCGGATGCGCACGGTGACGTCGAAGCTGGGGATCGCCCCGGCGGTGCTCTCCGGGGTGGCGTCGGTCTCGCGAGCCATGGGGGTCAGTACTTCCGTTCCATCGGCTGGTAGCGGGTGATGACGACCGGCTTGGTGTCCAGCCGCACGCCCTCGTGGCCGTTCTCGTCGACCGCGCGGTACGCCATGGTGTGGCGCATGTGGTTGGCGTCGTCGCGGTTGGGGTAGTCCTCGCGGAAGTGGCCGCCGCGGCTCTCGGTGCGGTGCAGCGCGCCGGCGCAGATGACCGTCGCGAGCTCCAGCAGGAACCCGACCTCGATCGCCTCGAGCAGGTCGGTGTTGTACCGCTGCCCCTTGTCCTGCACCCCGACCCGGGCGTACCGCTCGCGCAGCGCGTCGATGTCGGCCATGGCCTGCTTCAGCGTGGTCTCCGTGCGGAACACCTGCGCGTTGGCGTCCATCGTCTCCTGCAGGTCGCGGCGGATCGCCGCGATGCGCTCGGTGCCGGTGGAGCCGCGCAGGCCCTCGACCATCGCGACGACGTCGGCCTCGGGGCTCTCCGGCAGGTCCGCGAAGACCTCCGTGGCCATCGCGTGCTTGGCGGCGGCGATGCCGGCGCGCTTGCCGAAGACGTTGATGTCGAGCAGGGAGTTGGTGCCCAGGCGGTTGGAGCCGTGCACCGAGACGCAGGCCACCTCGCCCGCGGCGAACAGCCCGGGGACGGCGGTGTCGTTGTCGGCGAGCACCTGCGAGGTGACGTCGGTGGGCACGCCGCCCATCGCGTAGTGCGCGGTCGGGTAGACCGGGACCGGCTCCGTGTAGGGCTCCACGCCCAGGTACGTGCGGGCGAACTCGGTGATGTCCGGGAGCTTGGCGTCGATGTGCGCCGGCTCCAGGTGCGTCAGGTCGAGCAGCACGTAGTCCTTGTTGGGGCCCGCGCCGCGGCCCTCGCGCACCTCGTTGGCCATGGACCGGGCCACGATGTCGCGGGGGGCGAGGTCCTTGATGGTGGGGGCGTAGCGCTCCATGAAGCGCTCGCCCTCGCCGTTGCGCAGGATGCCGCCCTCGCCGCGGGCCGCCTCGCTCAGCAGGATGCCGAGGCCGGCCAGGCCCGTCGGGTGGAACTGGAAGAACTCCATGTCCTCCAGGGGCAGGCCGCGGCGGTAGGCGATGCCCATGCCGTCACCGGTGAGGGTGTGGGCGTTGGAGGTGGTCTTGTAGACCTTGCCGGCGCCGCCGGTCGCGAGGACCACGGACTTGGCGCGGAACACGTGGATCGTGCCGGTGGCCAGCTCGTAGGCCACCACGCCCGCCGTCGTGCGGACGCCCTCGATCTCGGTGAGCAGCAGGTCGAGCACGTAGAACTCGTTGAAGAACTCCACCTCGTGCTTGACGCACTGCTGGTAGAGCGTCTGCAGGATCATGTGGCCGGTGCGGTCGGCCGCGTAGCAGGAGCGGCGGACGGCGGCCTCGCCGTGGTTGCGGGTGTGCCCGCCGAAGCGGCGCTGGTCGATGCGGCCCTCGGGGGTGCGGTTGAACGGCAGCCCCATCTTCTCGAGGTCGAGGACGGCGTCGATGGCCTCCTTGCACATCACCTCGGCGGCGTCCTGGTCGACGAGGTAGTCGCCGCCCTTGACGGTGTCGAAGGTGTGCCACTCCCAGTTGTCCTCCTCGACGTTGGCGAGGGCCGCGCACATGCCGCCCTGCGCCGCGCCGGTGTGGGAGCGCGTGGGGTAGAGCTTCGTCAGCACCGCGGTGCGGGTGCGCTGACCCGCCTCGAGCGCGGCGCGCATGCCGGCGCCGCCGGCACCGACGATGACGACGTCGTAGCTGTGGAACTGGACCTCAGCCATGCGGAGTCCTCCTCGGGGGGTCGGGTCAGCGGGCGGGGCAGAAGCTGGGGAGGGCGGAGGCGTCGATGTCGGCGCCGATCGGGCAGGGGTCGAAGGTGAAGATGACCAGGGTGCCCAGGACGACGGTCAGCGTGAAGGCCACGTAGAGCGCCATCTTCAGCCAGAAGCGCGTGCCGTTGCGCTCGGCGTAGTCGTTGATGATCGTGCGGACGCCGTTGGTGCCGTGCAGCATCGCCAGCCACAGCATCGACAGGTCCCAGACCTTCCAGAACGGCGAGGCCCACTTGCCGGCGACGAAGGCGAAGTCGACCTGGTGGATGCCGTCACCGAGCATCAGGTTCACGAAGAGGTGGCCGAGCACCAGCACCACGAGCAGCACGCCGCTCATGCGCATGAAGAGCCAGGCGTAGAGCTCGAAGTTGGTGCGGGTGGGCTTGCTGCGCCGGTACGGCGAGCGGGGGGCGTCGATCGCCTGGGCGGGACCCGGCGTGGACTGGACGGCGGTCATCGCGGCCTCTCTCAGTGCTCGACGGGGGAGAAGATGATCGACAGGTGCCGCACCAGGAACGGCACGAACAGCACCAGCCACACGGCCAGCACGCCCCAGAACAGCTGGCGGTGGTAGCGGGGCCCCTTGGACCAGAAGTCGACCAGCATGATCCGGATGCCGTTGAAGGCGTGGAACAGGACGGCGGCCACCAGGCCGGCCTCGCCCAGCCCCACGACGGGGTTCTTGTAGCTGGCGATGACCGCGTCGTACGCCTGGGGCGAGACGGTGACCAGCGCCGTGTCCAGCACGTGCACCAGCAGGAACACGAAGATCAGGACGCCGGTGATGCGGTGTCCCACCCAGGACCACATGCCCTCGCGGCCGCGGTACAGCGTGCCGGTCGGGCCGGACACGGTGGGCAGAGCGGGCAGCGTTCGTGCCACGGGGTGCGCCTTCCCTCGTCGATCTTCGCGGCCGGGTGGACCAGCGGGCGCCTCGAACGGGGTGTGACCGGACTGCGGCGTCCCTGGGAGCCTATCGCCGGGGCACGACGTCGCTGGTCCGGACGTGCCCGTGCGTGACGAACGCGACAGTCCTCTGTGCCAGGCTGGCGCACATGACTGCCGCCGCGGGCCAGGCCGCGCCCCGCATCGAGGGCTTCGCCGCCGTCGTCCCCGCGGGCGGCGCCGGCACCAGGCTCTGGCCGCTGTCGCGCGCCGGTGCCCCCAAGTTCCTCCACGACCTCACCGGCAGCGGCCGCTCGCTGCTGCAGGCCACGTGGGACCGCCTCGTCCCGCTCGCCGGTGACGACCGCGTGCTCCTCGTGACCGGTCGCTCCCACGCGGCCGCGGTCCGCGAGGCCCTGCCCGGCCTGCGCGGCGAGAACCTCCTGCTGGAGCCCTCCCCGCGCGACTCGATGGCCGCCATCGGCCTGGCCGCCGCGGTGCTGGAGCGCCGCGAGGGCCCGCGGGCGGTGCTCGGCTCCTTCGCCGCCGACCACGTCATCACCGACGCCGCCGCCTTCGGCGACGCCGTGCGCCAGGCCGTGGCCACCGCGCGCACCGGCGAGGTCGTCACCATCGGCATCACCCCCACGGGTCCCGCGACGCAGTTCGGCTACGTGCGGGGCGCGGAGCCGCTGGTGGTCGAGGGCGCGCCCGACGCCGTGCGCGTCGCCGAGTTCGTCGAGAAGCCCGACGCCGAGACCGCCGCCGCCTACCTCGCGGGCGGGCGGCACCGCTGGAACGCGGGCATGTTCGTGGTCGGCGCCGGCGTCCTGCTCGACCACCTCGCCGCGCAGCTGCCCGCCCTGGCCGAGGGGCTGCGCGACATCGCCGCGTCCTGGGACACCCCCCGGCGCGACGAGGTGCTCGACGCCGTCTGGCCGGGCCTGGTCAAGATCGCCATCGACCACGCCATCGCCGAGCCGGTGGCGGCAGCCGGCGGGGTCGCCGTCGTGCCCGGCGCCTTCGGGTGGGACGACGTCGGCGACTGGGACTCCCTGGCCACCCTGCTCCCGGGCGCCTCCGACGGGCTGGCCGTCCTGGGCGACCCGGCCCTGGTGCTGGGGGAGGACGGCGCCAGCGGCGTCGTCGTCGCCGGGGCCGGGCGGACGGTGGCGGTCCTCGGCCTGCCCGACGCCGTGGTCGTCGACACCCCCGACGCCCTGCTGGTCACCACCCGCCAGCACGCGCAGGGCGTGAAGCAGGTGGTCGGCGCGTGGCGCGAGCGCGGCCGCGACGACCTGCTGTGACCCTGCTGTGACGCTGCGCCCCCGCCGCGGTCCCGAGGGACCCGCCGGCCCGCCCACCCTGACCGACCTCCTCGCCCCGCGCCTGGAGGAGCTCGTCGCGTTCCGGCGCGACGTGCACGCCCACCCCGAGACGGCGCACGCCGAGCACCGCACCACCGCCAAGGTCGCCGAGGCGCTGCGCGCCGCCGGCCTCGAGCCGCGGTTGCTGCCCGGCACCGGCCTGACCTGCGACGTCGGCACCGGACCCCGGCTCGTGGCGCTCCGCGCCGACCTCGACGCGCTGCCCCTGGCCGACGAGACCTCCAGCCCGTGGTGCTCCACGGTGCCGGGCGTCGCGCACGCCTGCGGCCACGACGTCCACACCACCGCGGTGCTGGGCGCCGGGCTCGTCCTGGCCGACCTCGCCCGCGCCGGCCGGCTGCCCGGGCGCGTGCGCCTCCTGTTCCAGCCCGCCGAGGAGGTCACGCCCGGTGGTGCGCTGGGGGTGATCGCCGCCGACGCGCTGGACGACGTCGAGCGCGTGCTCGCGGTGCACTGCGACCCCCACACCGACGTCGGCCGCGTGGGGCTGCGGGTCGGGGCCATCACCTCCGCGTTCGACCAGGTGCGCGTGGAGCTGCACGGCCCCGGAGGCCACACCTCGCGGCCGCACCTGACCGCCGACCTGGTCTTCGCCCTCGCCAAGGTGGTCACCGAGGTGCCCGCCGTCCTGTCCCGGCGCCTCGACCCGCGCGCCGGCGTCAGCCTCGTGTGGGGCCGCGTCAACGCGGGCGGGGCGGCCAACGCCATCCCGCGCCTGGGGGTGGCCGAGGGCACGCTGCGCTGCGTGCGCCAGGACGCCTGGAAGGACGCCGGCGACCTGCTCGCCGAGGTCGTCCGCGAGGTGGTGGCGCCCTACGGCGTCGAGGTCGAGGTCGACCTCAAGCGCGGGGTCCCCCCGGTCGTGAACGAGGCGGTCAGCACCGGACTGCTGCAGGGCGCCGCCGAGGAGGAGCTGGGCGCCGGCTCGGCCGTCCCCACCGACCAGAGCCTGGGCGGGGAGGACTTCGCCTGGTACCTGCAGCACGTGCCCGGGGCGATGGCGCGCCTGGGGACCCGCACCCCGGGCGGGGCCACCCACGACCTGCACCGCGGTGACTTCCAGGCCGACGAGCGCGCCGTCGCCGTCGGCGCCCGGCTGCTGGCCGCCGCCTCCCTGGCCGGCCTGCGCCTGCCGCTCGACCCGGCCTGACCCGGTCTCGCTCGACCCGGCCTGACCCGGTCTCGCTCGACCTCACCCGACCGGACGAACCGCCCCATCACGGAACGGTTGCGATCCGCCCGGGGGGTCTCGTCCGCCGCACGGGAGTCGTCCTAGGGTCATGGCGAGCACGCCCGGACGGGTCAGGGACGACCTCCCGGCACGCCCTGACCGGTGCCGCGACCGCGGCCCCGGGGCGAGAGCACGACGACAGCCCCCCTGGAGGAGCACCCGTGAAGAAGAAGCTC
>Ga0325403_1000808_pt1 | contig 24019 bp, 21 predicted proteins | sample PopdelMetagenome_19_FD_205665 | JGI IMG/M metagenome (GOLD analysis project Ga0325403, IMG submission 205665) | Populus deltoides microbial communities from Bellville, Georgia, United States - Xylem-PdKOR-R4 | ecosystem: Host-associated > Plants > Phyllosphere > Stem > Wood/Secondary xylem... | reverse complement strand
AAAAAAAAAAAACTAAGGAAGCAATTAATCATGAGCAAGTTAATAATGGGGTTAATTAATGATCTACTTTTGTTTATAGAATCCAAATAACTAGATTATAATAATAATCTTAGCTTAAGGACCCGTGCGAAACCTTTATTATAATATGCACCAAGACTTTAAGAAGCATATTCAATCGTTTGATATCTATCTTTAATTTATTGAAGGGTCGTTTCTTCTTTTGAGCCCACCTTCTTTTGATTCCTAATGACCCCACTTGGTGTTCAATGCATTCTACAAAAAATTCCAATTTTTGCTGGCTACGATGTTATATACGTGTATACAAGAAATTCAATATGAACAAAGAAATTTGGCCTTAGTTGTTGTTGTTGTTGATTACTGATTTAGCACCGTTTAGTTTCCCAAATTAATTGATTGGTTTGAATTCAAATTCAACACAAATTTAATGTTCTTGTTATTTTTATAGTCAACTCAAATTTGATTGATGTTATAAAGAAACAATTAAGTGTATAGTTGTAAACATTATGATCACCTGCATGGATATCTTCTATTTTTTTTTAAAAAAAATTTGGGGCTTCAAGCCCTAATAATTTTAGATTAAATGAGATAATTTACATCTAAATATATTAAAATATAAAATTCAATACAAACTCACCGTAGGATCATTTATTGTCTAATGATCCCCATCACGGGTTCTTTGATAAACCATAATTCACTAACCAGTTTGTTGCTGCATTTGCTTCCTAGTAAAAAGAACGTTGTATTTTAATCACAGTTTTGAAACCCGGACCGGCTCGGCGGGTCGACCCGGGACCCGACCGATCCGGGCCTGGAACCGGTTTGGGTCTAAGTAAAAGCCCACCGGGGATTTGGCTCGGCAAAACCCAGTCGACCTGGTGGGTCGACCCGGGTAAACCCAATTGAGACCCAACTTTTTTTTTTATATACATATACGTGAAATGATGAACAATGAAGATAGAGAGAAAACCTAATTAAAGAAAAAGCCATTTCAATCGCGAAGAGTAGAGGAGTAGAAGACTCTTGATCACTGTTTCAAATCTGCGAATAATGTTAGATTCTTGTTTCTCTTCACGACTCTCCTTCTTTCACTCTCTCTTTTCTTTATTTTTTGCCTTTTTTTTTAAACTTGCAGTTCTTGATCTAGCATCGATTCTTTCCTATTCTCACACCTACATGTATGTTTCTCTGTTCTTTTCTTTTTTGCAACTTAATAAAGCCTTTGCCTCTTTTTTCTTAATTTATTTCAGTTATTTCTTCGTAAGATGCATATTAGTTAACGGTCTCATTTTTCTTCTTTATGTTCGTTTGATGTGCTTGACAAAGAAGAGGACTTAGTTGACCAATTTAGTAGTGCAAGCCTTATTGGAAGTTGTAGGCTTAGACTATGTGCTCGGAGAAACTATATCAAGTATCAACTGCTTCATAGTTTATTGGTACACCATTAGTGTTTAAATTGATGTCGTGGAACACACGAGCAAGGTTTTTCACTGGTATATAATTTCAAAAAAAGAGAAGCAAATAAGAAACTCCACAAACCTCCCCCTCAAACTATTGCCCGGTCAAACTAATTAGGTTGAAATAAATTGTGGTTGTGCCATTCATAATCTAGTTGGTTAATAAACATTAATAAAATTAACCATTGAGAAGGTAGAGATCTCTCTCTTATCTTTACACTCTGGTTAGTGAGAATGGAAGGAAAATCTTCCCTTGCATGATCTGCTGCTCGATTCACTTAGATGACTCACAAAACCAAACAAGAAGCTAAATAATATCTTATTTGGATATTTAATAATAGTATGGCATGTCAAAATACTATCAGGATGGTAAATTGAGCTTGCTTCTTTTAAGCAATTTTTTTTTATCAGTAGAAAAATTCTCTGTGCCTTTTGAATTTTATTTGGTTGGTTATAATTGCTGTAGTGATATGGCTTGAAATTAATAGGTTGCTACAAATTTAGACACCTTATACCTTATATCTGCAAATTTAGACACCTTGAATTAATGTCCAGTTTATGAGGATTTCTTCATTCTTTGTGATCACTGTAGTGATTAATCTAAGGAAATAAGCTTTTTTTATGGTCATACCTTATACCTGGTTGGTTATAATTGCTTGTTAGTCATTGTTAATCTAATGAATGGATTGCAAAGTGTTTTGCTGCTCAGTCTGAATATATAATAAAAGTATATGATTTGGCTTGAAATTATATTCCCTTCTATAAATTATGTTAGTGCCAAGCTGTGTGCAAAATGAGAAACCAGAATTGAAGTCTGAAAAACAACTCCAAAGAAGCGTTTTTCTTTTGCCATCCTATTTATAATTTTCGGTCATATATTGGAATGTTGCATGAGGAATTTTTGTGTTTTGTGTTTTCTGTTTCTTTCGTTTGTTTCCCATATTTATGTTCTGCTAATTGTTCTACTAATTTTGTTAATTGAAAAGATTTTTATGTTTTTTGTTTCTTCCTATAGTGTCCCTTGTTCTGTAACTTTATTTTTCATACCATGAGCTTTTCTTTTTCTCGTTTAATATAGGTCCTTAAAATGTCTTCACATGATGGTAGTTCTCTAAGTAGTGATCCTTCAACAGCCCAATCATCTCAACCTTCAATTTCCATGTCAAGTGGTAGTAAAGGAAGAACATATTTGGCATGGGGTCATTTTAGAGAAGTTCCTGAACTTAGTGTTGGATGTAAAAAAACTAAATTAGTATGTTTATATTGTGCTAAAGTATTTGCGGGTGGTGGCATTAATCGATTTAAGCAACATTTAGTTGGAGCAAAGGAGAAGTTGAACAATGTCGCAAATGTTCTCCTGATGTTCGACATCAAATGCTTTTGAATTTTAAAGGAAATGTTGAAACAAAAAAAAAAGTTAGAGAAATACAAGTAGATTTCAATCCATTTAATGCACAACAAAGAGAGCATGAAGAGATGATGATTAGGCAATTAGAAGATGATGATGATGATGATGATGATGGTGATGATGATGATGAGGATGTCAATACTAGAAAACATATGTTACCACCGAAGGTTGCAAAAAAGAAAAAGATTCAAAGCACCAGCAATGTAAAACAATCGATTACAAGTTATAGAAAGCAGAAGAAATCTGTAATATTAGGGGCATATTTTATGTCGAGAACAACTCCTGGTGCTCAAAAGTCTCTTTAGAATTGTTGGCAAAAGAAGAAAGCAGTTGAATGGTGTGATCTTGCTTTAGCGAAGCGGATGATTGATGCATGTGTGCCATTTAATGTTGTTAACTCTGTGTATTATCAGCATGCCATAGATGCTGTAACAACCATGGGTCCTGGTTATAAAGGACAAAACTTGCATGCTATTCGTGGTTATTGCTTGGCAAAAACGGTTGATGAAGTGAAGATTTATATGGAGAGTTATTGAGAGATTTGGAAGAAGACTGGTTGCACATTAATGACTGATGGATGGACAGATCAGAAAAGGAGGACTTTAATTAACTTCTTAGTATATTGTCCTAAAGGAACAATTTTTTTGAAAATTATGGATGTATCAGATGTCTTAAAGACTACTAGATTGTTGCATCACTTATTTAAAGAGGTTGTTTTGTATGTTGGGGTAGAAAACATTGTGCATATGGTGACTGATAATGCTGCAAATTATGTTGCTGCTAGCAAGTTAATGATGGAAGAATTTCCTTCAATATTTTGGTCTTCTTGTGCTGCTCATTGCATCAACCTTATACTTCAGGACATTGGTAAATTGCAGTCAGTTTATTATATTGTTGAGCATGCTTCTGGTATCACAAAGTACATTTATAATCATTGTTATCCATTATATTTGATGAGGAAGGTTACTGGAGGAAAAGAAATACTTCATCCAGCTCCTACTCGTTTTGCTACCAATTTCATTGCATTGCAAAGCATTTTAGCTCATAAAGATGAGTTGAGAACTATGGTGACATATAGGGAATGAGTCTCATCTACTTATGCTAAAGATGATAAAGAAAAAAAAGTTTGTTAAGAGTGTGCCAGACTCTCTGTTTTGGGAAGAATGTGTAATAATTGTGCGAATGAGTGAACCTTTAGTTTGAGTTCTACGAATGGTTGATGGTGATGCTAGACCTTCAATGTGATATTTGTATGAAACTATTCATTATGCAAAAGAAGAAATGTTGAGGAGATTTCAAAAGAGAGAGGCTAGAGTGAAACCTTTTATAAACATTATCAATAATCGATGGGATGGACAACTATATAGAAATCTTTATGCAACGGCATTTTGGTTGAATCCTCGATGTCAATATGATGCAAATATAATAGATAAACATATAAGCACCATTTCTAGACTTCTAGATATTTTTTAGAAGCATGCACATGAAAATCTACCATTGCAAAGTAAGATTACAAGTGAAATGAAGTTGTTGAGGAATGCTGAACATGACTTTGGTCGAGCGTTCTCAATAAATAATCGCACCCTTATGCCTGAAGGTTTATAATTTTTATATTTAAAAATATTATTTGACAAAGTCTTACTAATTATTTTTTTATATAGATGAATGGTGGATGACATATGGAACCAGTGCTCCAAATCTACAACATTTAGCTATACGAGTGTTAAGTCAAACTTGTAGTTCTTCGAGATGCGAGAGAAATTGGAGTATTTTTGAACATATTCACTCTAAGAAGAGAAATAGATTTGAGCACCAAAAGCTTCATGACCTTGTTTACGTCCACTGCAATCTAAGATTGAAACAAAAGTATTTTTCTTTTCTCTAATTCCTTAAATATTATTTTATCTTATTTAGTAGCATTATTAATACTTATATTGTGTTTACCTTCACTTTTAATATATAGGAATTATTGGAAAGGAAGAAATTATGATCCAATTAATTTTGAGACCATTTGTGACATTGAAAATTAGGTAGTAGAAGATGACTCGTCAATTTTGACAACTGAAGAAGCAGAGAGTTTTCATCAAGCTTTATCAACAATGACCCTACAAGATATTTTGGATGATTTGTAATAAATTATTGATTATTTAGTGATAAATATTATTTAAAACAAAGTATTGTTTAGCACATAATATTTATTTGTTAATTGTGTTTTAAATGTAGATGTCATAAATATTAATGAGATTGAAGATAATTGTGACGATGAAGTTTCAAAGGAGCATGCTGATGTTTTATTAGGTGTTGACGAGATTGGCTCAATTCCATTAATATTTAATTCAAATTTTGCTCTTATGGACACAAAAGAACTTCATGTGTTTATTCAACAAAAGTGAATGTGTTGTTGATTTAGAATTTATGTTTTTAGATATTTTGTTTTAAATATTTTAGAATTTATGTTTGGTTGGTATTTTGGATATTGAATTAAATTTATGTTGTTGGTTTAAAATTTAAATTTGGTTTATATAAGTGTTGCATTGTAACTAATTAGGTGTTTTCTATAGGTGTTGTATTAGTTTTTTTTGGTTGACCCGGGTCAACCCATCTGACCCGTGACCCGATCATTAGACTTGGTCGACTACCGGGTCGGGTTTCAAAACTATGATTTCAACTACCTATTCCATTGTTAGCAACTCCTTTGTTTTGGATATCAAAGCAAAATTTGCATAACTTTAGTAGACTCCTATGTTATGAGATTAACCCCAAGCATGAAATCGAACTCTAGAATTAGTTTATAAATAACCAGCATCCAAGCAAGCTCAATACCTTTTACTATTGTCCATAATTCTGCTCTCACATAGGAACAAATGCCCATGTTAATCGCGAAACCCTTAATCCAAGAACCGAGCCGATCTCTAATCAAACCTCATGCTCCTGCAAGTCCTGGATTTCATACAATCATTCATATTTAGTTTCATCCATTCCATTGAAGGATACATCCAACCAACTATTTGTAAATGTTTATTCCTATCTACCAAACTGTCGTTTGCATTGCTAGTATTAGTAGACACATCTTATAGCACCAATAATATTATTCCCCTATCAAATCGCATTCCCCAAAAACTTTGGAATTCCTGCCCTTCTAAAGATACCATAATACTGTTTCAAAAAGAACTCGTCAAGGCGTTCCTTCACCTGTGCAGTCGCTTTCCTTCATTAGTGCAATCACTTGAAGCTAGCAAGATTATTAATTAGCTTAACAATTACATAATTACTTGCCAAACATTAGTAGCTTGGGGACAGTTACGTAAAGCATGAATGAAGTACGTATTCTGGCTCTAATGGGCAACTATGACAAAAAGGTTCATTGGTTTATTATTGGGAATTAATCGTTTGACTAGCATATACAACAAGGCTCAGCTCACCAGTGGATTTTTCTTATTTTCTCAAGTGCCAATCACTTGTTGAAGTTCAAAACTACTGCAGTTTTTTTCGGCTAATTAATTTGTCTGTAGTCTCTCAATCAAGCAATCAAAGAGAAAGTGAGAAACAAGTGTATGCAACTATGATGCAAATCATGTGTGTCCTGTCCGTAAATCAGGACAAAGGACTTCTCATGTTCAATTTTCCGCTGGATAAATGGGATCCCTTTTTTGAAATGAAGAATTTTGAAAATGTTCCTTTCACCAATTTGCAGAAGTGATTGTTCTCGAACTCAACCTGAATTCTTTTAGTTGCAAAGTTCAAGACGTACCATTAAGTATTCACCGGGGATTATTTCGAAAGAGCATAATTTTTAGAAAGATGATAGCTTATTCTATTAAGAGTAATGTTAAAATATTAAAAAACAAACAAGATAAAACTTCAAAAAATAGTTATGGGTCGTTCACTACTAGAAATTCGTCTAAAACCAACAGAATTACCGACAGAATAATTTTGTTAATAAATTGCGGTGATAATTACCAACAGCCACTATTTCGTCTGTAATTCAGTCGGTATATACCGATGGACTCATTCCGTCGGTATATACCGAGTAAATTACAAATGAAATATATAGAGTTTGAAAGAAAAAAAAACGGTTCGATGACATGGAAGTTTTTGCCGGCGATTTTACCGACGGACTTACTGAGGGATTCAAACCGGGATCTCCGTATAGTGACGTGACTAATTCACTGTCAGACTTACCGATGGAATCTCTAACAGAATGAGTCCATTGGAGTTTCATTGATAAGAGTTAATAAATAACCACTATGTCGATCCTCTCCTCCCCTATTTCTCCTTCTTCTTTCCCATCCTAACTCTCCCCTCCCAAATTGTAAACAACCACCCAAAAAAAAATTCCCCCTCTTCTCAACATAAGTCATATCTTTAAGTTTTGTGGTCACAGCATCCGTGTTCTGATTTATTGTGGATTTTATTATTTTTTGTAAATAAATATATATTTTTTTAATTTTAACAATTAAATGTCAATTTTATTGTTTTTTTTAGTATATGTATTTTGTTAGTGTATGTGCATGTTTTATTGTTATTTCTCAAACAAACTTGTAGTATGAATGTATAATTTTGTACTTGTTATGGTTTGTTTCAGATTTTGTAAAATTGTATTTGTTTATAAATTGTTGAAACTTTGTTGAATTACTGAATTACATGTGTTGTGGTGAAATAATTAATAGTTTGTTTAACGAGTATGTTTTAATTTTTATCAATGCTATTGTGGAGTTGTAATTTCTGTAAATTTATATGTATAAATTTGTATGAACGTTGATAATTGATAATAAATATTTATGAGAAGTTTTAATTAGTTTTGTCGTAACCTATTTTTAGTTATTCCCCAAATTCACTTTTTCTCTTCCAAAAAATCAAAAAATATTCGAACTAAAAATAAAAAAAAATCCAAAAAACTAATAACAGTGAGAAGAGGATGTCAGAACACCTAGAAAATGGCTAGAAGTTGGTTGAGGAGGCTAAAAAATTCAAAGATTAAAATTTGACAGTATATTTTTTACAGATGAAGAGCCCTGTTGACAAAGAAAAATTCAATTTAAGGAAAAAAAGTCTAAAATCATATGTTTATATATGAACTCAATTAAATTTTATTGGAGGTTTAATTGAATTTATATATAGTTTGATTACAAGAAAAATTGATTTTTAAGTCAATTTAGGCTTTAATTAGAAGAAATTAAAGTTCTGGGGTCAAAGTAGAATTTTTTAGAGTTGATTTGGTCAAATCAGGGGCTTAATTGCATAGATATTGAAGTTTGATGGTCAATTAGGGACTTGATTGAAGAAATCTAAAACCAAGGACCAAATTGGAAAAGGCGCGTAAATAAAGGGACTGAAATTGACCAAATCCAGGGTCAAATTGAAGAAATCGGAAGTTTATTGATCAATTAAGGGTGAAATTGCATAAATCTGAAACCAAGGACTAAAGAGAAAATACGCCGAAATCTAGGGTTTAAATTGAAGTTCTTCATGGGTAAAATTGAACAAAATTAAAAGTTTGAAGCCAATCAGGGGTGTAGATAAAAATAAATCACAAATTGAAGGACTAAATCATAAGGTACTGTTCATGTTCTTTTCCAGTGAGGCCGGTTGGGTGGCCATCTTCCCAAGGCATTTGGTGCCCCATTTCTTCACCAAATTGGACAAACATACACGCAAACGATCCTGTGATACCTGACTACAAGCTAGTGTAAGCCATTCGGGTTAGTGGCATCGCCCCAAAGTGGCCAACCCGACTAACCATTTTCCTGCACAAAACTGATAGTTCATCATTGCTACTTTGAGCTAATGGTTGAGATGCTTTCGGGTCGAACCAAGGGTTGAGATTTTGCATCAGAAGAGACAAGGTGTCCCTCTTCCACCACCTATAAATAGATTTTATCTTCATGCTCCAATGGTGGAGAGATTTTGGTCCAAAGACAACTAAAAAACTAGCCTCCCTAATCCGGTTTCTGTTGCCAACAGAACCTCTCTGTTTCTCTCTCCACCGCGGCCTCCTGCCACAACCTCCATATCCACCAACCCAGATCTTTATAGGAGGCGGATTAGCCACCGCGACTGTCACCATCGTCAGCCTCTGCAGATTTCTTCTCCTTTCTTCCTTTTCTTGCAACAACCACCGTCTGCCACTGCAGCAACACCACCGTCACCACCAGCCACCGTCAGCTCAGCTACTAGAGCGCCTCCATTCCAGGTAATTCTCATCCTTTTATCCTTATTTTCTGGTTTCATTACCTTGCATGCACAACGTGCACTGTGCACATTTCTGCAATGCAAGGCAAAATAAGATAAGGACCTCCTCACCGAGGACTTTTCTTAAATTATAGATGGACCAACAATTAGAAATACAATGAAACTTTAGTATATATCTGACAATTAAACAATGCAGCTTACCTTCGGTAGAGCGCATTTGGGGTGCTAATACCTTCCATTTATGCAACCAATCTCCGTACCTGATCTCTAAGACTAGTTAGGGTTCCTACTAACTAAAAACTAGGCGGCGACAAGAATTCCTTGTCTCCCCATAGATGCTAAGTTAGACTCGACCACACATTGAGAGTGGTGGACGATCGTCGCGACGCCGCACACGTGTGACAAGTTTGTTGGATAACTTGGAGGTAAACCAATTTTTTTACAAATTTATTTACCTAACATAGTTAATTAATACATGTTGTCATCATAATTTTATAGAGGTTCGATAGAAGTCATGGATGATCATTCATGGATGTATCGAGACTCTCATCAAGGATTGCAGAAGATGGATTATTGAATGGGGTTCAGGGTTTTAATAATTTCAGAACATCTATTCTTAGAAATTTTACTGGAGGCGTTATTAAGTGTAATGATGCATCTTCTACACAAAGGGTTCATGAAGGATTACCCGTGTTGGTATACACACAGGGAACTATTTGTTCATAATGATAGCATGTGAGAAAGGGTGATTGGGTCAACTTCTAGTGCTAGCAACGTGCATGGAGTTGCAAATGACAATAGTAATCCTTACAGGAATATGGTTATGGATGTAATGAGAATGAATCAAGGTAATGTTAGTCAATGTCTAATCGTAGAAGAAGAACCTAATGCAAATGCAACAAGGTTTTTTGATCTGTTGAAAGATTTTGATGAACCATTTTGGGATGACTACACAAACCACGGTAAATTATAGACCGTAGCACAGGTGTTCACCATCAAGTCAGATCACGGGTTTAGTGAGGTCGGTTATGATAAAATTATTGAATGGGCGAGAAGCATTTTACCTAAAGGGAACAGGCTGAAAGAGAACTTTTATGCTGCAAAGTCCATGATGAAACCCCTCGGTTTAGGATACTAGAAAATTGACATGTGCTCTAACTTCTGCATATTATACTACCTTAAAAATGCTGAGCTGACCGAGTACATGACATGTGGGCATTCCCATTACAAACCCAGAACTGGCAAGGGAAAGACTCTCGTAACATATAAAAAACTTAGATACTTCCCAATCACACCTAGACTGCAGAGGTTATTCATGTCACCAAGGACTGCTAGGCATATGACATGGCACTAATCACATGATGCAGTTGATGGAGTGATGGTGCATCCTTCTGACAGTGAAGCATGGAAACACTTTAACAATGTGCATCCTCACTTTTTAGTTGAATCAAGGAATGTGCATCTTGGGTTATGTATTGGATTCAACCCATTCGGGTCATTTGCTACTCCTTATTCTTGTTGGCTAGTCATACTCACGGTTTATAACTTGCTACCAGGGATGTGTGTAAGGTCGGAGTTCATGTTTTTATCTACTGTCATACCCGGTCTGAGTAGTCCGGGCTGAAATATAGATTTTTGTCTTAGACCGTTAATTGATAAGTTGACACAATTGTGGTCTTCCAAAGCTTTGACTTATGATATATCGAGGAAACAAAATTTTGTTATGAGGGCGGCTTTGATATGGACTATTAATGATTTTCCAACTTATGGAATGGTTTCTAGTTGGAGCACGCATGGAAAACTAGCATGTCCATACTACATGGTAAAACAACAAGGCATTCACGCTAATAAACAGAGGTAAAGCTTTTTTTTACTGTCACCATCATTTCTTGCCAACGAATCACAAGCACAAAAGGAACAAAAAAGATTTCTTTGTTGGCAGAGTTTAAAAGGATGCTGCACCCCTGCGTCTTTCTGGTGAAGAATTACATGATGTTGTATCAAAGTACAGTGACATTGTGTTTGGTTTTCAATCAAGTAAGTAGAAGTTTCCTAGTTTTGGTTGACCCACAATTGGGTAAAGCAAAGTATTTTTTGGGAGCTCCCTTATTGGAAGACCAATCTCCTCCACCATAACCTTGACGTCATGCACATAGAAAAGAATGTGTTTGAGAACATTTTCAACACCGTCATAGATGTGAAGGGGAAGACAAAGGACAACATCAATGCTAGATTGTATATAGTTTTGTTTTGTAACCGTAAAAACATGGAGTTGGTTTTTGATGGGTCACGAGTCGCAAAACCAAAAGCAAGCTAGTTAGAGAAACATGTACAACTACTAGTCTAAAAATGGCTTAAGAGTCTGTGTTTTTTCAATGGACATGCCTCGAACATATCAAGGTTGGTTAATATGGAGGAATGCAGATTGTATGGAATGAAGAGTCATGACTGCCACGTGTTTATGCAAACACTCATTCCATTAGCTTATCATGATTTGTTGCCCAAAAGGGATATGGATGCACTCATGAAGATCAGTCATTTCTTTAGAGATATATGCTCCACCAAGTTGAATGTTGATCACATTGAGAGGCTTGAAACAAATATCATTGAGACAATATGCAAACTTGAGATGATATTCTCTCCATCATTTTTTGACTCAATAGAGCATCTCCCTATAAATTTACTGTTTGAGGCAAAAGTTGGAGGATCAGTCCAGTATAGATAGATGTATCCATTTGAATGGTTAGATATTACAGTTGCAATGTAATTCATATATAAGAGTATTTTCTTTGTTTTTCTTAATTGAAAATATTTGATTAATTTCATGCAGGTACTTGTTCAATATTAAGAAAAAGGTTAAGAACAAGGCGCACGTTGAGACTTCGATATATGAGGCCTATATTGTTGAGGAGATCTCAATATTTATCTCATACTATTTAGAACCTCATTTTTGAACGAGAATCAATCGTGTTTCATGGCATGATGATGGTTAATTAGTACTTAAAAGTGCATTTTTATCAAGGTTTTATATCATCATTTTGCACTTGAAGTATCAATAACTCCTTAATTAGAGCATATTTTATAATAACATGTCTAATAATATAAGATACATTTAATTTATGATAAATTTTCATCTTAAATGCAGGCCTATCATATAAATTAAAGGATTGATTGATGAGTTTAACTACTGAAATTGAGAAGACAAAGAGAGGTTTAGAAAAGAGATGCTAGTTTAGTCCAAACTGGAACATCATTCGGTTATTAGATCATAATTGGAGTTGTAGAACTTGGATTTAGATTTGGTTTATATGTATGGAAAGCTAAGACATAAGCCTAAAACTTTCATGAAGAGTCCAAGATTTAAAAGTGCTATTTTCGAGTTCAAATGGTGGCAACAACGGAGAAGTCGGAATCTGTCCTGCAACCCAGACATTGTTCATTGTTCAGCCCATATCTCAAGTTCTAGAAGTCCAAATACACCGATTCTTGTTTTTTTTAACGTTGAAATAATTTCCCAGAACTTTCATGAAGACTATCTGTTCAAATTCTGATGTTAGCAATGATGGTTTGTTCAGACAAGAAGATAAGGATTGTCACCAAGTCAAGATGTGGCCACCCACTCAACAATTAGTCATTAAATCAATAGTTCTGAATTTTAGCCTATAAGAGGAGGCATTTGCCATGTATTTAGGCATCTTGGTTTTCAGATCAAGATCTTACTCTTGCTCTCTTTCTTTGTATTTTTTAATGTTCAAGTTTTATTCCATGTTATATTTTTCTTAATCTCTTATTTATGCTTTTTATTTCCTTTACTATACTTATATAATTATGTTCTTATCTTGTTTGTCTATGTTTCTCTTATTCATAATGTTCAGCTAAGTTTATTATGTCTAGGTGAAAAGGTTACACTAAAGGTGTAAGAATAAGTATAGTATAAACTCAACATGGACTTTAATGTTTGATACTAACATGTTTTGTATTTATTATCTTACTCACTCTTAATACCTTACTTGTTAAATGGTTAATCTAGATTTGTGTTAAACAACCCTTGGTACAACAAATACTTGGCACTTTCATAGCCCAACTGTATGGTATAACCGACACCTGTGCTATGAAAGGAGCTTGATTTGTTGTTAACATAAGTTATCACCATGAATACCTGACAACATTTACAAGTATTGGCATTACTCGAATAAGATAATTAATGTAATCATGTTAACAATTTATAATCCGATTGGAACCTCCTCTGTGTGTGGTTTCTAGTCAAGTAATAAAAAGAGTTTATACTATACTTGTTTGAAATACCGTTAGTAGATCCTCTAACCTTGACAATTGTTTTATCCTTGTTTTATCCTTACATCAATATCACATCTTAAAAGTTCTCTTCAACTCCTTTTTATTTATTGTTTATAATTTTATATAGTTCACCTCCCTGTGGTTCGACCCCGATCTTGTCGGGTTCTTTATTACTTCGACACTCCTGCACTTGGGATAAGACATCAACTCTTTGATCGTGTCAAGTTTTTGGCACCGTTGTCGAGGAAGGTAAATTCTTGTTTAAATTATAATATTTATTTTATTTTCTCTTTTCACTTTTCTTATATTTAACTTTTGTTTCTTTTCTTTTGTTTCTTTTTCCTTTTGTTTTCTTCTTCCTTTTATTCTCTTTCTACACGTGCATAAGAGTTTGGTCACGTATATTTAGTGGTAGAGTTTGTAGGGTCTCTTCATCATTTTCAGAAAATATGGCCGAAAAAGATAACCAGTCGTTTCATAATGAGAATAATCGAGTTAAGACACTTAAAGACCACATGAATCTTACAAGAACAAGTGCACCCTCATGTATAGTTTTCCCTCCTGATGCATCGCACTTCAATTTTAAGCTAGACATTATTCAACTTTTACCAAATTTTTCATGGCTTAGATCTAGAAAATCCATACTTGCATTTGAGAGAATTTAAAAAAGTTTGTAACACTTATAATGACTCAAATTGTAGCATGAATGCTATTAGATTAAAGCTTTTTCCTTTTTTATTAAAAGATAAAGCTAAAACATGGCTACAAAATCTGAGACCAAGATCCATTCATGCTTGGGATGAAATGCAATAACAATTGTTAAAAAAGTTTTTTTCGTCACTATTTCAAAAGACAAATCATCACTTTCACTCAAAAACTAGGAGAAACATTTTACCAATGTTGGGATAGGTATCGAGACTTGCTTAATACTTGCCCTCATCATATTGGTTTTTGAAACATGGAGATTGGTTTCATATTTTTATGAAGGGTTAACACCTAAAGATAGACAAATGGTGGAATTGATGTGCAATGGAACTTTTGAAGATAAAAACCCTAATGAAGCCATGGAGTACCTAGACTTGCTACCTGAAAATGCTCAAAATTTGAATTCTACAGGCACTTTGAGACACCAAGTAAAACTCAACCTCATACATCTAGTGCAGGTATGTACAACCTTAGGAAAGATCATGACCTCCAAGCTAATTTTGCATCTTTAGCTAGAAAAGTCGAGGCACTAGAATTGAAAATGAGTGGTCAATTAAAATCTGTTCAAGACATTGTGTGTCAAATCTGTGAAACCAATGAACACTCAACCAATAACTGTCCAACTTTGCCTTCTTTCAAAGAATGCCTCCATGAACAAGCCCATGCTTTAAACAGTTTCCAAAGGTCATAACCCATACTCGCAAACATACAACCCTGGTTGGAGAAATCACCCAAATTTCAGTTGGAAAAGTGATATCAATAATGCACAAACTTCACAGCCACCATTTCAAGCACACCATAATTTTCAAAATTCTTATGGATTTGTACCTCTTTATGCTCCCCCTCCTAGAAGAAATATTGAGGAAACACTACATGCATTCATTGAAAAGCAAGAGATAATCAACACTCATAATGCTCAAACTATGGCAGATTTAAAAGATACTCTTGCAAAGTTTACATCTGCTCTTAGTTTTTAGGAGAGAGTTCCGTCTCAATCACAACAAAATCCCAAAGGGCAATTCAATTCAAGTGCAAGTAGCTCTAGAAGCCAACACATAGATCAAGTCAAATCAGTCACTACTCTCTACAGTGGTACAGTTATTGAAAAACCTATTCTTGAACCTTGTGAGAAAGATGATGAGTTAATCTTTAAGGGTAAGGAAAGGGTTGAACCTGAACATTGCAAAGAAAAGACTGATTCCCCACCAGTACTTTCATTTCCTCATGTCATGACCAAACAAAGAAAAGTCAATCACAATTCTAAAATCTTTGAAACTTTCAAACAGGTAAGGATCAATATACCTTTGTTGGATGCTATTAAACAAGTACCTTCTTATGCTCAATTTTTGAAAGACTTGTGCACTGTGAAGAGAAAATTGAATGTGAAAAAGAAAGCCTTTTTAGCCGAACAAGTAAGTGTTATTCTTCAAAACAATAATACTTTGAAATATAAAGACCCTGGTTTTCCTACAATTTCTTGCTTTATTGGAGAACATAAAGTTGAAAGAGCTTTACTTGATCTTGGAGCTAGTGTGAATTTACTTCCATATTCGGTTTTTCAAAGCCTCAATTTAGGTGAGTTAAAACCAACATCTGTAACTCTTTTAATTGTTGACAGATCTGTAAAGGTGCCTAGAGGAATAGTTGAGGATGTGTTACTACAAGTTGATAAATTCATTTATCCTGTGAATTTTATTGTCTTGGATACACAACCTATTGAAGCATGTAATTCATTTCCAATTATTTTAGGATGTTTGTTTCTTGTAACTTCTAATACATTGATTAATTGTAGGAATGGATTGATGAAGCTATCATTTGGAAACATGACATTGAAGATGAATATTTTCAACATTTGCAAGCAACCTGGAGATGATAATGATTTACAGGAAATAGATCTTATTGAATAATTAGTTTATGATCAATTTGAATCTACCTTGAGTAAAACCGAGTTTGATGAATTTGAAGAATTGTAAATGATTTATTCTCAGGAAGAAATCAAGGACAAGAAAGGCACCAACAATGTTGTCACAGATCATTTGTCAAAATTGACAATAGATTCGACATCTGACATCCCATCAATCGATGATTACTTTACTGACGAATCCTTACTTTCTCTTAGTCCAATGCCTTGGTTTGCTAATTTTATCAATTTTCTTGCTTTAGGAGATTTTTCAGCTCATTGGAGTATTTGCTAGCAACCTGGAGATGATAATGATTTACAGGAAGCAGATCTTATTAAAGAATTAGTTTATGATCAATTTGAATCTACCTTGAGTGAAACCGAGTTTGATGAATATGAAGAATTGCAAATGATTTATTCTCATGATGAAATCAAGGACAAGAAAGGTACCGATAATGTTGTCGCAGATCATTTGTCAAAATTAACAATAGATTCGACATCTGACATCCCACCAATCGATGATTACTTTCCTGACGAATCCTTACTTTCTCTTAGTCCAATGCCTTGGTTCGCTAATTTTGTCAATTTTCTTGCTTTAGGAAATTTGCCGGCTCATTGGAGTATCTAAGACAAAAGAAATTTTTGAACGAAGTAAAGAACTTTTATTGGGATTACCCTTACTTATTCAAATATTATCCTAATCAAATATTTCGAAGTTGCATTCCCGACAATGAGGTAAGTATTGTCATTAAATTTTGTCATTCTGAGGCATGTAGGGGTCATTTCTCATCAAAGAAGACGACTGCAAAAATATTACAATGTGGATTTTATTGTCCCACCATGGTCAAGGACACGCATGCATTCTGCACAACTTGTGAAAATTGTCAAAAAGTTGATATTAGTAAAAATGTTTTGCTTTATAATTCTCGACTCCATTTATTTCCTGGAAAGCTAAGATCAAGATGGAGCGGTCCATTTATTGTGAAACATATGTATCCTTATGGGGCCTTTGATATTGAGAATCCAAATAATGACAATGTTTTTAAGGTAAATGGATATCGTTTGAAAGTTTACTTTGATAATTTTCCTAATGAAAATAAATCCATTGGTTTGAATGATCCTGTATATAAAGGTTGATTATTTTGTTTTTCTCACATTTTTTTTTGTGTTTATTTTTGGCGTGACTCTTGTTTTGCTAGTCTTTCTCCAACCCCGGTCAAATGGCGAATAACGGTACTCCGTGACGCTTAACTCGGTTCTTTCAGTTTCCCATGATAACTAATATCTGTATATATATTTGTTCAATTCCTTATTCCTTCTCTTTTCTTTGCATCTCTTTTCCACTTCTCAATTAAAAAAATGGACACCACTCTTGAGAAATTGAAGGTATTTTCCCGTTTTGCCTCCAAATGCGATTGCAAATATTTACCGTGCTAGGGGTGGAAGATTGAAGTTGTTAATAAACCATGGAATTCTTGAAGATATTCGCTAGCTAATTGAAGTAAAGGTCTGATTATCAGGTGAGTCCTCCAATTCTTTCATTTCATACATGCCTAGGACAGATAAAAGCATTTTTGCAAAGAACGTCGTGCAAAGCGACTGAAAGTCTGTCACTGATGTGCCAGATGGACATATAATGCACAATGTCATTTTTTAGGAATGGTATCTGTAAACCGTGAAGATAAAAAACAATTCATTAAGGATGGCCTGAGTAAGGGCTCTTTAGATAATCTTCTATTGACTCTTGAGACGTACCCCAGTGGAGATGTGCTTCGTGCAATTCTTGATTTATGACTTTATTTTCATAAAGAACATGATCGACTAAGTCTTGGGAATCTGACTAAAAAAGACCCTGTTTGGTAGTTTTTAAGAAAACTGGATGGGAAGCTTATCCCCGACCCATAGAGGGCTTTTAAGTCGTTCTTGGAAGTAAAACCAAGAGAAGATGTGAGCCACAATCACAACTACCTGTACATACACATGTTTTGACCAAAAATAAAAAGAGAGAGAGTATGTGAGTGAGACTCCAGCTAGCCTACACATAAGTGGTATGATGTTATTTTTAATTTCTCATCTATAAAATCTTATCTTCCTTCCCTTCATTTCTACTCAACCCATACATTCAACATATATAAAAGTGTGTAGAAATGGCAAGTTCCTTAAGTCATCAAATAAGAAATATTTGTGTTGTCGATGGATCCAGTCTTGGGAAAGAAAAAGAGTTTTTAGAATCAGCAAATCATCTTGGTCAGGTACTAGCTGAGAGAAAGATTCATTTAGTGTATGGGGGAGGCAGCCTTGGGTTAATGGGGCATGTGTCAATAGCTGTATTTTTATGAAGTAGTCAAGTTTTAGGGGTTGTCCCCAAAGCTTTAGCAAAAGGGGACATAATTGGAAAAACAATTAGAGAGGAAATACAGGTCTCCATAATATCTGATCGAATGAATGCAATGTTTAACCATGTTGACGCCTTCATTGCCTTACCAGGTGGTCTGGGCATATTGGAAGAGATCTTTCATATTTCCTCTTGGGCCCATGATGCAACCATATTATTCGATAGTTTCACCCATATTTAACTAGTGTTTTGCCTATGTTTTATATCTAAAATGCCTTGATATTCTTTGTTTTATGTTTTGAAGGCACTTTTGGATGAAAGATGCAAAAAGGAGTAAAGTGGAGATAATTGGCAGATTTGACCTTTAGTCGATGTTTTGTACAGAGCGTGAGCTCTAGAGGTTGAAATAAAGTGATTCTAGTGGCATTAAAAAGCTAACATCCATACCTTTTTGAAAATCTAAGGCAAGAAAATAAAATAAGGAAGAGCATGGAAATCACAGCCTTCAAAGTCAAATCTCGCAATTTGCCAATGTTGACCTTCGGCCATTCCAACTTGAATATCTGGAGCTACAGAAGTTCAATTGATGCAAACTCAATTGTTTTGGATTCCGGACTCAAAGACCTATAAACGATCCAAATTTCAGCTAAAAGTGATGTCATATGAGGGAGATATGAGTTTTCAAAGATGACAACTGAATTATGCCAACAAACAAGTTTCGTGAAAAAACCAGTCCAAATTACGTTCCGAAGCATCTAAACCGATATCCAAGTTTTTATTTCAGCAATTTAGCTCCTCTAAGTGAAAGCTTGAAGATTTCATGTAAGGTTATTTCTTCTTTTTTTGGAAAATATTTATTGAAGTACTTAAATGTAAACAGTCTACTTAAGGGAGGACTATTTTGTAAAATAGAGACTAGGGTTTCCTAGGATATAAAAAGAATAAGAGAAGAGAAAGGAGGCAGCCAGCCAAGAAGAGAAAAATGCCCCCCTCCTCTAAGAAACCCTAAAACATGCATTCTTCCTTCTTTTTTATTAGTTTTTCAACAAACATGCAAGGCTAAACACTTTTTCTTGGTTGTAAGGACACGGAAACCTTCGGATTTCAAGAACTGTGAGATTTATTCTACCTTTTCTTTTCAGTTTATATGATGAATATGTTTGTTCTCCTATGCTTATTTTTTCTATGATTGTTTATTTTAATTGCTAGAGCGGACCCTAAGTTATTATTGTAGACAATCTATTGCTAAGTTTGATATCAAAACCAGAGTTGTGGTATATGAACTTGTGAAGCAACTGAGTTTAATAATTGTGGCGGATCTATGTTATTAATCTTAGGGAGAACATTCAATCAAATCAAACATAGACTGCGGACAATTATGTTTTCTTGATTAATCAACTTATCTAGTTCTTAGGGCTGTCATTGAATTAAATTACTAATGCGGACACTGTAGTTGTTTGATGGTTAAGGTTAGTTATACGGCGGATCTGTTAACTAACCAATGTTAAGAAGAGATAAATATTCAGAATATAAATTGATGTCTCGTTTCTATGATCAGTTCTGATTTCTGTAGGTGGATGTGTGCTTGCAACCAAGGTTTGTTCTCTTGATAATTTTCTAATTTTATTAAATTTTGTTTTATAGTTTTTTATTTTCTTTTGCTTTAGCCTAGATAACGTCCAACCCCCCCCCCAAATTGCATATCATCTAGCATAAAAATCTGACTTGAATCTTCCTCGTGGGATCGACCCCTTACTTGCTCTATATTATCTTGTGTGTTGTGTTTGAACCTAGGGTAATTAATTTGTGCGACCGTGATATTGCAACAGCCCAATTGCACATTCACCATAAACCTATAGGTTTGTTAAATGTTAATGGTTTTTATGAAAATTTGTTGTCTTTTCTTGATCATGCTGTAGAACAGAATTTTCTAACATCTTCGGCACGATAAATAATAATATTGCTGCTACTATTGAACAATTGATTGACCAACTACAATCTTTCATCCCTGTAATTGATCCCTCCATGAGTCGCATAAATTGGTCAACTATGGAAAGCCGTAAAAAGCTTAGACTGGATTTGAGCCTTCATTTGTGAAACCTTATGTCTTTTGGTTTTATTAATAGCATATTATTTTATTTTGTTATTTCTTATATTTGTTTAAGTGTGTTTCAAGTTTGTCAATGTTCGTTGTTTCAGGTGATGTCTTTTATACTCTATCTTTTTACCTTAGGATATTGAGGACAATGTCTCGTTTTAGTTAGGGGGGAGGGTAGTAGTTGACATTAAAAAAAAATAACTTACTAACTGTTTTTTTTTTTGCTATTATTAAAACCATTTGACAAAACTATTATTAGGATGATAGAGTAAGGAGGAATTTTATTAACTCTTGAGATGCATCTTAGTAAATATTCTTATCAAGGTCTATCAGAATACTTCTTGAAATATTCAGGTTTACAAACTCTCGCATTGTTATCACTTGATTCTGCTCATATACTCATTTAACAAATATTCTTAAACCTTCATTTTCACACACACACACTTACCATATGATTGTGGGTTGCACATTGGATTATTACATTATTTATATTCTTTTGTTAAAGGTAACAACTAAGGGAAATTGATAGTATATAATTTGTAAAAACAAAAAAACAAAAAACAAAAACAAATTGATGATATTGATGATAATAAAAACGGATATGTGTTTCATACTGAAGAATATGGGCATGGAAGAAAGACATACAACAACGGTGTTTATGTTAAGGGTTCGACTTGTAGTGAGTTTGAAGTTGACTACTATGATAAATTAGAAGAGATCGTCGAACTGCAATATCATAGCGAGTAGAATAGAGTGTTTTTATTCAAATGATATTAGTATGACACCACTAGCAAAGGAATTAGAGTAGATCCTCACTATGGTCTAATCAAAACCAACTTAAAAGCTAGACTCCGCAATGTAAACGATGTTTTTTTTTTCGTAAAGCAATGTCAACAAGTTTATTACACATACACCCCTTCCTTTAAAAAGGATCGATCAAGAGTTGATTGGTTATCCGTTTTAAAAATGAAACCCAGGGGTCGTGTTGAGGTTGTTTAGGATGAGAACGAAGACACAAGTGTGCGAGATGAAGTCTTTTAAGTTAGTGAGTTAGTTGAACCATATCGAGTTGCTCCTTCGATTGACTTAGAAGAAAATTCAAATTTTCATGTTTTCGATGATAGTCTTGTTGATGTTGACGCAGAGGAGTTGAATGTTATTCTGAGCTCTAGCGGACAAGCAAATGTCGATGAAGATGATAATGATGATATCCATATTGAAGATTACGATGGAGCTGATGACGATTCAATTGACGACGAAGAAGAAGAAAATTTTGACTAACTATCAGAATCAATGAAAGTATAAAGCATTTTTTTTTTATAATGTAATATTATGGATGATATTTTGTAACATGAAATATTTATTTTTATAATTTTTAATTGTTGTTATTGTTTTAATAATCGAATTTAATTATGCAATTATTCGTATAAAATTGTGTAGATGCGTAGAACAAAATCAACAACTTGTCGCTCATATATGGTCGCAGCTAGTTCTTATAGTAGTGAGGATGACATGTCCTTAGGTGCCGATCACAAAGAGTCACATGCGCCGACTTGCGATGCTGCCTCTCCTAGCGCAGTTTCACAGCGTAAAGGCGATGTGCCTTCACAGCGGAATCAATTCACCTGCAAGTATGAAGTACATTGGAAGGATGACCTTTCAATGTAAGTTTGTTTCGGTTCGGTTTTAGTTTATTTTTTAATTATAACATAATTTATGAACAACTAATTAATATTTCATTAATTTAATTTATTTTTAGGTTCACAAATAATTAGGCCGCCCGAGTAATATCATCGACATTTAAATTATCGATGGAGATTCCATCATTTCAATAGAGTCAGGTTTCCAGACATCCTAAATGAAGACCTTATATCGATGATGGTTTCAAAGATTTCATGTTGGTGTTAATTTCTAATTTCCAGCTTATTTTTAATAAATTATTATTTTTATTTTAAATAAATTATTTATACACAGCACAAATTCGAGTGGGACAACGCGTACAACAATGTTGCGAGGAGGGTGTGGGAAAATCACGTGACAACTAGGTAACATCGAAAACAATACAATATTTTTAAAAAAAAAATTGTTTTAAAATCTAATTTGTCATTATGGAAGTAGGTTGTGTGATTTTTGGTATGTAGCACAAAAAAAAACCAAAAAAATACGCGAGAGATAACAGTCTACAAGGCTGGAATGATGTGGCGGTTTAGAGGGATTTCAAACCACCATACATCCCGGGGGATATATGGTTGTAATATATTGAGCACGTGATGCCTAAGTGGTTCACACGATGTTCACAGTCTGGTGCCGACAACCGGAACCGACAAATTCATGGTTCGGTGACCATGCACACCAGTGGCTCCATTCTATTTGCTGCACATGCAAAACGGATGGTAAAATTAATTTAAATGAAATATATCGGTAATTAATTTGTTGTTACATAATTATTTTTTTTTACAGGCTACGTCTCTTGGACGTGAGCCGAGCCCGATGGAGCTGTTTCTAGAGACGCACGTGTGGAGTGAAGACTGCCAAAAGGAGGTGCAACAGTTCATTGACAACCACACTCAACACTTCATGGTATGTTCGTTCAACCATTTTATTTCGTAAGTTATTATTTTTCTTGAATTGAATATGATGATTTCTTTTTTTATTTTCATGAGACCTATAATATTTGATTGAGGAAGAGATATGGGGATGATCCCTCAACCCAACTGGATTTGTGGATGTAGGTAGGATTATCTGGTGGACCCGATAAAATTTAGGTGTACGGGCTCTCCAACACTACGGCCGAGACTTGCGAGCGGCCCGTAGTGTCTCAACCGTCGAGAGCTCCCCATCAGTATCGAGCACCCAGTCTGAGGAGTTCATGGCCTTGAAACAATAATACGCTCAACTCTCGACGGATTATCAACAACTCCACCAAATGGTCATGGATATGAGATCAAAGATGGGTGATGATACATGTGCGCCTCCTTTTTGGCCGTTTTGTCCCGGGAACGACCAACCTCCACCACCTCCTCCTCCCGCTCCGCCATTGTTCTAAATTAATTTTTCTGTGTCTGTCAGTATTTTATAGAGAATTGAAAATTATTTACTGAAAATTCCACAATCACCGACGTCGTCACAGATAGAAACGTTCTGTCGGTATTTCACCGAGAGTTGAGAAATATTTACTGCAAATAACATAATCACAGACGTCTTCATAGCTAGATACATTCCGTCGGTATTTCACCGAGAGTTAAAAAATATTTACTTCATATGCCACTTTCACTGATGGAACATTTTTTTCTGTAAAACCATCGGTATTTTTTTTACCGATAGAATGTGGAATTACCGATGAAAGCTATGCTGATGGACGCATTCCGTCGAGGATTTAGTCGGTAAAACATTTACCGCCGGAGTGGTAATCTCACACCAACGGATTTGATCCATAAGTAAAACTGTTAAATGTTGTATTAGTTAGATCATAGTTTAGGATTCAACCGTGGATGCTACTTATTTAATAGATCTTATTCAAAGTCATGATTCTACTAATTTAATGCTCCTATTAATCTATTAAGTCCTATTTTAAGATTGTATGATCCAATGATTCATAATTTTCTTAAAG
>Ga0325403_1000807_pt1 | contig 24023 bp, 20 predicted proteins | sample PopdelMetagenome_19_FD_205665 | JGI IMG/M metagenome (GOLD analysis project Ga0325403, IMG submission 205665) | Populus deltoides microbial communities from Bellville, Georgia, United States - Xylem-PdKOR-R4 | ecosystem: Host-associated > Plants > Phyllosphere > Stem > Wood/Secondary xylem... | reverse complement strand
TCCGTCAAACCCTTTCTCCTAAGCTTAGCAGCTTTAGTAGCCTGACTCCTTCAGAAACCCGGCCAAGAGGGTGTCTTCCAATCAGAGTCACGCCAAAAGGATTAACCCCAAGAGCCCAAATCACCCGATCGGTAGTATCCAATCTCTTCCTCCATAAAAGCCTCTCATGCCGTTAGTGAAATTTAATCATCTCATTATTAAACATGGTAAAAAATTGTTTTTGGTCTATAGAAACCAAAAGACCCCTACCCTCATAAATTTCTACCAATGCCTAGATATCTACATGAATTTCTATTGTTTCTGGTAATCACTAAACTCTCCAACTTTATCATTAAACATATATAATTAATATTAAGTATTTTTTTGTTTTGTTTTTTACTAGTCAAGATTTAACTGGCTCAATATGCATGATGGTTCATCTGCTACAACATTAACGCTCTTACTATTTTTGTGGCTATATATGTTGAATAAAAGAGGAATGCAAAGTATGTGCAACCTAAAAAATAGCTTGGCAAGGTTTCAAGGATTGTGCTTATCTTGTGAATTTTTGTGCTCATTATTATAAACACCTCCTAATTAGTTCGGCAACATGCCATGAAAGAAATTGAATAGTGAAAACCTGTAATATGATCCTGATGGTGATAAACTTCAATGAAACCTCAAATATATTACTGGCTACTTCAATGGCGAAAAACACATTTAGTACTGAAAGGTGACCAAGAAGATTGTTTAATACATATGGAGTATTCAACATCTCTGCACTCTGCAGCAATTATTGATTTCAATATTGAACAACAAAATCACATGACTTTAGATGATAGAAAGTACAAATGATCTCCAATTTCGAAACTATGCCAAAAGCACTCTGAAAACACACAATCATCTTGCTTTTTTCATGTGAAAGTTTGGTGTCCCGAATTATCTAGAAATTCGAAAACTTGATCAACATCTGATGCTTATAGTACGTCCCTGGATTCACAATCTGTGAAGGGAAGTTGGGGTGATTTACTGAATCAGGAAATCCTTGAGTCTCTAGACAAAGAGCTGCATAAGGTTCATACACGAATCCACCTTTTCCCTTCTGGTACAAAGTGTTGCTTGTGTAGAACTGCACACCTGGTTGATTTGTTAATACCTCCATCATTCTTCCAGACTTCTTATCACGCACAATTGCTGCTTTCTTCAACTTGTCGTTTCCACTTCCATCAAGTGCATAGTTGATGTCATAGCCATTAGTGAGTTTGTTGATCTTGCTTCCGATGGTGTTGGGTTTGAGAAAATCGTAGGGTGTTCCTTTCACTGTCACAATCTCTCCTGTAGGAATGAGTTGGCTGTCAACAGGAGTGTAGTGCGAAGCGAAGATCTGAATTTCCTCTGACAAGATATCACCACTATTGTGTCCACCAAGGTTCCAATAGGCATGGTTAACTAGATTAACCGGAGTGGCCTTGTTTAGAGCTTTTGCTTTCATTGTTATACGCAATTTGTTGTCTCCAAGGAGCTTGTATCCCACAATTACATGGAGATCACCGGGGAATCCTGTGTATATGAAAAATGCATTCATAACTTTAATTTCTGTTGTATAGGTGTCATCTATGCTCATACACATATATGTGTTGAGCCTGTAGCTAGTGTGAAAAATTATGGCTTGAAAGACTATGCTGACCTTCTTCACCATCAAAGCTGTGATAGGCAAAGACAACGCAAGGAGTACGTCCTTCAGGGCTGTACTTTTTCACTTTCCAAACAACCGTACTAAATCCCTTACGGCCGCCTGATATCCATGCATGTAAGCAATTAGTGCAAAAAAAAAAAAAGAAAAAAAGAAAAGAGAAGATACCTCTTCGATTCAAGTTGATAGAAAATTAATCAATATGGGGAAACATTCTACTTTGCTAGCGAAGGTGTAGTAAGATGTATATTTTACCATGAAGCATGTTCTTCCCTTCATTAGCAACTAGTTTATATAGAGTTCCATTCAAAGTAAATTGAGCACCAGCAATTCTATTGGCAACTCGTCCCACAGTGGCTCCAAAGTTTGATGAATCATTCTGCACAGCGTTATCAATCCGATATATATGAAGTGAAAACAAAGAAAATCAAAGTGACAACTTTTAGAGCATTACTATTTAAACTAGTTCTTTTACAATGGCAATAAAGCATAGGATGAAGTGCAAGAACAAACAAATTAGTTTCTTCGAGATATATTTAAGAGAATATGGATTTTCTTTTAAATGTAAATAAAACATCATTAAGAAATCCACTCCTAAAAGCATCTTTCACTCGTATATCTCGAGGGGCCAGCAAATTAATCTGCTACGTACGTACCCATATGTTTTTTTTTTCTTTTCCTTGACAATTAATGTTTTGGACCACTAACATCCAATGACTGTTCATACTAAAAGAATCAGTCAAGAATTTCATAGAGACAATTCGTTGCATATGTCCAAATCCATCACAGTAATACAATAATAATAATAAAAAAAAAAACAAAAGTAATATAATTAATTTGTTCGTTGAAGTCAAAAACATCCCGAAGAGTCAAAGGAAAAACCACATACTGAGACTCAACAATGCAGTTCCCAAGATAAAGATTTGACTTTTGAATTTAACCAAGAGAGGATACATATCTAATATATGTCACATGGTATTATTCTCTGCGTTGTCTCTTATGAACATGCATCAGATCAGCCTATGATATTTTAATAAATGCAGCACGAGATAAGACGAAGAGGGGCCGGCACTGTAAGAAGAATCAGACAAGTTTGAATAGACACGAGAAAGTATTTTTTGAAGTGATAACTATGAACTATAATAATAATAATAATTCATCAGACTACCGAGAAGAAACATATTTGAGTACGACAAATTATACAGCTAGCTGATCTAGCTTTAACCCAAAGGAATTTTAATAACTTTTTTTGCCCTGCTAGTCGTGGTCCTGCAGAAGAACACATTGGCTTGAAAGAGAAGACACAGATTGAACAATCAACAATGTGGATCAATTTGTAAAAGAATGTGAAATCATATACTTTCATAAAACCAAAGCAAAAACAAGGAAAAGAAAGAAAAAGAAGAACAAATCTCACCTTGTATTCCTTGATAGTATCATAGCCAAGGACAATATCAGCTACCTTTCCTGTTTTAATTTGTTAATTAAACACAAAAGCAAGAAACAAAACTTTAGCATGAGAACTCATCTTCTTGAACCTGAAATGCAATGTCATACGTTCCCAAAATAAGGAATTAACAAAAAAATTTCAAGAAATAACTAATGGATGAAGAAAAACTGTACCGTATTTATCAGGGAGAAGAAGGGAGATAATATGTGCGCCATAATTGGTAAGTTTCACAGAGAAATTTCCTTTCTTGAGCTCATACATCCCAATCTCTTCCTTTGTTGCAGAGCCAATAGCTGGAAACCCGAAATTCAGCAGCAGGCTAAAACACAACAACACACAAAACTTGGCCATCTTTTCCACTCAGATTATGAGATATGCTTGGCCTTTATGTATCAGAAGTTATGTGTCCTAATATGGTCTGACTTATCCTATGCTTTATAAGAGAGTTGTATGGGTGTGCATTGAAAATTTGGAACTGATAATATGGTATACAGCAGCACTGTTCTTCTCAGTTTGCTCCTTCAATGATAGCCGGTTATGTTGACTAGGTAAAGGGACAAGCGTGACAAGATTCTTGATTTCTCCAACTAGGGCCCCATATATATATATATATATATATATATATATATATAGAGGGTGTTTGGGAGTGTGGTTATGGTTGCTTTTCAAAGTGTTTTTCACTCAGAAAAGTGTGCCAATAATATTTTTTTTATTTTTTAAAAATTATTTTTGAAATTAGCGCATCAAAATGATTTGAAAACATCAAAAATATATTACTTCAAAGCAAAAAAAAATTCAAATTTTTTCAGAAGCGCTTTTGAAAAGCACTCCCAAATGGGCACGATAGATATTAATTTTTAAAATGATTTTTATTTAGAAATACATTAAAAAATATTTTAAAAATTATTTTTTATATTACTACATTAAAATGATCTGAAAATATGAAAAAAAAATTAATTTAAATTAAAAAATAAAATAAATTTTAATCTTTTTTAAAAATACTTTTAAAATACAAAAACAAATAGTATCTCAATATCAAGCTTTGTTAGATTTCAAACTAAAATGGATAGTGGTTGATAACATCCAACTCTTGTTGATTCGATAGGTGTATTAATGACTTGGTTAACTAATTGAAATCTAATTTATATCTTTTAAAAATATATTTCGAAAACAATGTTAATCTATCTTGTTTCATTAAAAAAATAATTTTTTAAATTGACTCGAATTAACTTGTTAATATCATGATCTAATTCATAAGCTTAACTGAGTTTAATAATTTTATTTTTTTATAATATAAATTTTATTTAATTATATGATAATAAAAATAAACATTCACATGAAATATAAATTATAGATGTGAAATATATTTTTTATTAAAGTCTTTTTATTTATTTTGACAATGAAATGTTTTATATTAGCAAAATAGCTTATTGAATAAAAACAAAACCAGCAGGAAAAAAAATATTAAGTGAAACTATAACGACTTCAAATAAAAACAAAAAAAAAGTATATTTTTAATCAAAAACCTAATTTTCTAAATTATGCATTTCTTTTTTATTTTTATAAAAAAATATATATTGTTTTTTAGAAGCATTTTGTTTTAAGCAAAAACCTATTATAATTGTGGAAAATAAAAAAAAAATAAGAATTTATCATTTTTACGCGCCTACATGAAAAAACATTAAAACAATAAATTTAAGAAAGCCATATAAATATTTAAAATAAAAAATAGATATTCTATTCTCATCCAATATCAACTTGCAATTTGTTTTTAAAAATATCTACATATCATGCTACCACATAATTATTCATAAAGTAATCGATAATATTCTTAAAATTAATGACATGATTTTTATTAGTAGCACATTTTTTTAATATAAGAGAGTGACAATTAAAATAAAGGTTTGTTAAAAAATTCAATCATTTGAAATAAGTAATCTTTTCACTCTAAATTTCATTACTTTATCAATGCATCTTTTTATTGTTATAACAAAATATACTTTTTACTTGGAAGTATTGTTTTTTAGATTAAAAAAAAAAACATCATCATAGTCTCAAAAGCAAGTTTTAATAAAAAAAAATTAAAATAATATCTTAATTTTTTTAATGTGATTGAAGGCAAAACACTTAATTAATGTGATAAAACCATGTAAAAAATCAACAAAAAAATATCTCATTGAATGTTCATGAGCAATTTTTTTTCATATTAGATATATAATAATTGAAAAGAAATTTTCAATACTCCCATAAAAACCTATAATATTATTTAAAAACTTTACTAAAATTGAATAATAATTTAAATATCATGTCCAGTATTTTATTTTTAGAGCATCTCAATCAAAAATCTTAAACAAATATAATAGAAAAAGGTTAGGCGCCAAGGCTAAAATATTAAGCTAGTGTGCCTATATGAAAGCCCGGTTACATATTTTCTCAAAAACAAAAATTTATTTTTAGGCCATGAAATAAATTGGATCAAGTCATATAGTACCAGGAGGGAAATAAGGTGGAACAAAAGAGAATTAAATGCAATGGGGGGCAATGTGTAATTAATGGAAAATTAGGGTATAAATACTCATTTCTTCTCCACCTAGCTGACAATTTACATGAGAAGAGGGGGAGAAATTGTGATATTTTCTTCCAAATTCTTGCAAAATTCAACAAAAAAAAGAGATTATGGTATTTAAAGCTTAACAAAGGAATTAAAAGGGAAGATTAAGGGTTTGGGTGAGTTTTTGGAGAGTAAATTAAAGGTTAGGGTTTTGAAAAAAAAAAAAGAGGGGAAAGGGAATTGAAGGGGACTTGATCTCCTAAATTTCCAACACTTAAAAAATCATCCATTTAAAGTAAGAAATTCCTTCAAATAGATTAATTGCATTGAATTTGAGTTTTTAATAATGAATTGTGAATGCTATGTTTTTGTAAGGATGAAATTGTATTTATTATATAATGGATGAATGTTATTAAGATTGATTAATGATTATTAACATGAATTAAGAATGGGTAATGTAACAACCCTAAAATTTCAATAATATATATTTTTTTTATTTGATGACATAGAAGGAACTGAACATGCGACAAAGAAATTGGGTGAAATTGATCAAGGATTATGATTGTGTGATATAGTATCATCAATGGAGGGCAAATGTTGTTCTCAACGCCCTTAGTTGTAAGAAGATGGCATGAGATATGTAAGGATAAAAGGAATTACTAGATCTAAGAAAGATTGACACCAAGATAAAAGTTGGACACAAGAACTCGTTGGTAGCTCAGTTAAGGGTTAGATCGGTACGCAGGGATAAAGTGTTGAAAGTTCAACAAAAAGATGTTAAAGTAAGTAAGATAAGAGGCAAGGTGAAGTCAAGAATTAAAACTTCTATTCAGATCTTGGAGGATGAAATGATAGTGTTTAGAAGACAAATGTACTTGCTAGAAAATAAGGCATTGAAAAATGAAATACTGTAAGAAGCTCATGAGTCTATATGCACAACACACCCTAAAAGTACTATGATGTACTAGGATCTAAAAGAATTTTCCTGGTGGCTAAATATGAAGAAATAAATAGTTGAACATATGACCAAGTGTGGAGTGTGCCAGTAAGTGAAAATAGAGCACCAAAAACCAACAAGGTTGTTACAACCACTATTGATACCCAAATAGAAGTAAGCAAATAACACCATGGGTTTCATGCTAGGATTTTCTAAGGAGAGAAGGGGTAGAGATGTTGTTTAGGTCATTATGGATTGGCTAACCAAGTTGGTGCTTTTCTTGCATATAAAGATGACAGATTCAGTCAATAAATTAGCAAAGTTGTATATGAATGATGTGGTGAAATTACATGGGATGCCTGTGTCAATTGTTTCAGATCGAGATCCTAGGTTTACCTCTCGTTTATGGTCGAATATCTAACATGCTTTAGGAAGAAAGTTGAATTTGAACACAACTTTTCATCCCTAAGCTGATGGACAATTTGAGAGAACCATCTAGATATTAGGGGATTTACCAAAAAAAAACATGTATGTTGGAATTCAATGGTAATTAAGAGGATTACCTACCTCTGGTTGAATTCAACTACAATGACAACTATCAAGCTATGATAGAGATGGCTCCCTATGAAGCTTTATATGGTAGAAGATGTTGGACACAAGTGTTTTAGGGAAGAAGTTGGGGATAAGAAGCTCATTGAGTTGAAGATGGTACAAGTTACTTCGGAAAAGATAAAGATTATAAAAAATAGAATGAAAGTTAACCTGGATAGGTAAAGGAGCTATGCAGATAACATGAGAAGACCATTTGAGTTCAGTACTGGAGATAAAGTATTTTTAAAAGTTGCTTCGAAGAAGCATATGCTAAGATTTGGTATGGAGAGAAAACTGACACCAAGATACATTGAACCATTTGATGTCATTAAAAAGGTGCCAATGGTCTACAAGTTAGATTTGCCTTCATATTTGGCCAAAATTCATGATGTGTTTCATATCTCTTTGTTGAAAAAGGCTAAAGTAGACCCATCCCAATTTCTATTGCAAGTCCTTCTGGAAATTAACAAGGATTTGATAATTAAAGTGAAGTCGTTGAAGATTTTGGATCGTAGTGAGAAGGAACTTAGGAAGAAAAAGATTTTAATGCTTAAAGTGTTATGGAGAAATTCTCAAATCTAAGAAGACACATGGGAGAGGGAGCTACAGATAAAGAGGAAATATCTCAACCTATTTTTAGACTTGGGTATGGGGTTAAATTTCGAGGATGAAATATATTATTAGGAGGGGAGAATGTGAAAACCAGGTTAAATCTTTTCCTAAAAAAAAAGAAATAAAAGAAATTTATTTTTAGCTCGGGAAATAAATTGGATCAAGTCAAATGAAATGAAATTAGATGATTAAAGGGCAAAATTGGATAAAATAAAAAGTTACAAAGCATAAAGTAATTAGAGCGAAATGAGGTGGAACAAAAGAGAATTAAATAGGCGATTAAGGAAATTTACTTCCGTGATAAATATGATTGATGCCCTAGTTAATAGGCAATTAAAGAGACTAATCTCTCGAATAACAGAGATTAGTGCCTTAGTGAATAGGCAATTAAGAATCATAAATTGAATGTTGGTGATGGAAAAAAGGGAATGGTAGTAAATGATTTATTGATGAACTAAAATTTGGGTGTGTGTGTGTACATGTGTGTGTGTGTGTGTAATCACATGAGATATAGAAAGTAATGATCAATAATTATTGAGTAAAAAACTGATAATGTCTGATATAAATAATTTTAAGATTTTTTCTATCATCGAATGGAGAAGTAGATTTATTAGTATGCATATTTTGTAAAATTAAATCGATGTAATTTGGGAAGAATATATTTTGTAATTAAATTGTATTTACTTATCGAATTTAATTATGGATGTTGTATTTAAGGAAGTTGTTTCTTTTGTATGCATTATATAAATTGTGATAATTCTGAAGGTTCATCCATTTAAGTTTTAGATTCACTTTTAATTATAATTTAAAATTGTTACTACTTAATTTTATTAAATGAATGTTGAAGAAAATGAATGTTGGTGTGATAATTAAATTATGGGAGTCCCGAATGCCTACAAGTGATATTTGGATTACCAACAAATTATGAATATACTGGTCGATAACTTGGTATTGAAAATATAGAAAAACTCTACCAACAACTTTGAATACACCTCTTGATTGATCAAATGTTTTTAGTGGTTGAAACGTGGTCAACTAACAACTTTTTCTCTCCCTCCATTTTCAAATGACTCTCTCTCTCCTCTCAAAGTTCAGTGACTAAAACATACAACAAATGAAGTTTAGTATCGAACGTGAAACCAACAAAAAAAGGGATCGAAAAGGAAAAAGTTAAAAGTTAGGGACCAAACTATATTTTTTTCTTGTCAAAAGGGATAAAAGATGCATTTGTGTGGGTGTTTCAATGTTGTCCTTGTTGTTTTAGTTTTTTTTAATTGATAAAATCAAATTCTATTTTGAAAAATTAAAGAATTTAATTTCGCTGTATTTTTTTACATCGCATATATAATGTTTTTGCACAAATAAAAATAATATATGTGTTGAAATCGCGGGAATATAATGTAAGGGAACAAATTTTTTTAAAAAAATAGAGATTGGAATAAACAAGTTTTTCAGTAAAAAAAAAAGATGAGGGGCTAGACCCATTGTAATTAGTTAATCATATTTGTCCTTCCTTCCTTTCAAACATTATGCTTTGCTTTATACATTTATGATATTTTATCATCTAAATTTAGAACTCTGTATAAGTATACATCTTTTTAAAGCGATAATAGTTTTTTTTTAATTTAGAACTAAAAGATATATTTATTAGGTTAGTTTGCATGTAAATTTTACGAGTCTTAATCTTCAGTATTATTTAGAAAATTAAAAAAAAAAGCGTAAATTTTTTTAATAGATAACTTATTGAAATTAAAATTAAAATTAAATATATGTAAAAATTAAATATCTTATTTTAATGTTTCGATGTCATAATGTGTATAAAAACTTATTTTAAATCGGATAAGGTTGGCAGTTGGCGGCCTCTAGAAGCTCTCGTAATGGATCTGACTATCTGAAGCCATAAAGTCAATCACGAGTTCAAAATTTAACTTTCTCCTGGAAACACAAAAATTTAACTTTATCCTGTAAACACAAAAAATAAAAATAAAAATAAGTTAAAACATTATAGCTACTATAATGCTCTAAAATCAAAATATATTGGTCCAATTAAAAATTAAAACATCACGAAATAAAATTAACAACCTTAATTTCATCGAACAATTTCTAGCCAGCGATTCCACCTAACCTTTTCCACTCAACCATGAAATTAAAAGAGAGGAAAAGACACTATTCTAATTGAGCTTTGCACAAAGAAATGCTGCCAAAATTATTGACAAAATTGAATGAACGGAATGAACGAAATGGAGGGAAAGAAATGTTGCCAAGGTTATTGACAATGTTACCTTATATACATGCACGTGTGCATATAAGATGTCACTTGATCGTTTGTTCACCTCTTGTTTGCAGATTTATAGCCATAAACAGTTAGCACACCTGATAACTATCTCCAAAGTTTTCCTTTTTAAGAAGCACATGCTTAAAATAATAGGAAGTAAAGACTTCACAAAGCCATTTGTTTTCTTCTCCAACTCGGAGGCATAACAAATGCAATTGCCCACAGTGGCGGAGGTAGGGGGAGGCTGGCAAGAGCTCGGGCCCCTGCAAGGAAATTTTTCCAGTCTCTCCCTTTGTAAAATATTTAAAATTTTATTCTTTTTAAAAGTTTTCTTTTAATTTGGCCCCCTTACTTTTTTCTTCTTGCTCCGCCTCTGATTGCCCATGATGTCAAAAGATGGAACCGCTGAGATCTAGCCTGTGTACGGCAACTCTTCAAGAGAAAGAAAAGTTCGAGGATGGTGCGAGTTCTACAAATACTTGAGGCATATAATTCCATTAAGCCCTAAAGCCCAGGTGAAAAACCGATGGGCAACACTATATCGTACCAGATGAAGTTTACAAAATGAGCTGCCAAAAGAAACTGTCATGTTTTTGTTTTCAACTTCCTTTGCGCTTTCAGATCCACCACAATTATAGCAATGTTGCCCTTGCTTCCTTTTTGAAGAGCACGGTTTGAGAGGTACTCGGCTGTTGCTTGAGCTGCGGGGTCAATCTCCCCTGTAAAAAAAATTATTTTTATCTTCTAGTTTTATGTTATTGAATATAACTCTAAATCCAACTGTTCAAGTTGAAATTTTACCAAAAAATTCTTGATGTATATTTCTATATTGGAGACAGGTGAATCGGAGTTCGAGAAGGACTTGTGATATAAGTCAGAACAAGCTGTATGAATTTTGTTATTTACTTTCTTTTTGAATTGTGGACTTTCTATTTGACAAAGATTTTTTTTCCTACAAGGATGTGACAACTTGTTTTGAAAATTTTCTAGTTCTATAAGGATTTTTAATAGGCTGTAATATAATTTTCAAATGTAAAAAAGATTCATTAATGTTTCAAAATCCTTTTCTTACAAGGATTTTTTTTTATTCATCCTAACTACATAAAGAAAAAAGACTGGTAGTATTTAATAACATATTAGTTTCTAAGATCATTGGAAATCAGTATAGGTTGTAAATAATGTCAATAGAAAGCTTAAGATCACTCTAGTTATCACTCTACAACATAATTAGCCAACATGGTTTCCTTGTATAACCAATAGCTTGTCCTATATGAAATAGTGGCTTGTTTAAAATAAAAACATTCTGAATTTTGAATTCTATCATTGTATCAGAGCCCTCAGTCGTCATTTTCTAAGAATTTTTAGTCATTTTTTTTTTCTCAATCATAGTTTTAGTACTTATGGAGAAGTTGGATAATGTTTGTCAGATTCACTGAAAACAATTATGCTGCTTGAGAGTTTTAATTGGAGACCTTTCTCAAAGGTAAAGAGCTGTGGGGATATATAAATGGCAACAACAAAAGGGGATCTAATGCATAAGATTTTATGGCCAACAATGCAGTTTAAGAGGCCAAAGATAATCAAATAATGTCTTGGATTCTTGGTTTTATGGAGTCACATTTGATTCTTTCTTTGTGTCCTCATAGGTCAACAAAAGCTGTGTGGAATTATCTAAAGCAAATCTATAAGGAAGACAACAATGCTAGACACTTCCAACTTGAGTTAGCCATTTCTAACCATACTCAAAGGGATCTTTCAATCCAAGACTACTACTCTGGTTTTCTAATATTGATCTTGTTACAACCACTGTCTCTATAGAAGGATTAGAGGCAGGATTGGCAACAATACAACATATACATAAAACCAGCCAAAGAGATCAATTTCTAATGATATTAAGGCCTCACTTTGAAGCTATTCGTGCCTTTTTAGTAAATAGTGATCATGTTCTGACTTTGAAGGCATGTTTTGGAAAATTCTTGCATTAGGAACAACGTCTCAATACTTAAAACATTATAGAGCAGTCATGTATTACTTCTAACACTATCTCAGTTGCCTATGCTGCTTATGGCAAGGGAAAGGTCATGACATGAGCACTACACGGTGCTATAATTACAAGAAATATGGTCATATTGCCCCTAACTATCCTAAAAATTTTTGTAATTACTGCAAGCAACAAGGGCACATTATTAAAGATTGTACTATTCGATCTACACATTCCAACAAGGCCTATCATGTTGTTGTCACTAGTGCCTTACAGCCAATTATGTCTGCTGGCACCGCAACAAATGATGTTGTTGGTTCACAGCCTATAACACCTTTTATAACTTGAGAAATGTTGCCAGAAATGATTATGAGCGCATTTTCAGTATTGGGTCTTCAAGGTATAGTTCTCCATCTCTCTCTTGGATTTTAGACTTGGGTGCATCTAATCATATGACAAGTTCTCTCTATAGTTTAAGTAATGTCAGAAAATATGGTGGCTCTTCAAATATTCAAAGTTCTACCCATTGTGACAGTTGGTGATATATCTTTTTTCTTTAAAAACGTTCTTATCTCACCTACACTCTCGATGAATTTAGCTTATGTTGGCTAGCTTATGGATCAAAATTATGATGTACGCTTCACTCATAGTGGTTGTTGATCATATTACTTACCTTATTTGAGTAATATCAATACTTGTAAATGTTATTAGGTATTCATGGTGTTAACTTATGTCAACAATAAATCAAGTTTCTTTCATAACACAATTGTCGATTATCCATACAATAGGCTATAAAAGGATCAAGTATTTGCTGTACCAAAGGTTGTATAACACAAATCTAAATTAATCATTTAACAAGTAAGGTATTAAAAATGAGTAAGATAACAATTATAAAACATGTTACTAGCAAACTTTCTTGAATATAAACATTAAAGTCCATGTTGAGTTTATACTATACTTATTCTTATACTATTAGTGTAACCTTTTCACCTTGACAAAAAAAACTTAGCTAAACATAATGAAGAAGACAAACATAAATAAAAAAGATAATAACATAATTATGATATAAGTTAACTAAGTATAGTAAAGGAAATGAAAAGCATAAACAAAAGATTAATGAAAATCTAACATGAAATAAAACTTGAACATTACAAAAATACCAAGAAATAAAGCAAGAGTAAGATCTTGATATAAAAACCAAGATACCTAAATGTATAGCAAATGCCTTCTTTTATAGGCTAAAATTTTGAACTTGATTTTATGACTAACTATTGAGCTGGTGGTCAACCATTGACTTGGTGGCTAGCTATTAACTTGTTGGCTGGACAAAACATCATTTCTAACATAAGAAATTAAACAGATATTCTTCATGAACGTTGTGGAAATTTATCTTCGATTTCCAACAAAAAAAGAATGAGATCATTTGGACTTCTAGAACTCAAGATAGGGGCTAAACACCGAATAGTGTCTGGGCTACATGACAAATTCATTCTCTTTTGTTGCTAAGATTTGAAGTTGAAAACAACAATTTTGAATCTTGGACTCTGCATGAATATTTTAGGCTTATGTCTCAGCTTTCCATCAAGATAAATTAGACCTAAATCTAAGGTCTACTACTCCAGTTATGACCCAATAACCGAATGGTATTCCAATTGGAATTGAACCAGCATCTCTTCTCTAAGCTTAGCCTTCTCTTTATCTTCTCAATTTCAATTGTTAAACACAACAATCAATCCTTTGAATTATGAGATAGGCCTACATTTAAAATGATCATTTACCATAAATTAAAGATATCTTATATTATCAGACTTGTTATTATAAAACATGCTTAAGTTAGAGAATTTAATAATACTTTAAGTGCAATATGATGATATAAAACCTTAGTGAAAATGCACTATTAAGTATTGATCAGTTGTGTTATGCAGGATCAGATGTCAGGGCAGTTGATAGTGAAAGGGCCTAAACATGGACGTCTCTTTTACCTACAACTACCTGTTCCACAAAGCTTACCTTCCTTTTTTATATTGTCTTTGTCATAAGTCTATAGTGTTAAATGAAGTCTAGCATAAATGCCTTGGTCATCCTCATTCTAGGGTCCTATCATGTTTGTTGAAATCAGGTCTATTAAATAATAAAGAGCATTCTTCTTGTTCTATACTTCTTGATTGTGCAACTTGTAAACTTGATAAAAGTAAGACCTTACCCTTTCCTTCTGAAGGACATAGAGCCACACACATTTTTAAGATCATTCATAGTGATGTTTGGGTGTTAGTCCTGTTATTTCTCATGAAAAATACAAATATTTCATAACATTTATAAATGACTACAATAGATATACATAGGTGTATTTCTTACAAAACAAATAAGAGGTTTTCCAAATGTTCAAATTGTTCTTAGCTCTTAGTGACACTCAATTTTCAGTCGCTGTAAAAATTCTCTGGTCCGACTCGGGTGGGGAATATATGTCCAATGAGTTCCATTCTTTCTTGCACTCTAAAGGTATTATCTCTCAATGTTCTTGTCTATATACTTCATAATAAAATGTAGTTAAATTCAAGAATTGTAATCTTTTAAATGTTGTCCGGATTATGTTCATTGAGTCTTCGGTTCCTCCTATATTTTTGGGTAGAAGCACTTACCACAACAACCTTTCTCATAAATAGACTCCCCTTTCAAGCTTTGGATTTTGAATCTCCATATTTGAAGTCTTTATCATCACAATCCTACCTATACAAATCTTCACATCTTTGGGTGTGTATGTTTTATGCATCTTCCCTCGCATGACATAAACAAGCTTTTTGCCCAATCCATTTGTTGTGTCTTCATGGGATATAATGTCACACAAAAGGGATATTTATACTATGATCCTAATTCTAATTGCGTTCATGTTTCATGAAATATGCTTTTCTTTGAAAATCAATGGTTCTTTCCTATGTCTTCCTCGCCAGGGTCTTCTATTTTTTTTTCTTACCTTCTTTTGATGACAAGTTTAGTGCTCCTAGTACTCATGTTGAAAGGTTCAAGCTAAGGATGGTATACTGGAGGAGATCTCTGGTGCTGCCCCCTTCTACTCCTGCCTCGTCATCTGCTTCTCTACGTCGTTCCTTTAGAGTATCTGGTCCTTCTAACCGTTATGTATTCTCATTATAGATGATAGGTACTAATACTTTTGCATTGCCAACCACTCTATCTTCTATTGTTATTCATACTGGTTATTCACAGGCAATCAAATAACAATGCTGGCAACAGGCCATAAAAGAGGAACTCTTAAGGATAATAAGACTTGGGACGTGGTGGATTGTCTTGCAGATGTGACTCCACTTGGATGTAAGTGGGTCTATTTGATTAAGGTTAAGTCAGATGGTAATTTGAACAAGTATAAAGCTCATTTAATAACTCTTGAAAATAATCAAGAATATAAAGTCAATTACAAAGAAACCTTTGCTCCGGTGGCCAAAATGACTACCATTCACACAATGTTGGCTATTACCGCTACTTAAAATTAGGTTTTACACCATATGGATGTGAAGAACACCTTTCTTTATAGGGATCTCAAGGAAGATGTTTATATGCGTCCTCCAGCAGGTTTACTTCCCACCCCTACTTTTGTAATGTGTAAGTGGTGTCGCCTCTTGTATGATCTCAAACAGGCTCCTCATGCATCATTGTTTCTTCACAAAACTAAGATTGGGAGTGTCATTCTCTTGGTGTATGTTAATGACATAATCATCACGGGCACTGATTTGGTTCTAATCTCCCAATTAAAATAGTTTTTACATGAAGGATCTGGGATCTCTTACATATTTTCTTGGTCTGGAAATTACTACTACTTCATATAGTATTTTTTTTGTCACAGCACAAGTATGCCCAGGATTTGGTGGCTGCTGCTAGTCTCTAGGACTCTCCTCCTCTTAATACTCCTATGAAACTAAATCTCAAGCTATGCAAAGAGAAAGGTGACTTGTTATCAGACCCTATAGCCTATCAAATGTTGGTTGGAAGCTTGGTCTATCTTACAATCATTAAACCTGATATTTTTTATACAGTTTAACAGGTTAGTCAATTCATGACTTCTCCTTGGCACCTTCATATGGTTTTATTTCGACGAATCATTCGTTATGTTCACGGTACATCTTTGCGGGGATTTTTCTATCTTACTGGTACTTCACTAAATCTGGTAGCATATAGTGATGCTGATTATATCAGCTGTAGTGAGACTCGATGTTCTACTTCGGGTTAATATATGTTTCTTGGTCTAACTCTTATTTCTTGAAGAAAAAACAGAAACAGGATCATGTTGCTAAGTGTTATACTGAATTTGAATATAGGGCCATGTCCCAAGCTTGCACTGAGATTCATTGGCTCTGAGGGCTATTAGCTGAACTTGACTTTTCTCCAAGTGGCCCTACCACTTTGCATGTAGATAATACTAGTGTCGTTCACATTTCAGCCAATCCCATCTTCTATGAACGCACAAAACACATCAATGTTGATTGCCATTTCATCCATGAGGCATTTGAAGCTCAAACTATCTCTCTTCCTCATGTATCTAACAATCTTTAATGGCAGATATCTTTACCAAGGCTTTCACACAACAACTACATAATTTTCTTTCAGACAAATTGATACTTATAGATGTCTCGTATCAATTTAAAAGGGGTGTCAATAAAAAGCCATAAATACTTTACCATATAAGTTATGCCTGGTTAATAGCTTACCATACAGGCTGTATATACTCTTATAATTAGGAAAGAAGATTTAGCTTACTATATATAGCTTTCTAAGATCACTCTAGTTATCACTTTGGTTTCCTTGTATAACTAGCAACCAACATGGTTTCCTTGTATAACCAGCAACTTGCCCTATATGTAACGGTGACTTATTGAAATTAAAGACATTCTGAATTCTGTCAAATAAGTCTTATATCAGACTTGTATTGTTTGATTTTCTTCTTATCTTCTCATATTAGCATAGGGAATTAACTTATGAGTTATATTTTTATTATTTCAGTTATAACCCAAGGCTTGTTTGGGTTTAATTAATATTTTATTTTTAGTTAGGATCAAAAACTTGTCTAGATCACGGTTTGGGCTTACTAATATAGGTTTTGAGTCAGTTCTGTAAGTTGATCAATTCAGTTCGTAACGGTAAATCCATTAGGGTTAATTTTTCAAAAGTACTTAAACTCTTGTAAGCCTATGTTTCGGCAACCTTTGATGAATAATACTTCTAAACTTTTTAGTTTTAATTTGTGAGAAAGATTCTTGCATTTCTTGGTTCTTGAACGAATTGAATTTGACTTATCAAAAATTAATTGGTTTTGTGGCGTCATTCAACTTCATTCCAATAATGTTGGTGTCTTAAGATAAATTTCAACTGTGCCACACTTCTATCAGACATCTTTCAACTTTTCAGGATTAGATCTCAATCTTAATTATGGATTGCGTGACCACATGATCACAACTTTCGCATCAAAATATGACACCACTTTTTTTTGTGCCAGACAATTATTCGTTTGCGAGCCAGAGCACAAGCTGAAACAGGCCTTTTACCCAGGGAAGTGTGTTGCTGAAATAACATAGAAGCTCACAGTGTATGGAAGAAGATGCTTGATACAAAAGAGAAGTATGGTGTTATTCCGATCAAAGTTTCCCTCATGTATTCACACACTTACAATCGAAAGAGGGTAACCAATGAATTAACATGGACGGGAACACAGAGACCTGGGTTGCCTGAAAAACTCTCCCCAGTGAGAGAGATATTGGACTTGAGAGAAGATTGTTTGGTAATAACTCGCACAGACTTATAGGGATATACTTCCAGTCAAGAGGTTGTTGCGAAGGTAAGAACATTGGACCAGAAATATGTTTTTTTTATAAAAGTCTTGTGTTCGAGTGCAAAAGGCCAATTGTATAAATCCTCAATTGCGTGTGCCGCTTTAATTGTTCGCTATGGCAATTATTTAAGAAGCAAAATGTATTTTATTTTGTCATCATTACACATACAAGTTGAAAGGACCGCTAAAATTAAGAAAATAGGAAAAATTTCAACTTAGTCTTAAATGGACTAATTATTTTCACATTGAGTTCTTAATTTTATAGATAGTACTAGTTATGTGATTAACGTTATGTTTATAAAAAAAAAAAAAAAATTATATATGCAGTTTTTTCAATATATTTCTGTAATTTAAAAATCTAAGTTCAAATAAAAATATTTATGTATACATTTAATCAAATAAATCGAGAACTGTGTGTGCAAATAAATAAATAAAAAGTCATTAATGATATTTAAAAATAAAAATTAAAAAATTGAAAGAGAAATGTATATCAAGATATTTAATATCAAAATATGAGACATTTTTCCAGTTGGGTTTGCTAAAAAATTTATTAAAATAATTTTTTTATTCAACCAAAGAATAATAGAAATAAAGACATAAATTAAATTGATCGAATAAAATAAAAGGAAAAAAACATCATGTAAGGTTGCACATATTGGAAATATTATTTGAAAACATTTTTTTCTCAAAAATAAAGTTCATCCATACAAAAGATAAAAAAAAAAAACAAAATTATAGGTGAATTAGAAAAACTATTCAAATTTAAATACATAACTAATAAAAATAATTATCATTTAAAATAGACTCTCCAAACAAAATGAAAGAGAGGAGGAACATTAATTTAAATATAAATTAAAAAATTAAGAGAAAAAACCATAAAACAAAAATTATTAATTTAAAAAAAGAATTAGAAAAAAAAAGAGCAAAGGTCAAGCATTGTTTGACCTGGCAAGTCAAGTCAACCCACGTGGTCCATTTTGTTAGGGCCCACGCGATTGATCCTTTAGTTTGTTTTTGTTTGCAACTAAGGTGAACGACATGATATTTTTGAAAAACAAAATTAGATCATACGTTGTATGATTTGCCCAAAAATTGAGGCTTAAAGTTTTTTTTACCCAAAAACCCTTTTCAATCTATTTTTGACCCCAAATATATATAAAAAATCAAGAATTGTGATAAATCTATTTATGGTCTCAGAAAACTCAAAAAACCACCCTAAAAATAAAAAATCAACTTGAGTTCAGATCTTTTTTTTTATGAATTTTAAAATAAATAAATACCTAATATGATTTTTCATCATCAAATAGAACTATTTGATATAAATGTCGTCCGATTTGATGGCTTAAATTAGTGTCAACAATATTTTTCCCTCTCTACCGCCGAAATCCAACAACCCCTCTCTCTCTCCTCCCTCAACAAGGAACTAAAAAATAACAAAAATTAAATTTTGTACCAAAATTAAATTGAAAAAATATTGAGGTGCTGAAATTGTATAATTTACATGATTTTTAAAGTTCAAGGATCAAAGCGTATCTTTTGCGAAAGTTATAACATGTCACCCATATTTAACGTCTTTTCTTTCAATTTTATATTTTTATAAGAAATCAAAATAAATTTGTATTTAATTAAGAATAAATCACAAAAAAAAGTTTGTGGATCAAATTAATAAAATGTAAAATTTTATACAACTCATCCACAATAATAATGTATGAGAGGATAAATAGTAAAGCTTTTCACATTAAAATAAAAAAACTAACGTATTTTAAAGTAATAATTAATATCTATTTATCTATCTATATATGTAAAAGTATAACAATACCTTTATCTGTAAAATATTACACATAATTTGTTTTCAACAAAAAGAATTTTAAATGAAATTTTTTACAATATCATTAAAGTTAATTATTTTTATTTTGATCATATGAAAAATTATCTTATAACATTTTATTTAAAATGTATATTGCATATTTTTAACTATACATAAAATAAGAAAAATAATTTTAATATCAAACCAATCTATTTTAAGATATCTTAACTTGTTTAAAAAATTATTTTAACATAGAGATTAAATTATATTTCATTCACACTTTTATTATTTTTTAATTAAGTCCTTTCTAAATAAAAATATTAAATCATGTAATATAACTTGTAGTTTTTTTTTTTTCAATAGTAGAGTGTAATTAATAACTTTCAAATAAATGACACAATATACTAAAAAGACTCATTGTCTCTCTTAATGTTTACCTAGACTCAGAGCACTGTGAATTGGAGCAGTGAAATGGCAGCCCAGTCCTTGCCACAAAGAGCTGCAAGGGCAGCGGGGGAGGGTTAGGGTTGTCTTTTCACTGGGATGCATTTAACATTGAAGGGATGCTTGGGAAGAAGATGGTCACTTCAAGTTTTAGTGGGGTTGCCAGGGTGTCAAAGCCCGCGCCCCCACGTGAGGACACCTAGCGATTGGGCTGACCTGCCCTGGTGCTTGGGCTGACCTGCCAGGCGCTTGAGTTGGGTCAGACCCATACGCCACGTGGCCCTGAGGTTGGCTTGCCCTTGCCTTGGACATGAGTTAGCCCGAGCCCCCACGTGGGGACACCCGACGCTTGGGTTACCTACCCTTACGCTGGGTCAGACCTGAGCACCAGGTGGGAGCCAGGCTCAGGGCCCCCACATGGGGACACCTGGCGCTTGGGCTACTTGCTCTTTTTCTGGGTCAGACTCGAGCGCCACGTGGCGCTTGGGCTGGCTTGCCCTGTTCCCAAGGCTAAGGGTCAAACCCGACGTGGCGTTGGGACAAAAAATAATAATATTTTTTAGTATTAATACTTTCAATGATAATAAACATAATAATCTTTGTACCCCATATAATAATATTTTTTATATTAATAGTTTGAACTACAATAAAAATATTTGTACCGCAAATAATAATAGTTTTGATATTAATGCTTTGAACTATAATAGAAATAGTAATATTTATAATACAAATAATAGTATTAATAGTAATACCTTCAATTATAATAAAAATGGTAATATTTATGACACAAATAATAATAATAATAATAATAATAATTTTTAATTTTATCCTTCAAATCAACTATATGGTTTTTCATTGATGATAATAACATGTTGGATCTGGACGTGTCCATGCCCAACCCCACATTAGGTCGGGAAGCGTCTACGCCTAACTTCAAGTTGGCTCTAGACATGTCCATGTCCAAACCCTATGTTGGATCTGGACGCGACCGCGACCACCTCCATGTTGGGCATGCACGCATCTGGGCCCTACCCCATGTTGGCTCTAGACACGTCCCCGTCCAATGTCATGTTGGCCCCCGACACGTCCACACCCAACCCTACGTTGACTCTGGACTCGACCGTGTCCACCTCAAGTTTTGGTGGAGATGCTTGGGGAGAAGATGGTCACTTCAAGTTTTGGTGGGGTTGCCCTATGCGTTAGCCGAGCCCGCCCCCCACGTGAGGACACCTAGCACTAGGGTTGACCTGCCCTTGCGCTGGGTCAGACCCGATTGCCACATGGCACGGGGCTGCCTGCCCTTGCCCTAGGTCAGATCCGAGCACCAGGTGGCGTTGGGGCTGTCTTCCTTTGCCCTTGACGGGAGCCAGGCCTGCGCCACCACAAGGGGACACCTGGCACTTGGGTTGCCTGCCCTTTTCCGGGGTCAGACCCGCGCACCACGTGGAGCTGGGGCTGGCTTGCCCTGTTCCCAGGGCTAAGGGTCAGACCCGACGTGGCGTCGAGGCCAAACATAATAAAAACATTTAGTATTAATACTTTCAATGATAATAAACATAATAATCTTTGTACCCCAAATAATAATATTTTTTATATTAATAGTTTGAACTACAATAAAAAAATATTATTACTTTCAATTATAATAAAAATAAAAATATTTGTACCGCAAATAATAATAGTTTTGATATTAATGCTTTGAACTATAATAAAAGTAGTAATATTTATAACACAAATAATAGTATTAATATTAATACCTTCAATTATAATAAAAATGATAATATTTATGGCACAAATAATAATAATAATAATAATAATAATAATAATAATAATAATATCCTTCAAATCAACTATACGGTTTTTCATTGGTGGTAATAACATGTTGGACTTGGACGTGTCCACGCCCAACCCCATGTTAGGTCTGGATGCGACCGCGGCCACCTTCATGTTGGGCCTGGACGTGTCCTCGCCTAACCCTATGTTGGGTCTGGAGCGACCGCGGCCACCCATATGTTGGACCTGGACGTGTCCCCGCCCAACTCCATGTTGCTGGACGCGATCAAGTCCAACTCCATGGTGGGCGTAGACGCGTTCCCGCCCAACCACATGTTGGGTCTAAAGGCATGCCCGCTCGACTCCACGTTGGCCCTGGACGCATCTACGCCCAGCCCAATGTTAGGCTCGACGCGTCCACGTCCACCTCTAGGTTGGACCTGGACGCGTCCGCGCCCAACCCACGTTGGCCCTGGACGCGTCCTTGCCCAACCCCACGTTGGGTCTGGAGTGATCGCGCCCATCCATATGTTGGACCTAGACGTGTCCACGCCCAACTCCACATTGCGACTGGACACGACCGAGCCCAACTCCATGTTGGGCATCGACGCATCCCTGCCCAACCCACGTTGGGTCTAGACGCAACCGCGGCCAACTCCATGTTGGGCCTGGACATGGCCGTGTCCAACTCCATGTTAGGTCTGGACATGACCAGGTCTTGCGCTAGACCCAATGCGATGGGTCCTTGCCAAGACCCAAAAAATTTGTGTTATAAATATTCTTCAGTTTTCTTAATATAATAATGTGTGTTATAAATATTATTATTTCTCTTATAACTCAAAGTGTTCATATCAAAAATATTATTATTTGTGTTGTAAATATTATTATTTTTATTACAACTCAAAGTATTGATATAAAAAAATTATTATTTGTGTTGTAATCATCCTTGAAATTCTTAATATAATTATTTATGTGATAAATATTATTATTTTTATTATAATTCTAAATATTCATATCAAAAATAGTATTACTTGTGTTATTAATATTATTATTTTTATTATAATTAATAGTATGAATATTTAAAATATTATGATTTGTATTATAAATATTATTATTTTTATTATAATTCTAAATATTCATATAAAAAATAGTATTATTTGTGTTATTAATATTATTATTTTTATTATAATTAATAGTATGAATATTAAAAATATTATCATTTGTGGTATAAATATTATTATTTTTATTATAATTAATATTATTAATAAAATAATTAATAAATTTAGAAAAATAATTTATTATTTTTTGTATTATAAATTTTTATAGTATTTTTTATAAAAATAAAAAGTAAGTTCGCTGCGTTGGACGGACATCCAACTAGTATGCATATATAGAATATCTTATATTTTCATTTAAGAAAATATTTTTTATTATAATAATGTTAATTCTTTTTTTTTTCATTTAGTTTCAGTTGATAGAAAATTGTAGAAATAATCATTGAACAAATATATATGTTTGGATTGGATAGTGCAATATAAAACGAGTTCAATATAAATAAAGAAATAGTTCAAATTATAAACATATTTATTAGGGGTGAGCAAAAAAAAACCGAATGAATCGACAAAACTGGAAAAACAATAACCGAAAAAACCAAATTGTGAAAAAAAAACCGATTAGAATATTTAAAAAAACTGACCAGTTTGGTTCGTTTTGGTTTCATAAGACTGAAACCGAAAAATCAAACCGAACCGAACTAAAGTTAAAAACTGACCCAAACCGGAAAACAACCGAGTCAATCAGTTGAGTTTTGGTTTTTGCTCTAAAATAACCGAACTGAAATCGGTCGGTTTGAACCAGTTTCAGATTTTAAAAAAAAAATCGGTTTGGTTATTTTTTTAGGTAAAAACTGAACTGAACCGAAAATGATCACCCCTAATATTTATAAAAGTTTAAAAGTTGAATGTTAATTGTATTAGATTTAAGTAAATTGATTTTCATTGTTATCGGACCTAATATTGTTTTTAAGACATACACACACTAAGACTACATAGATAAAGTTAATTATATTAATTATCATAAATCATCAAATAAGAACTT
>Ga0325403_1000805_pt1 | contig 24058 bp, 11 predicted proteins | sample PopdelMetagenome_19_FD_205665 | JGI IMG/M metagenome (GOLD analysis project Ga0325403, IMG submission 205665) | Populus deltoides microbial communities from Bellville, Georgia, United States - Xylem-PdKOR-R4 | ecosystem: Host-associated > Plants > Phyllosphere > Stem > Wood/Secondary xylem... | reverse complement strand
ATCACCATAAACTATCATAACCATGCAAGCCCCTTACATACATATCATACATAACCCGAAATGAAAACTTCACAAATAAATTTCATTAATCAAATATCTTAATCCAATATTTCATAATTGTAAGTTTATAAAAGAAGGTGTTTTATGCAAATCCATGACCATTCTCTTGTTGTTGTGACATTGCTTAAAGCTTTATCTTGTTCTGGGTTTATTATAAGTTAATTGGCCTAGATATCTTCCCATTGATCATACATAATTTCTTCTTGTTAGCTCTTGGTGGCTTTGAACTATTTTTGTATTTTTTTTTTCAAACTACTATAATCAATCTTAACAGTATATTGTAATGACAAAAAAAGGGGAAAAAAACGAAAAGAAAGAAAATTGATTCTACTTAAAGTGTTAATGTTTGTGTCTTCAAGCTCTTGCTATATACATATTTCCTTCATATCTCAATTAAACACAACTTCGAATCTTCATTTCCTTCCTGGCTACTGGAGTGTGGTACTGTTTTGGTTATCAAGCTAGTTTTTTTATTTCAGCTGGGCCAGAGATTTGTTCTTGTCCTGTGGTTTTGCCTTTTCCATTGTTTGTTTCAGCTTTTTTTTCATTTGCTTGACAGTCCTTTATATTTGTTACTTTGTCCATGTTGGCCTATCTGATCTTACGGTTCTTTACTTCAATCAATTAGGCATGCAATGACAACGCAAACCTTCAAAACTCAAGTAATTTGATGATTTCTTCTTTTATATGAACGCAGGCCTCAATGGTGCTCCTATCAGAGTGGCAATAGGTGACACAGCTTGTCTTTGTCTGCCAATAAATATTACTAATTATTGAGATCACTAGTTTCTTTAACAGTTATTTGTTTTTTCTTGCAGACTTTCTGACTAATCGCATACTCAGTTATCTCAGTAAGAACTGCATGCCTTTTTCTTTACTCAAACATGAAGTCTAAACTGCATGCATGGAACACAATTTTAATTACATGAATTGGTTCTGCAAAGGCTGAACACTGACATGACCTTCTCTTTTCTTCGCAATGAAGTCTTTGGGCCGATAACCAAGTATTTTCCAAGCGGGACATGGATATACTATTCAAGAAGAGGGGGTGAGTTAATTTAGAGTTCTTTTTTTTGTAATCTGGAATTGTTTCGTTAATGATAGACAATATGCGCAGATTTAAAAGCATTATATAGGGAATCAGTTATGATTAATTACTTTATTTCTTTCTTGTTTAATATCTATAAGATTTCCCATATTGATTTTTCTCCTTTTCTATAAATCTTGTAGGACAACCGCATTTGGGATTCCGAATTTACAAAGGTAAATTACAATAACTCTCGAGTTATTATGTAAATATTGAGATTATCGAGTTCATCTAAAAAACCTTTTTAATATTATTTATTTATTTTCCAATGTCTTCATGTTTTCATATGGCAGAATACTATATGTATGTTGGGACCAAGACCATATCTTCAGATTTTCTCAGCATAATCATAGTTTTGCTCATAGCACTACTTATTTTCGCTGGTAAGTACTTTCCTATGCTTCTTTGGATTCGTTGTAGAACATGAAATGTGTGCATTGTAAGATCAAAACATAAGATTAAAAGAAAAATGGAAAAGCGCAAGAAAGTATCTTCAGTGACTTTGGTTTCATGGAAATAAGCCCTTCAACTTTTTAGTTTTTCTAATTGAATCTAATTCTTTAATTTTATTAGCAACTTTAATGACTTAAAAAAATCCGAAGCTAAGATGGATAAAATCAAAATTCACAAAGATTCTCCGTGCATAATCTTTTTTTTCTTGCATTTTCGTAAGAAGTTTTTACCTTTTGGTGCAATGGATTTGAGATTTAAAAAAAATTGATGCTTCCATCGATACATAGCAAACTTGTAAGGATTTATCAGGAGGCAAACACAACATAAATCACATTTCATTTATAAAATAATTTTGATGTCGCAATCTATCAAATTAACAATATTTCATTCTGCCATTGATTGTTCTTGTTGTTTCTCTACACAGTGATATTTCGTGCAATATTATTCCTTTTTGGGCTTTCATGCCTCGTGACCTATTTAATCTACACATGGCGAAGAAGGCACTTATCAATGTATGACACCATTGAAGAGTTCTTGCAGAGTAATGACAATCTTATGCCTGTAAGGTATTCTTACTCAGAGATTAAGAAGATAACAAATGACTTCAAGGAGAAGTTGGGTGAGGGGGGCTTTGGCTCAATTTATAAAGGAAAGCTTCGTAGTGGTCGTTTTGCAGCAGTAAAAATCTTGAGCAATTCGAAAGCTAATGGACAAGACTTTACCAATGAAGTTGACACCATCGGAAGAATTTACCATGTCAATGTGGTGCAGCTTATAGGCTTTACCGCCGAGGGATCAAAACGTGGTCTTATATATGAGTTCATGCCTAATGGTTCCCTTGATAAGTATATTTTTTCTAAACGAGGTAGTGTCACATTAAGTAAAGAGAAAATGTTTGACATTTCTCTTGGGATCGCTCGTGGCATTGATTATCTACATCAAGGTTGTGATATGCAAATCTTGCATTTTGATATCAAGCCTCACAATATTCTTCTCGACGAGAAGTTTGTTCCAAAGATTTCAGATTTTGGATTAGCAAAATTGTACCCAACAAATAATGGCATTGTGGCCCTCACTGCGGCTAGAGGAACAATGGGATACATTGCTCCTGAATTGTTCTACAAAAATATCGGAGGCGTGTCTTACAAAGCAGATGTTTACAGTTTTGGGATGTTGTTAATGGACATGATAGGAAGAAAGAAGAACTTGAGTGAATTGGTAGTCGATGCAAGCCAAATCTACTTTCCTTCGTGGGTTTATGAGCAGGTTTGTGAAGGAAATGACCTAGAAGTACTAGGAGACACCACAGAGCAAGAAAAGAAGATAACAAACAAGATGATTATAGTGGCATCATGGTGTATACAATTAAAACCCGAGGATCGTCCCTCAATGTAAGAAGTTGTAAGGATGCTCGAAACCGATGTTGAATCCCTATAAATGTCTCCTAAACCTTTTCTCACCACCTCACAACAAATGCCAAAACATGATGACGTGGCCAATCAATCAGATCCGTCAAGTTATTGTATAAATTCTTCATATCAGTTTGGTCGTTAATAAATATATAATTGTTTGTTCATAAATTTTGATAATGGATTAATTAAGCGTTTGAGATGTATTTATTATATCAATCAAGCTCTTCATGCTTTTATTGAATCCAAGTAAGAGCTAGAGCATCACACGCCAACATTAAAATATGAATTTTCTAAAATTATATCATTAATCTTAGTACTTATATATTCATGAATGATTTAGTTTGATTTTGTCATGACTCGAATCCCGAGTCCATGATCCGCAACGCAGGAGCGGTGTCGGAAAGACACCCAACCTACCCTAAGCCTCAAAACAGACATATCAAAAGAACAAGTTGTTTAAAAATACACAGCATTTCATAATCTTTAGAAATATTATATTATTCAAAATTAATGAAACCAAATGATAGTTCAAAACTTCTCATCAGTAATTAAAATAAAAATAATAATCCATAATACTCATTACATTGTCAAAAATCCAAACTTAATTAAAACAAGGAAATAGTGGAGCGTCTAAGACATCAAATCAAAACTAAAAGGAAAGCCTAGCAAAACAAGCAAGGCATACCGACCAAAACTGAAGAAGCAGGAACACTCAACAAAGTTCAACTGCTATCAGAAACTAAGAATCTGAAATAATATTAAGAATGAGGGGTGAGTTCAACCAAATTAGTGAGGGAATAACATTTAATATACATTTTAGATATTAATAGTTTGTAAGTCGATTTATCTTGATATACATATACATATACATACTAAACATATTATCATAAAGTAGTAGAATACATGTCAGAGATCAGATGACATTCGAAGGTGACCAGATGACACCCGAAGATGACCACTGTGGGATGATCAGTCGCCATAGGCTGATGCCTCTCTCACCAGCTAGGCAGTGTTATTAAACCCGACCCAAGACCCGGTCGACCTGGTGACTGGACCGGTCCGGGTTTACTAAAAGACCAGCTGGGGCAACAACTCGGTCAAACCCGGGCGACTCGGCGAGTCAACCCATGACCCGGGCGAACCCGGACGAGACCCGGTTTTTTTTTTCAAATGTGGGATTTGAAACCCATTAGTATATAACTATATATACTCTATGTTCACGAGAAAAAAGTCATGTTTTTTCAATGTGGGATACAAAAACCTTTTGGTTTAAATACTTCAACTTAAAAGGATAACATAGTATCTTTTCAATGTGGGATTTGAAGCCCTTTAGTATATATACTCTATGTTCCCAAGAAAAAAATATGTTTTTTCAATGTGGGATAAAAAACCTTTTGGTTTAAATATTTCAACATAAAAGGATAACATAGTATCTTTTCAATATGGGATTTAAAGCCCTTTCATATATATACTCTATATTTCCATGAAAAAAATTACGTTTTTTCAATGTGGGATTTGAAACTTATTAGTATATATACTCTATATTTCCTTGAAAAAAATCATGTTTTTTCAATGTTGGATAAAAAACCTTTTGGTTTAAATACTTCAACTTAAAAGGATAACAAGTATCTTTTCAATGTGGGATTTGAAGCCATTTCGTATATATACTTTATGTTCCCATAAAAAAAGTTATGTTTTTTCAATATGATATTTGAACCCCATTAGTATATTTACTCTATGTTCCCAAGAAAAAAATCATGTTTTTTCAATGTGGGATGAAAAACCTTTTGGTTTAAATACTTCAACTTAAAAAGATAACATATTATCTTCTCAATATGGGATTTGAAGCTCTTTCGTATATATACTCTATGTTCTCATGAAAGAAGTTATGTTTTTTTATGTGGGATTTGAAACATATTAGTAGATATACTCTATGTTCTCAAGAAAAAAGTTATGTTTTTTCGATGTGAGATAAAAAAAATTTTTTGTTTAAATACTTCAACTTAAAAGCTTAACATAATATCTTTTTAATATGGGATAAAAAAACTTTTTAAAATATTCTTTTAAACTTCATTGTTTACAATATGTATAACCTATATTTAGTTATTTACATCGATTTTTTCATATGAAATATTAAAACTTTAAAATTTTTTAATTTTTCCGGGTTGATCCGGGTTGACCCGAGTTGACCCATGAAACCTGGGACCCGACCCCTTGGCCGGGTCAACCCCCGAGCCGGGTTTAATAACTATGTAGCTAGGTATACAGAATACTATGTGCACATAGGTTAACTACTCTATGTTAGTATGGAGTTACTGACAAGTTCTATATCAAGACATAATAGATATTCACAGAATCATCAAAGAAACGTGTATCATATCAAATAAAATTTAGTTCGACAGATTGTGAGTGCAAATTCAAGAATAAATGAGTACTCGAAAAATAAAGCAATATATATCAATATTCAAGAAATTAACTTGTTGTACTCATTGTATAATGAACATACATATTTATATATATTATATGCATATTAAAGATTATCCCACTCACCCGGAAAAATATAGATTAAAAGGAATATCATATGAAAGACCCGAAAAATCTATTGAGAATCGTTAGGAGAATCTACAACAAATATATGAAATATACTCAAAAGCAACTCCAAACAACACAAATAAAATATTCCAATGCATAAAAGAAAGCCAGGTTTAGTCTCCTAGGTTTAGGGACTAAAACGACAATTATCCAAAATAAGGGCCAAAACGTAATTTTACCAAAACTGGACCAAATTGTAAATACATAACCATACTGAAATTTCACTCATAAACCATCCTCAATTCTGTCTAGAACGAACCAGGGGCCGAGCTGTAATTTTTATAAAGTTTAGGGACTAAAATGTAAATTCCCAAATTTTAGGGACCAAACTAAAAATATTCCAAATCAAATATCAAACTGAGATTAATCATCCTTAATCTCATAATAACACTGTCCAGAATCTCAAAATACATTTAGGGGTCAAATTGTAATTTTTCCAAAGTTTAAGGACTAAACTGAAATTTTTATAAATCAAGGATCAAAATAAAATTTGGTAATCTTCAACCTCAAGACCATTCTGTCCAGATTTTCCATCAAGGTTTAAATGAATTTCTTAACCCATAAAAATTAATTTAAACAAATTAACTCACAAATTCTTATTTCTAACAACATATTAATTAATCACCTAACATTAAACCCTTAATAATCATAAATCAATCTTAACAACATGAACTTCTAATCCTTATAAACACTAATCTCTCTCTCTGTTTTTTTTTAAACCTTCCATAAACAAATCATAATTAAAAGTAACATGAAAGAGAATCACTTACTTGCTACTTCCACTTTTCTTAAACCTAAAAACTCAAGATCAAAAATTGAAATCCTTAGTTTGATGAGGGAAGGGTCACGACGGCCACAGAATTAGAAGAGAGAAAAGTAACTCTCTTGCAACTTTTCTTTATATACCTAGATTAACTTAGGTTGGGTTTTGACTGATTTAGGCTTAGGTTTGTATCAAAAGTTTGGGTCTTACAGATTTGCTCTCAAGTAAAACTAAACATCTTCTTCTTTTTCATATAGTTTGATTGATGCAATACCTGAAATCAACTTTCATGACCAAGAAATATCTAACATTATCAAGATTTAATGTTAGACATAACCTGTCGAGGCATCATTGTAGTGAAAACCATAGCAACCAATTAACAACATTATAAATAAAGGTAGAGTAATGTCTTAATTTCATGATTATCTATTAGAGTACATCCACACAAAAAACCTCTGTTTAAAAAATGAAAACGAAGTCCATTCTTCATAAATCAAGTGGTCTCGGGCATGAGAGGGCCTTTATTCCATAAAATCATTTCCTATCACCATAATGGTGATTACTTGTGGGTCGCAACCAGTAAGTATATTGTGTGGCTGAAGAAGCAGCATGTTTATCCTCTTCATGTTCATCTTGTGTCCAAATGACTTCAATACAGATGTCTCAACAGCTAGTACATGAACACTAGACTAATGATATTCAAGGTTTTGTTTGCAGGGAAAAGTGCTACATTCAAGCACCAATAAGCAGTAATGTTGATTCATGAGGTATTCTGATCAAATGTAAGGATGTCAATAACATCTTTTACTGGCCCATCTGTGGATTCACAATCACCCCATGAAGATGCATTGATGTCTACAAAATATTTTACAAGAATAGAATGAAAAGCTCATAAAATGTAGAAATGAATGTATTAATATGCCTATAACATCTTATAGTAGCAGATCAAGACAGCAAGGGCCTCACTCTACGATACCTTTGGGACGTGCACGCAACCTCAGTTACAAACTCCTCAATATTCTTATCAGAGCTCCCACCTATATCTACTGCCGTTTGGGCTAATTTCTTCCATTTATCAGAATTCCCTCTTATCGCATTGCTTCTTTCACTTTCCATGACTTCCCTTGTGCACCTTTCTACCTCTTCTTTGGTGACAATCCCCTTTTCATTTACATTTACTCTGACTCCTACATGTTAAACATCAGTGATATACTTAGCATTGGTTAGTTGATCAGTCCACTGTGGCATTACCACCATTGGCACTCCTAAGCTCAATGCCTCGAGTGTTGAGTTCCACCCACAATGAGTTATAAAGCATCCAACTGATTTGTGAGCCAGAACTTCTAGTTGAGGACACCATTTTATGATTAGGCTTATGTTTGATGTCTCCTTTACATAGTCCCTTGGAAGCTTACTCTCTTCTGACGCTTTTACTATCCATAGGAAGCACCTATTGCTTCATTTAAGACCCCAGGCCAGCTCTGCCATTTGCTCTTCTCCGACGGCAGCCAGGCTTCCAAATAAGACATACACAACTGACCCTGGTTCCTTCAAGTCCATCCACTTCATGCAAGCATCTGAATTGGGCTTGAAAAGGTTTAAGCCATAATCTTCGTCATCTCCCAACCGCTTGTCCAGGAACATTGATGGAATCATTGGTCCTATTGCTTTGATTGGCCATTTATTAATTCTCATCCAGTTCACTACCTGGTACAGAAATAGCAAAATGTCAAGCAGTATTCAACATGCCATGAATGAACAAAAGAAATGACTATATTATGAAGGAATAGGAGTTCACACTTCAACTTCAAGCTCATTAAAGCTGTTCCATATCAGCCATCTTGCTTCAAGAAAATTTAAGAACTGACCAAGGAGGAGTTCTCGTATAGCTGGATATGAACCTGCATCACTAACAAATGATGGTAGATCATTGAACTCCAAATTTTCCAACGAAGGCAAGGACACAGCTGCCTGATCAGACTCTTCTACTGGAACTTGAAATGCCCCCTGAGCGGCATGATAAAGAACAGCAGTAACTGCACAAGATTGAGTGAAAAATGGACCGCCTTCTATGCCCTTATTTCGAGCCACATCTAATGCCCATGGTAGGACAGAATCATATATGAGAAACTTAACGGGATATTCACTACCATTATATCTATTAATGAGGTTAGATAAGCTGTGAGGCATTGTGAGCTTGTAACGCTCGAAATACTTATCAATGTTTGCTGCCATTTCACCTTCCTTGGATCCATCAAAGATTGGTTCCAAATTGATGGAACTATCTTGGCCTTGCATAGACTTGGCAATAGAAGGGGTGATGATTGTAAAGCCATTTAATTAGTTGGCATAATTGATGGGATTTGAGTGGGAGATGAGTTGTAATTGGTGGAGTATGAGTGGAGGATGAGTTGGTATAATTGGTGGAGTATGAGTGAAGGATGAGTTGTTAGACATATATTCCTCCTAATTTTATGACCATTATACCCTCACTATTGCCTATAAATAGGCAATGCATTCAAGCCTATAAGCACACCAAGATAAAGAAGAGAAGAGGAGAGTGAAGAGAGAGTAATCTCACAAAATTGTGAGGTATTTGTGAGAGAGTAAGTGAGGTGTTTTCTCCTAATAATAGAGAGATTCTTAGTTGTTCTCCTATTATTTGAGAGAGGTTGTAATTCCCACATTACTTAGTAAAATCCTTCTATAATTGTCTGTGGACGTAGCCTAATTGGGTGAACCACGTAAATTCTTGTGTCTCATTTCTCATTTTATCTTATTCCTTGCCTTTTGTCTTGTCGAGTTTGCATGCCAGTATCCTAACAATGATGAACGTGACCTTGAGGCCTTTTGAGGCTAGAAGTTTGGAAAATTACAGCATTGGGTTTATATGACCCTGTAGAGGCAAAGGGAGTACTAGAACATGACTCTCACTAGCTCTTTTTTCCTTGACCATTTTTTTTTCAATTCTTGTCTCTCAAACACAATAGAGAGGCATTATAGAGATAAAGTCAGGGCAGGTGCAACCTATAATCAACAAAAACAAATCACGAATAGTTTAATAAAATATCACTCTGCAATGACGGATACTTGTTATTTCTGTCCTTCTCCTTAAATTGTTTTTTTCTGAACATATGGAGGTCTATGTGGGTCTTTTCTCATTTATATTCACATAAACCATAGCCATTTGAAGATTACTAGACCCTACCATAATCAATGTGACACGACTTGAGGATACAAATATTTTAGTGAAACATGTGATTTCAAATTCCAACTCTGTGCACAAGAAGGAAATCACATGATCATTCCAGGACGTGGATTGAACTAGATAAATATCTTCAAAATCTATGCCCAAGCAAATCATAGGGCAATACAGGTGCATTATTGTGAAGAGATTATAATCAAAAGATATCTTCCATCGTGGGTGATAAATCACCTCATCAGTTATGTAATTTGCTTTATTTGGATTAACGAGTTTCAATTATTAATTTTTTTTCTAACTCTAATTTCTTAGAAAAAAATAAAATACAAATGCATTGTGCATAAGGTGACATAATTAAATCATTTGGTGCTTCTCAACATAGCTCCCAGTTCATTAATGTTAGCATCAGAAGTTCCACCTTCGCTCGTAGCCTCGATAGCCAGCTCTTTCCATTTCTTGGAATTCATTTTCATTTCTCTGCCTCTATCTCCCTCCATCACTTCTTTTATGCAAATGGCAATCTCTTCTCTTTTCACAATTGCATGCTCATCAACCTTAGCTCTGACTCCCACCTTCCAAGCATCTTCAACGAGTTTAGAATTCGTTTGTTGATCACTCCATCCTGGCATTGTCACCATTGGCACACCCAAGCTCAATGCCTCGATTGTTGAGTTCCAACTGCAATGTGTGAAAAAACATGCCACAACCTCATTTGCTAGCACTTTCACTTAGGGACTCCAATTCACTACCAATCCCTTATTCTCCACTTCTTCAACAAACCCTTCTGGGATCTTCCCTTTTTCAGAATCCATCACCACCCACAAGAAGTGAAAATTGCTCCTATTTAAGCCCCACGCAATTTCCTCCATTTGCTTGTTGCTTAGAGTAGCACAGCTACCAAAGGACACATATACAACTGATGCAGTGGGCTTAGTGCTGAGCCAATTGATAGAAAGAGATGTGTTTATTTCACAGAGACTAATACCGTAGTCATCCTAATTTTCAATACTCTTGTCCAAGTATATTGATGGGATTGTTGGTCCAATTGTCAATAATGGACAAACTTTTGACATCGTATCCACTACTTGAAGGAACAACAAAATATTTGTGGAGATTTGGACCCTTAATTTACATAACATAAAAACACAACAAGTTCAAATTATTTATCTCTAAATATTCATATATAATTCTGTTACCTTTACTGCTAAGAGTTTCAAATTTTAATCATTTACAATTCACAATTATTTGATCTTGATATTAAGATTGGCCACCAACATGTAAAGAAGCCAACGATTATAATTTCTCCTTTTGACATGTGCTTAGAGATGCGACTTTATGGCATATAATGACCTATGTACTACCGTGTCTCACTGTATTCAAATGCCGGGTAGAAATTACCCTAAGCCTAAGCATCTACAAAACTTGGATTTTTTTTTATCTACCTTCACTGTTCATACGACCTATGAAGTTCCATAATTAAAAAGCTTCTCACTCTGTTTTTTTCAATACAATCTTTTTTTCATTGTTTTGCCTTTTTTTTCCATTCAATTTCATCTTTTTTAATCAAGTATAAAACTCAACAATACCCATGCAGACCGATGTGGATAGGTTTGAATACATTTCTAGAAAAAATTAAAAATCAAGGCAAACGAATAGATATAGAAAGCAAAAGATTAGAGAAGACCTCATTATGATTCTAAGATAATATTGTTTGATTCTCAAATCCATCCCTATGAAATTAATTTTATTCATTTCATCCCAGACCTATTAGAAATTAGACGGTGTATATTTGCCTCCTCCAGTAGCCAAAAGACACAGAAGAAAGGAGCACATTACAGTTCTTGAATGGAGGGACATATTGTCTAAGATAGCTTTGGGATGGAATTGAAAAAGAATGAGATTTTCCCAGAAACCGAAAAAGAAGTACAAATAGTTGTGAAGTCCAATTATGCGGTACAAAATTGCCTACCTCACACTCCAGCTTGTAGAAAGTGTTGATTAGCAAACTGACTCATGGTCTTCTTAACATTAGCAAGATATGAATCTGGCAGAACAACAAATGTTTGCAAGTCTTGAAACTCAAGCAGTAGGTCTAAGTGTGTTTTAAAAATCCTTTGCCACGCTGTAAACCAGAATATTTTTTAATTAGTTAAAAAAATACTCGGGCGACACTTATTATTCTAATTCAGTCCTGGAGCGTGCTACAACATCTTGTTTCTTAGTTGTACACGATATTTATTCAACTGTAAAGAGCATTTGGTGTAATGTAAGTTGTGGTCTTGAATCCCTTTAAATATTTATCAAGGAAAGTCTAAGCCCAGCCTAGTAGTGTACATTGAAACCTAAAAACACTAACCCACAGCCCCGTTACCTGGCCCGTAGCCCATCACACGCGGCCCAAGGTCGAAGCCGAACAATCCAAAAGAAGACCCACATTAGCCCATTGTCATACAAAACCTAAAGAAATTCACAAAGAAAGAAGAGCAAAGAAACTACCGCAACTTGAAACAAACAGGATACAAGCGTAGATATGACTTAAAGGATAGCTTGGCTTAACATAATGAAGCAGAAGGGTGAGAAGATGGAAAACAGAGAAATGAGAGAGGAATGATCCTCCTACCATTATATAGCTTGTCATTTCTTGCGTGAGAGACTCTTATCGTAATCCTCCTACCATTATATACTTCCCCACACGATTTATTATATTGTTAACTAACTCTAACCGACTCTTAACAACTTCTAGCACGTGTCCATGCATCTGCTAGCTACCCTAATTAATCTGCACTAACAGTGACCATAACAGCTGTAACAATACTCCCTGATCAGTTGTAACACCATCCTAATATATATAATAGATTGGAAGCATGGGTTTCTTGCAATAATCGTCAAAAAGTCATTTCTAATCATCCTAATTTTGATATCTTATTAGAAAAAACAATTTATTTATAGATATAAATGTCTAGAGATGAAAGCGCTGTCACTTTATCTGCAAATCTTGTGCAGATTCTATGTTTTGAGATATGTTATAACAGAGAGACTGTCGATAATAGCAATCATATAGATCTTAAATAATTGATGAGGAAGTGACATGCTCCACGAAGACTGTCACTAGTCAACTAGTCCTCCAACTTTGTGTAAAGTGTAAACTACTTTGCTTTTTCTTCCTAGACATGCATCCATATTAATTATTTGATGGATTGAAGTGATTTGCCGACAGTTTCATCATCATCCACTTGCACTTGTTTTTCTTCGTAGACTTGTGAAGTCAAGATTCCCACTGATCAATATCATCAATTGCTTGTTGCTAATTAATTTGGTTGGAGAAAGAAATATCTGTTAGGCTGATTTACTTCCATATTAATTATTGTTGGATTCTTAATTAATCTGAATTTTAGAGTGGTTCTAACTTCTTAATCTGAATTGATGGAAACAATTTGATTTCTTAATTATTGTTAATGCGTTGGATATGCAACCAGTGTATTTATATACCTTTTACGATTTTCTTCCTTTTGGTCATTAAATTTTTTAAACAATTCTGCCATCACTCGTAGCTTCTCGTTGCTCCCCTGTTCCGATTAGAAACAGAGATTCAAGAAGCTACGCTACGTCTTGAGAGAAGAGTTCCAACAAAATCTACTGTAAGTTCTCAAGACACTTTTTTTCCAGAAAATCATCCCTCTGCTTTGCATAAAGTGATCCATCAATCTGTACAAGAGAAACCTGTATGGTTAGGACATAGTCATGTTGGGTCAATTAAAGAAGGTGTGGATTAACGTCGGCCCAGACGACCACTAACTTCATTTTGTAATTGCGGCCAAGTCATAAAAGCTGCCTTCACTTTCTTTGGTGGGAACCCTTCATGTAATTTCCTAATGCTTGACCGGCAAAGTCTAAAAGGCTTCCCCTTTTCTTTGATGCGAACTCTTCATGTAATTTCCTAATGCTTTAATTCGTAGACTTGACCCATGATCGATCACTTGCTAATATTGATAGTACTTATAAAAGAGAATTGTTCTCAAGTCCACATAATATATATATATATATATATATACATATACATATACATATGCAGGCAGAGTAACAAAACAAAACCATTATTTTATTTCCCTGCAAGTTATCTGTCGATGTTGAGTGGAATATTAAAGCACCATTTCGGTGCATATCCCGCCCTTCTTTTTCTAGTCCTCCTAGCCGGCCACCAGAGATGCAGTGCTAGAAAGAACAGTACTGTTGACTGTGCTCCATCTTCTTGTGGCAACATCCATAATATTAGCTACCCTTTTCGAGTAAGTACCGATCCCAATAGCTGCGGCAACAAAAAATATGAACTTACTTGTGAAAACAACCGCCCAGCTTTATACTTGAAGAAGAAGAAGGTAAAATATTACGTTCAGGCAATCGATTACAGCAACTTCACGATTCGACTTGTGGATGCTGATGTTCAGAAGGATGATTGCTTCTCTATCCCTCGTCATTCTTTAATCTTAGATGATTATTTTCCATATACATCCGTTGCATCAACTTCTGTTTTAATTAAAAGTAGTTTTTACTATGATTTTGACACAGATTTTTACAAAGATTTTTACTATACATCCGTTAAATCAACTTTTGTTTTTATGAGTTGCCGAAATCCAATACTGAGCCCTTCTTTTGTGGATGCTTCTTCATGCAAAAATGGGAGTACTCTTTTTAAATCTACGTCTAATATTTCTTCTCCGAGTTCCCACAATATGGAGGGTAATTATTCCAATGTCTTTATTGCCTCTTCCGATTACTATGGCTTTATTGGTCATAATCGCTTGAGGGACATACCGGACTTGTGCCATGTAAATTTGATGTATCCCACGTCTTTCACTTTTGATCAGCCTGGAAATTGGACCAATATTTCCTATATAGATGTACACGATAGTATTCTATATGGGTTTGATCTTTCATGGTTTGGGGCCTGTTGTGATTTTCTGAAAGAGAACCCCTGCAAACTTGGTAAAACCACCATACGCATGTTTTGCAGTACGTTACTCTCTCTCTCTCTCTCTCTCTCTCTCTCACACACACACTCACACACACACACACACACACACACACAAAGCTTACCTTGATTTGAATATATACGAAATATACAAATATCTTAACGCGTTACCGTTTGTCTTAAGCTCTTATTAGCTCTTTCATTCATATCAGCTGCTTAGTTCTTCTCTTAAAAGCATTTTTATTAATTTTATTAATTTAACTCTTTCTTTTTTTTAGATATAGATATTGACGACTTAAGATGCGTTGCTCCAATCCGAGTTGCAATGAGTAAGTAGCTCTTTCACACCACAGTTATTTTTTTCAGATCAATATGTGAATATAAACATGATACGAACAACTTTCATAGAAAGAAGATTGTTATATTTATTTTATTTTATAATCTGTTTGTTTTGTTTGAAATAATAATAACAATTAATAATAATAATAATAATAATAATAATTAATTGTTATTATTATTACCACTACAGAACATTAACATGTAATTAATCGTCTCTAATTAGGGGGGATGCAAATCACTCCAATACTCTTGTACTTGGCTTGATTTTTAAACATCCCCTCCGCAATTATATATGAAATTTATCTGTCTCTCTCACTCTCAAATTTTAAAATCTTATACCTCTTTCTTACAGTCTTATTAATATTTTTTTAAAAATGTTTTCTCTATCATAATTTTAATTTTACACCCCATATATTATATAAAACTGACTTTCACCTTGTAATGATAATTTAAAATACTATATACAATTCCTCAACCTTTTTACATTAAATGCACTCAATAAAGAGTAATATCAATGTTACTTAGTCTCTTTATCTTTTGTTTGTTTTCCTTGCAGGTTTTTTGACTAATAGTATACTCTATTATTATCCTGGTAAGAACTTTTTCATTTATCTAAATTCTTGAACATATATAAAATCTAAACAAGGTTCAAGACAATAAAAAAGTGGATTGAAGAGAGAAATCTTTAGAAACTTTGCTATTTCGTAAACTCATGTAAGAATTAAGGATATCCATCTCAATAAATACCTATTATGCTGGTAAGTTCTGAGTATGAGCTCAGAGGATGATTTTTTTAATGATTATAAGGCTGGAATTGTTTTTTATTACTAGGGTATAGCATCGATTTAAGTTAAAAAAATTAAAAAATTCAATTAAAAAAATACTCATTTAAAAATTAACAAAAAAATAAATATAGTCAACTTGGATCAACTTACAAAACTCAGGATTAGATCATGAGATTAAGATAATCCTAAATATAAAAAAAAATTATAAAGTTGAAATCGAGAAAAATAAAAATAAATTCATAAAACCAGCATATAACCCAAAAAAATTAAAGAAAATTATGAAGTATAATTTCTAAAATAACCTAATATTGAAGAATAAAATTAAAAAAATAAACAAAAAAATAAAATAAAAAACTCAAAAGACAAAACAATATTATAATAAATATTGTTTTGTGGGTGTGACTATAGTGATTTAGTCATGCCTTTTAGTAATTGTTAATTAATGTGCTAATGAATTAAAAAATTGATACAATTTTTAATTTATCCTTGTATTTATGTTAATTATTTATTTCTATCTATTTGTTTTTTATTTGGTCAGTTAAATTATTTTTTTTATTGAAACTTATTTTATTAATTATTGTATTCTCTAAATTTGTTCGATTATTTAAATAGTAGGGTGTGACTATATTAATTAATTTCTATCAATGTTATTTGAATACAAAAACAGACGCAATGTTTCTTTTATGAATTTATGAATTATAAGATTCTGAACATTGACGCAATGTTTTCTTTTCCTTGAAATGTAGTCAACGTATGGCCGCTAGACAGGTATTTACCAGGTGAGGAGTCTTTATTTATTATGGCTCAATTTTGCAAAAAGAATATATCTCGAAGGCATTTTCTTTAGTTGTTTGTATACCAAAATCTTGGACACTGACAATACCTTTTCTTTTCTTTTCTTTTCTTTTTTGGTGAATGTAGATTATGAATGGATAACATATCGAAGCTCGGGTGAGTTACTTTATTTTATCTTATTATAACACCTTCTAGGAAGAGTACTAATATTCTACTAATAAAAAAAAAAACTAAAAGGTAGCTGGATAAATTTATCTATGAATTGTGATATATGAAATGGAAATATATTTATCCTACAATATTTCACATATATATTTACTTTGATCTTTTTCTGTTATTGTAGGTCAACCGCGATTGGAATTCAACTTTTATAAAAACGGTGAGGATTAGTTCATGCATGTCTTATTTAAGCTAAATTATTACAATTCAAAATTCCTTAATTTTTTTTCTTGAAGGGATGGTTTTAAAAAGTTCAAGGCATATTGGGTATAAATATGATGTATAAACTGCATTTCCATATGATTATACATGCATTGGTTAGCGTATGAGAGCATCAAAATAGAAGTTGTTTTCAATTTAATAGAGATTATTAGCAAAAGTTGGCAAGTTTATCCATACAATCTTATTTTAGTCCTTCTCTATTCTTGGCTTATAGAGGAGGGGAGTGTCCAAAGCAACTATCCAAATTAAGTGACTGTCAAGAGCATTGCCTTTATGTAATATTGTTTGTGTTTCTTAGTTTCTATTAATTTGTTTTCATTCCCTTCATGTATTTATTTGGCAGGACCTAATTCTTATCCTTATATCACGAAGAACATCTCTTCGGATGCATTAAGCATTTTCATAGTTTTGCTCATTACACTACTTGCTTTACTACCTACGCTACTTGTGCTCATCGGTAAATATTCTCTTTTGCTCATTACAATACTCCATGATATTTGTTTTCTAATGGCTTGTCAATTTAATTTTTCAATCTATTTTTTTAGTCTATTAGAGACCATTTACAGTTTTTAATTACCATAATATGAAGTGGTAATTTTATTTTTCTTTATTTTTCATGGTTGTCGTGATGTCGGGTAGCGACACCCATCAATGAATAAAAGTGTGGAATATAAAATTATTTTATTATTTATTAGAGCTCTGAGTTTAAAAATAAAGGATTATGATGGAATTAAAATAAATAAATTAAAGTTTGAGAATCATTTTAATGATTGTTCCAACAAATAAAGAGAGATATTTTATAAGGTAATGAATAAAATTATAAAATTTGAAAACAACATATTAGAAAGAAAAACTCGACATATATAATTAATTAATGTTCTTATAATGTCTATATGCAGTGATATATCATATATTATTATTTCCTTGTGGGCTTCCATGTCTCATAACCTTATTGATCTACAAATGGCGAAGAAGGCATTTATCAATGTATGGTAACATTGAAGAATTCTTGCAAAGTCATGATCATAATCTCACACTTATAAGGTACTCTTACTCGGAGATTAAGAAGATAACTCACGGATTCAATGACAAGTTAGGTGAAGGAGGTTATGGCTCGGTGTACAAAGGAAAGCTTCGTAGTGGCCGTTTTGCGGCTGTAAAAATTTTGCGCAAAGAAAAGGCTAATGGGCAAGATTTTATCAATGAAGTTGCCACCATTGGAAGAATTCACCATTGCAATGTGGTGCAGCTCATAGGCTTTAGTGTTGAGGGCTTAAAGCGTGCCCTTATATACGAGTTCATGCCTAATGGATCTCTTGAAAAATATATTTTTTCTAGGCAAGGTAGCGTACCACTGAGCAACCAAAAAATATATGAAATTTCTCTTGGGGTGGCTCGTGGCATTGAATATTTACATCAAGGTTGTGACATGCAGATTTTGCATTTTGACATCAAGCCTCACAACATTCTTCTCGATGAAAATTTCACTCCAAAAGTCTCAGATTTTGGACTTGCAAAATTATATCCGACTAATGATAGTGTTGTGTCCCTCACTATGGCTAGAGGAACGATAGGATACATGGCTCCTGAGTTATTTTACAAAAATATCGGAGGCGTCTCTTACAAAGCCGATGTTTATAGTTTTGGAATGTTATTGATGGAAATGGTTGGGAGAAGGAAAAATCTGAATGCATTAGCAGATCATTCAAGCCAGATGTACTTCCCTTCATGGATTTATGATCAGGTTAATGAAGGAAGGGATATACTTGAAGATCAAGCGACGGAGCAGGAAAAGAACACAATAAAAAAGATGACTATAGTGGCATTATGGTGCATACAATTGAAGCCTATTGATCGTCCATCAATGCACAGAGTTGTACAGATGCTTCAAGCAGATATTGAATCTCTACAAATGCCTCCTAAGCCTTTTCTCGTTCCACAACAGACATCAAATGATGATAGGATCAATATGGCTAATCCAACAAGTTCAAGAGATCCGTCGAATGTTTGTAGCATCGATTCTTCATATCAGTTTGGTCGTTGATACAAATACTCTCATATGTTTGTTTATTTATGTAATATGTTAATTCTATATGCCTTAACTATCTGAACTTTAATGATAATCGAAATCATATGGATGTTAGTTAAAACTTGCAATTACCTAGCTTACAAAGCACCCAATATAATATATATTTTTCAATTAAACACCAATACCAGAAGCTGTAGCCACAAAAAAAATATGAACTTGCTTGTGAAAACAACCGTCCAACTTTATACTTGAAGAAGGTAAGATATTATGTTGAGGCAATCAATTATATTAACTTTATAATTCAAGTTGTTGATGCTGATATTTAGAAAGGATGGTTGCTTCTCCATTCCTCGTCATTCTTTAATCGAATATAAGTTCAACAACAAGGATTACTCTCCATCTAATTTTGGTCGGTTCAATGACTCTAGCGAATAGGTATTTTTATATTAATTTTCATAACTTGCGTAAATCCAATATTGAATCCTCCATTTTTTGTTGAGGATACTTCTACTCGCAAAAATGGCTAGTATATTATAATTCTACGTCTAATAATATTCCTATGTCATGGTTAGAGCTGACTTATGCCATATAAATTTGATTTATCCTGTGCATGGATCTTTTTTAATTTGCTAGAAAATATAACCAATATGTTCTATGGTCATGATATTTTGTCCTATGAGTTTTGAGCTTTCATGGTTTCAAGCGTGATATGATTTTGCTTGTGATAGCCATTGCGACCTTGCCAGTGACACCAAGGATTTCAGCTTTAGCTCAAATATGAGCTCTGATAAGCTGTGAGGCATCGTGGCCTTGTAACACTTTAAATACTTATTATTGTTACCTAATTTTATACTCATGTGATAGCATCGATTCTTCATATCAATTTGGTCGTTGATAGAAATACTCTTGTATGTTTGTTTATTTAAGTAATATGTCAATTTTGTACGCCTTAACTATCTGTATTTTGATGATAGTCTTGTTTGTTAAAACTTGCAATTAACTAGCTTACAAAGCATCCAATATACACTAGTCATGTATCGTTCTCACATTAAAATATGAATTTCTAAAATTACTTAATGTTTGTTCCATTATGACATTGTTTCCTTTTATTTTATTTTATTTTATTTTTATTAAAAATCTGGAAAGGTATGTAAGTTATTTGGCGAATAGGCATTTTTATATTAATTTTCATAACTTGCGTAAATCAAATATTGAATCCTCCAATTTTTGTTGAGGATACTTCTGCTTGTAAAAATGGCTCTGCATATTATAATTCTACATCTAATAATATTCCTATGCCATGGTTGGAGCTGACTTATGCCGTATAAATATGATTTATCCTGTGCGTGGATCTTTTTTAATTTGCTAGAAAATACAACCAATATGTTCTATGTCCGTGATATTTTGTCCTATAGGTTTGAATTTTCATGGTTTTAAGCGTGATGTGATTTTATTAGTGAGAGCTGCTGCGACCTTAGTAATGACACCAAGGATTTCAACTTCGCTCAAATATGAGCTCTGATAAGATGTGAGGCATCGTGGCCTTGTAATGCTCAAAATACTTATCAATGTTCGCTACTATTTATCCTTCACTGGATCTATAGAAAAAAGATTCTACATTGAGTGTATAGCTTGCTTGATCTTCTATAGACTTGACAAAAGAAGGGGTGATGATGAGTGAGAGCTTGGGGCCTTTGTAGGCTAGAGTTTTGGAAAATTAAAGCTTTGAGTTTATATGACCCTGTATAGGTAAAGGCAATACTAGCACAAGACTTTTACTGGCTCTTTTTTTCCTTGCGATTTTTCTCTAATTCTAGACCAAGCACAATATATATTTAGTTAATAAATGGAGTTATGAATCATGTGCAAAATAACTCTTTGCATTGATAGGTGTCGCTACCTAAGGTCACGAAAACCATGGAAAATAATTATGATAAAAAAAAAAATACTTGTTGGGTGTGTTTTTTGGGGAAATTTTCTAAACTTGTGAAATGGAGTTGCCTCGTATAGTTATTAAAAACTTTAACTGGCCTTTAGAGATATATGATAAGGGACATGTTATGTCTAAGAAAAGATAATATCATCCCTAAAATATCATACATGAAATAGATTGCATTGTCAGTCTTTTCTTAATTGCTAATAGTTTGTTATGCTATACTATTATGATTTATTTACAAGGTGATGGTAAGTTCATCACAATAGGTTAATTTTGTCACTCTTAATTATTTAGTGAATTGACAACTCTAAATTGATCAATCCAAATCACAACTCAAGTTATATCTATGAATATACTATTGGGCCTATATTAAACTTAGTGAACCCAACTCAGATCAACACTACCAACTCTAATGTAATGTCAATAAATATTGAACCAATACAACCATCTTTTTTTAAAAAAAATTAGGAACGTGTTATACTTTTTGTAACATTCAAAATAATGGCTTGTTGTAAGTACATTTATTTTAAGCATCAAAAGTAATGAACAAAAAACATTTTTTTATTTGAGAAAAAAAAAGACCAAAATTTGTTTTGTTAAAATTTGGTCATGTCAGTCTATTAAGCTTTTTGATTTTAACAAAAACTTAATATGACTAATAAACTTGTCATTAAGTCCAAACATGCATGCACAAACATTTCTTTTTTAAAATAACATAAGAACATTTTTATTCAGATGCGAACATGATTTTTTGTTTTAAATTTATATTTTTATACTAAGACAAGTATTTTTATAGAATGCTAAAATATGAAAAATATTTTTTTTCCTTCTTTTTTTTTTAACAAACAAACTAGGAAGATAAATGCTTTTTTTTTTTTTTACAATGATAGAATATACAAAAATGATTTTTTTTTTTGGAAGACTTGTCTAATGCACACAAAATAAAACTTAACATAAAACTTGAGGTTTTCTTTTTTTTTTTTCTTTTTTTTCCCTGTTGAACATGAGTATGCTTGACCCTAACCCATCAAACCCATGAATGCAGCCCAAAACAAACCGGACCAAATAATCAAAACCATAGTCGAAAACTCATCAATATTTATCAAGGAAAGTCTAAGCACAGCCTAGTGTACATTGAAACCTAAAAACACTACCCACAGCCCCGTTACCTGGCCCGTAGCCCATCACACGCGGCCCAAGGTCCAAGCCGAACAATCCAAAAGAAGACCCACATTAGCCCGTTGTCATACATAACCCAGATCCACCTAAAGCTCAACTCTTTTACTGACCCTAATCCCTTAACACAAATTAACGCAGCAAGCAGAGGCGTGGAAGGAAAGAAAAAAGAGCAGAGAAACTACTGCAACTTGAAATAAACAGGATGCAAGCTTAGATCATCAACCAGATTTTACGAACCCGAGATTATCCATGTGTTGGTTGGTTTACTGAGGAAAAGTCCTCATAATTTTAATGCAAGCTTTTTACACAGGGAATTTTGATTTTAGTGAAGCTGGTTTCATCAGGATGAATCAAATTGGAATTTTTTCTAAACATCTCTTAAAAAAGAAATCAAATCCATTCTCTCTTTATTCTTCTTTTTATACAAACAAAAACACCCATACGTGGAATGAATCCATGGGAGCATATCACTCCTTTTATGAAAATAAACAATTACCGACTCCATAAAAACCGAATCCTTGAAAATTGCCCTGATTAATCTGGAATGGAAACAGGCTTAAGTGCTCGTCACCAACCCGTTTTGCTTGACTCGTCAAGGAGAGAATTAGGTGATGTGTTGGAAATTAACATGTGATTTTCATCCGCGGGTGATCAATTAAAAGCAGTGACTGGGGCAAAACATGGGCAAAACAGCTTTCCTTGTATGTTTGAAGGCAAAACGACGTCGTTTTCTTTTGATGTTCAAGCCCTGTTCTTTTCCAGTAAAGGTTATCGGTAGAAACTTCAAGATTATGTCAACTTGATGTTTGTCAAGTTAGAGATAAGTTCATTGATGTTTGAATTTGAAGTCTCCTCCATTGATCAGCTCCTTATAATGACAATCACTTCTTCTTTCGAAAAAGCAATCTCTTCTGTTTACACACTTCCATGTTCATTATCTTTTTAGCTGTAGATTGCCACCTTCCACATGGGCGGCAGGTTACTAATTCTGAACAAAAGACCGTGTGTCTCTTGGCTTTCCGCGAGCAGTGATTTTCCATATCCAAAAGCCAAGCCCTGTGGACTGCAATTCAATGTTCAGATTTGATGGCAAAAAGTAATTTAAATGAACCGGCAATAATTCAGATCTAGATGCCATCTTCATTACCTTAGATTCGTGTAAAGTCAAATCATGCCAAAACAAGAAGCCCAATCATGTCGACTAGCTTGACTTTCCTAACTGGAAGCCATAAAGCAGCTGCCCACCCCTTCTTAATTTGGTAGGAGCTCTTCATGTAATTTACTAAAACATATGCTATGAAACTCATGTCCAAAGTGTAACAAAACGATTGGTGTCCTGATGATCAGTGGAACATTAAGGCACCTCTTTGGTGCATATGCAGCCCTTCTTTTTCTACAGATAATAGCCATCTACCATAGCTGCAGCGCTAGAAAGAACAGCAATTACTGCTCTCCTTCTTCCTGCGGCAACATCCATAATATCAGCTACCCTTTTCGATTAAACACCGATCCCAAAAGCTGCGGCCACAAAAGTTATGAGCTTGTTTGTGAAAACAATCGTCCAACTTTATACTTGAAGACGGTGAATATTATGTTCAGGCGATCGAATACAGTAACTTCACGGTTCGACTTGTGGAAGCTGCTGTTCAGAAGGATGGTTGCTTCTCCATCCCTCATCGATCTCTTATCGCATATGATAATTACATAAGCTACAGGAACTATCTTCCATATAACTTTGGGTTCGATAACCTTCGCACCGACTTTATGACCTTTAGATTAACTTTTATAACTTGCGAAAATCCTGTACTGAGTCCTCCAGACTATATATGTCACGACCCGAATCCCGGGTCCGTGACCGGCAACGCAGGAGCGGTGTTGAAAGGACACCCCACCTACGCTAAGCCTCAAAACGGACATATCAAAAGAACAATTTATTTAAAAATACGCAGCATTTCATAATCTTCAGAAATATTATATTATTCAAAACTGATGAAACCAAAAGATAGTTTAAAACTC
>Ga0325403_1000804_pt1 | contig 24061 bp, 23 predicted proteins | sample PopdelMetagenome_19_FD_205665 | JGI IMG/M metagenome (GOLD analysis project Ga0325403, IMG submission 205665) | Populus deltoides microbial communities from Bellville, Georgia, United States - Xylem-PdKOR-R4 | ecosystem: Host-associated > Plants > Phyllosphere > Stem > Wood/Secondary xylem... | reverse complement strand
GGTTGGATGTTGGAGAAGTCAGAATAAGAATAAATGTATCTAACTAGTGAAACAACTTGCAAAACTACATGGAAGACAATTAAAAGGTATAAGTAGATGAACTCAATGTACACAAGACATTATAAGACATTAACATCAAAGAATCCTAATACCATACAATCATAAAGAACAAGAATAAAACTTAATAATAATAATAATAATAATAATAATAATAATAATAAACCTTCTCAGTTTTGAAGCAATGAATTAAAGATTTATAACCTTTTGGTCATTGATAAATTACATATTCTTTATACTTGTCTGGCCAATATCATTGCCATCTGGTAGCTTGTATCTGAGCTCGATCAAAGTTGGTGTTGCCATTGACAAATCTCTCACAGCAACCTCATTCCAAATATCTATTAAGGATATCTTGTGGTTGAAGCTTTTATAAAGGATGAGTACTCGGTAAATTGGTCTGAACAACCTTGTTGCCCACCCGCCTCTTCAGTTGTGAAATATGAAAGACATGGTCGATCTCTACTGATAGGGTAAGTCCAATATGTAAGCAACCATGACTATTTTCTCTAGTACCATATAAGGCCTATAATATTTTACTGCTAGCTTCCGTGAACTTCTGATTGCTACTGATATTTGTCTGTAAGGCTGCAATTTTAAATAGACATAATCTCCCATATTGAATGTGCTTTTATTACGCCTTTGATTGGCTTGTTGAACCATCATGTTTTGAGCCATTAGTAAGTTTCACTTCATTTGATTAAGCTTCTCTTCCTTTTTAGTTAGCATTTCATCGACAGCTTCAACTAATGAGTCTTTAGGGATATAAAGAATGTGAATAAGAAGAGGAACCCATATAAAACCTCAAAAGGAGTACATTGTGTTGATGAATGGAAGTTGTTGTTGTATCACCACTCAATAAGAGGCAGCCAATTAACCTATCTTGTAGGATTGTCACTGGTCATACACTTGAGGTAGTTCTCAAGACATTTGTTTACCACCTCGGTTTGCCCATCAAACTGTGGATGGTAAGCTATAGAATAGTATAGATCAACCCCTTAGTGTCTAAAAAGATCCTTCCAAAACTGATTTAAAAGATTGAATCCCTATCACTCATAATTGTGGCTAAGAAACAACGTAACTCGAACACATTATCCAGGAAAACTTTAGCTACTGTTGATGTGGTGTTGGGGTGAGTTAAAGCTATGAAATGAGAGTACTTATTAAACTTGTTAACCACCACAAGAATTACTTCTTTTCCCTTAGACCCAGGTAACTCTTCAATAAAATCCATGCTGATGTCAGTAAATGAGGACTGTGGAATAGAAAAAGGTTGTAGCAATCCAGGTGATGACGTCTTATTTCTCTGGCAAGAAGAACATTCTCTAACAAATCACCAACCTTCTTTGCATTCACTATAGAACTTGAATGTCCACCTATCAGTGAATTGTGATAAATGAATATTAGATCATTCAACAGATCAGGGTTATTACCCACTATAATCCCCCCCTTTTTTTTTTATAAAGAATGCAATCCTTCCATTGATAGAAAAGGTGTGAGTTAGGGTTAACCATTAGGTCTTGAATTATAGCTTTTATAGTCATAACTTCTTCCCAAGTTTTCTTGGTTTTTTTCCATTAGATCAGTAGATATCATGGATATCACTAGAGCATTTAGTTCACTGCTAGATATCCTGGACAACGCATTAACTGCTATGTTTTCCTTCCCTTTTTTATACCCAATTTCATAGTCAAATCCTAACAATTTAGTCAACCACAAGTGTTGAGATGGGAAAGTTACCTTTTTATCTAGTAAATGTTTTAGGTTGTTGTGATCTATATAAATTTAAAAGTGCCTCCTCCATAGGTAATGTCTTTATTTATTGATTGCTAGTAAAATGACCATCATCTTCCTTTCATAGGTAAAAAAAGTTTGCTGCATGAGACTAAAAAGTTTGCTAATATAAGTTATAGGGTATCCCTTTTGTAATAGCACAACTCTTATACCAACCCCTGAAGCATTTTTTTCCACCATAAAGAGTTTGTTAGGATTGGGTAGGGGTAAGTAATGAAAGGTTTGTCATAACCTCTTTTAGGTTGATGAAAGCTTCTGCAACCTTTTCATCCCACATAAGAACATCATTCCTTAATAGTTGAGTTAATAGCTTGCAAATAGATCCAAATCCTTTCATAAATCTTTTATAATAACCTGTGAGACCAAGAACCCCTTTAATTGCTCATTGGTCTTAGGTACTGGCCAATCCAGAATTACCTGGATCTTGTAAGGATCAGTTAACATCCCTTTTCCAGAAATCACACGGTCTAGGTATTCAATATAAGTTCTACATAACACACATTTGCTTTTATTTACAAACAAACTATGTGTCTTGAGTAATTCAAAGACAATTTGTAGATGCTTTAAATGATTTTCCAATGATTGATTGTAGATAAGGATATCATCAAAGAACACAAGGATAAATTTTCTTAAATACATTCTAAATATGTCATTCGTTAAATTTTAAAAAGTGACAGGTGCATTAGTCAAGCCGAAGGGCATCACCATAAATTTATAGTGCTTATTGTGTGTCCTAAAAGAAGTTTTATGTATGTCACCAGGGGTCATACGAATATGATGATATCCTGACCTTAGATCCACCTTGAAGAAAATCATGACCCTAACTAGCTCCTCTAACAACTCCTCAACTATAAGAATAATGAATTTATCTTTAATAGTTAATTTGTTCAAGGCTTTGTAGTCAACACACAACTTTTATAAAACCATCCTTCTTCTTAACCAGCATCGTTAGGGAAACATATGGGTTGTTGCTTCGTTGTATAACTCCTAACCTTAACATTTCTTAAACTATTTGTTCAATTGTATCCTTTTATAATCCTGAATACCTTTAAGGTCTCAGGTTAACAGGTTGGACACTAGCCTTGATAGGAATGACGTGGTCATGCCCTTTATAGAGAGGTAAACCTTTAGGTTCTTGAAATATTTCTTTATAGGATGCTAGCAAAGCCACTAAGTCAGGGGACTTTATCTCATGAATAAGAGAGGTAGTTGTAAGTGAACATATATTCTTATCTTCAGCTCTCAACAACCTGAGACTACATAAACTAACCCCATCTTCTTGAGTGTTACTATTAAGTAAGCTTTTGAGCTGTTCCACCTTGATGGTCTGGAAAGGGATGAGATTATTGCCTTTCAACAACACTTGTTGCCCTTGCCAAAAGAAAGACATCCAAAGCTCTTTATAGTTGGAAATTATATTGCCAAACATTATTAGCAACTGAATCCTGAGGACCATATCATATCTATTCAAATCCATTACAAACACATTTGCCTTGAACCCTATTCCTTACATCCTCCACCTAAAATCCTTACACATAGCAGTACAGATCATTATACCTCCATTAACAATCTCTACTATCAAAGTTTTAATGGTCTTGAGGTCACATTGTAAGAGATTAGTCATACGTATGTTAAAAAAATTGTGCGCATTGCTTAAATCCACTATAATAAATAAGGGTTGCTTATCAACCTTCAAGTAAACCTTAGAGTATGGAATCTTGTAGTATCTTTTAAGGCATTAAGAGATAAATAAGGGGTTGTAACTTCATCATTGAACTCATTTCCCTTGTTGTCCTTTTTTTTTATATAAATCATCTTCATTATCTATTATGAACATAAAGTATATCCTTTTAGTTTTACATCTATTCTTAGGAAAATATTTCTCATCGCACCAAAAGCATAAACCCTTAGCCTTACACCTATCAAGTTCTTTATTTCTTATAGTTTTGGTGGGTTTGGTGTTAGTTTTAGTTTGAAGGGTTTGAGTTAAAGGAGTCACTAATGGATTTAGAGGTGTGTTTTGGTTGTTTGTAAAGGAAAATAGATTTCTATGAAAGGTTTGAGGGGAGTTGATCTTTGGCTAGTTATATGGATTGATGGGTAAGACATGGTGTTTGGTACCTCTTTGTAAGGAATGTCTGTAGGAAAGGGTATTGGCCTGTAAACAAGTTGAGTTGAGTTGAGTTGAGTTGTAGGCTTTGATATAATGATTTTGGTTCAAATATTTTCACCAAGTTTTTTTTTTATCTCTACCTCTAACCTTTCCACGAAAAAAACTAAAGCCTACTTCTCAGTAATCTCTTCTTTGTTCCATAGCATATCAAAATCCTGGATCTAAGCTTCCAAATCACCCTCCTGTTTTATGTCCTTAAGCTTTTATAGTGGGTCCTTTTACCAACCAAACCTATAACATAATGCTTCAACATACTCACCCCCATGTAACATCTTGGTTCTTTATGCATCTCATAAAGTTTTGGTGCCAGTATAATGCTCTCTCATCTAAATAATATGTTGCTAATTTGAGTTTATTAACCTCTTGAACTTTTTCAATCTCAAAGTAATGATTGCACTTGCAAAACCACTTGTAAACATCATTACCATCAAAACTTGGGAAGTCATGCCTAGGTTTATAAGCCTTATAAGATGGACAATGATCCCTATAGTTATAACAAGCATTAGGGAATAAGTCATGGTTTTGAGTACATTGAGTCACTATGGTTGCACTAGATTCTCCCACAGGTAGTTGTAGTTTCCATAGAAGGGAGTGTTGTTGGAATGACAGTTCATTGATAAGGTTTTTTTAGTTCATCGATCTTCATTTCATGACTAGTTCTGGTGCTTTCTAACTTTTGGCCATACCTCTCTAATAGCCTCATCATTTGTTCATATTTCTAAGTCTGCTCCTTATTTGCTGATTCCAAAGAGTCTTCCAGCTTCTTAAGATCCTGGGACCTCGTTTATGGTGCTATTACCCGAGTCCAAAGATCTTCTCTGATATCACTTATAGCAAGTTGGATTTTTACAGTGCCAATCTGGATTTGATCCAATAGTAGGTATGGAATAAAGTTAGCTAACACAATTAAAAAGGAAGAGTTATTGCTCTCAAGGTCCAATAATGGATAATATGAAAAGTGGTTAGCAGGAAAGAGAAGGTTGCTAGGTTTCTTGGATTCTAGTAGTGTTAATTAACTCATCATTTTTACATTTATTCATGATTATGCCAGACAATGTCTTTTACATTTATAACAAGTAACTTCTTCTAGAATGAATTCCTAGAACATACAAGAACAAGGGAATAATTCATCCTAATAAAACATAGTGTAATAGGGAGTTATAGTTGGGATTACTATTCTAGTAAAATGGTGCGTAAAAGGAAGCTGTAATGAGTCTCTTAACTAAATGAAATGGTACAAATTACTCTAAGAAAAACTGTGAATTTGAGTAACAATCTATAAGGTAACGATCAACTTATTTAAATCAAATCCTTTTCTGATATGCCTTATTTCTCTTTTTTTTTTTGTTTTAAGCTCTTGACAAACATCCTTTAAACTCTACTAAAAATTCAATTATGTGTCCTTTACTAAAAAATCACTTTGAAAAGGACTTTCAACAGTGATTAAGAAGTGATAACTCACTGATTTGCTACCAATAGAAAATAGGACTAAAAAGAAAAATATCAAAAACCCAGATCAAATATAGTGATTTTGACCTTGGACTCCAAGAAAGAAGCAAGCTTTCAACTAGATTTGATTCCAAAGGAGAGTGCTTTTACTTGAGAACAAGATTTTGGAACCCCAATAATCTATTTCTTGTTGCTACAACAAGAGAGATGTTAGTGAATGATGAGAATGTTGACCTTTGAGTCACATATTAATATTTATATATTTTGATGATAACAATTAAATAAAAATAGACTAATAATATGCTTGGTTAAGAATAAATTTAAATAGGTTTATATGAAGATCATCAACAAATATAAAAAATTAAATGAAAAAAAATCAATCAACAAGTCCAATATGCAAAGCAAGTGAAGACTTAGTTCTTAAGAATTCATTTTAGTGCAAATTATGTAAATATTTATATCTTACGTGATATCATAAATTAAAATTAATTCATACACTTCACATTGCATACATTATAGAATTGATAGGCATTTAGTCAGTTTAAGATTTACTAGGCTTAACATTATTAAAACCAGATTTTAAGTTAAATCGATCGACCATTTGATGTACCAAATGAACCAGTCGACTGTTTGTTCATTAAGGATGAGCACATGAGAATATGAAAAAATTGGTTGACCGATCGACTTGATCAATCTAAATCGGTCGACCGTTTCTTTTGTTAAAGGAACAGTAACAACTATAAAACAACTAGTTTTTTTTAGAAACATGTGTGTGTGTGTGTGTGTGTGTGTGTGTGTGTGTGTGTGTTAGCTTGTCTAATTGAAGAATTGGGTACATAATTTGAATATATATTATGTACAAGCTATTTTAAGAGCAAAAACAACTTTAAATCATCAATCCTGAATCAAACTCGTATTTGTTCATTAAAACCTTTACATTCCCTTGTGAAGACTTAGTTCTTAAGGATTCATTTTAGTGCAAGTTATGTAAATCTTTATAACTTACATGATAACACAAATTAAAATGAATTCACACACTTCACATTGCATGCATTATAAGATTGATATGCATTTAGTCGGTTCAAGACTCACTAGGCTTAAAACTATTAAAACTAGATTTTAAACTGAATTGGTTGACCGCTTATTCATCAGGGATGAACACCTGAGAATTTGCAGAAATCGGTCGACCGATTGACTTGACCAATTTGAACTAGTCAACTGTTTTAATTGTTAGAGAAACAATAACAAATATAAAACAATTAGTTTTTATTGGAAACATATATATAACTTGTCTAATTAAAGAATTGGGTACATAATTTGTGCATTAAAACCTTCATATTCTTGTACAAGAATAAACTCTCACACTCACTACACTTAAACACTTTCATATATTCTAAGTGCTATTGAGTGAGCTATATAGATATAAACTTCAATTGTAATATCTACTTTTTGAGAGAGTGTTGTTATATTTCAATCAAATTGTAATTCTTCAAGAGTTTAAGTGAAAAACTCTTGGCCATTGGTTAGGACCATCACCAAGGTAAAAAATCTTGAAGAGGGTATTTCTTCAAGTGATGAAAAAAAGGCTTGGTGAGGATTTATTAAGGACATTGTAATCTTTAGCTTGGATTAGTAAAGAATATAATACTCAAGACTGGTTGGTGCTTGAGGTGTAAATGTAGGTTTGTCGAACCACGTTAAAAACTGAGTTTGCAATTTCTATACCTATACTTTTTACTTTAAACATCTTAATTATATTGTTGGTTAATTGTGTTTGATTGACTTAATTGCAATATTTGTTATTATTAGTGAAACATCTAATTCATCCCCTTTTAGGTGTTATTGTTGCCTTAATCCTCGAATAACAGATAAATATATGAGAGCAAAGAAGAAGAGGCTTGTTATTGAATTTCTTGACCTAGAAGGAAATAAAAAGAAATTACTGGAATGGAAAACTTTCAGAGTTAGTGCTGTTCTTTTTACATGAATCAAACTGAAAAATCCAACCCAAACAATATAGAAAATGACACTTTAGTTTTGCAGCTTCATACATGTTTTTATTCCTTATTTGGACAATAATTTTGATAATTGTTATGAATATATTATTGAGCTTATATTCATACATACGTATAGATTTATTATTTATATATGTTTTAGTTTATAAATAGAGGTGATTTCAATATGATAAGAAGTGAGATATTTTGGTTTCTGTTTATACTTTGTTTTCTTTTTATTTATCTTTTTAAAAAATTATATCACATTATAAGCACAATCGAACCATAATAAATTATGAAATTTTTTCTTCATCTTTCTATTCTATATCATCTATAAATTTTAATTTTATTTTTGTTTATAAGATAACGATATATATGTCTGCATAGTTTTAAAACATAATTAATCTCCTAAAAATATAGTAGAATTAAGAAAATCATTAAGGTTATGATTTTGTCTCTTTAACAAGATAAATTTTTATGATTTTTTTAGTCTTTTAAAAAAATTCTTACAATTTTATATATTTTTTTCTCCTAAAAAAGACTAATATATATTATATCATGTTGGTCTCTCTAAAAGTTTTATTCATAAAGATGATTTTATATAATTTATGTGCATTTGCTATTATTAGCTATTTGACTCATGCTTTGTCGTGAGTTAGATAAAAAAAATTTTCAACACAAAATAAATATCACGACATTTCATACATGTTTTTGACATAAAAAACCTCTATTATAAATTTAAAAGTTTATGCATGTATTTAATTAAATAAATAAATCAATAATTATTTGTGGTCGATTCCTAACCAACCAAAATTAACCATCCAAACCCGTGACCTGGTTATAGAGTCAATCAAGTTCAACAATTTTTTTAATAATTTTCTATTTAACTATATGGTAAGAAAAATAGACGCTAGCAAAATCACAAACCAACTAAATATCGGGGCATCTATTTGAGATTGCGACAAACCAACAAATATCAAATCAAAACAAATTATTATGCCCAATTAAAATTAAAAAAATATTAAAGGATGGAATTCAAAGAAAAAAAAATTAAGCAAGAGAAATCAATAAAGTTCCAATTAGGAAGGATCAAATTGGGAAAAAAAACTGATAAAAAAAAGAAAAAAAAGGCCAAGACACGTAGGTCTGGGGCAACCCTCACGTCTAGGTCTGTTTATTTATTTTTTTGTTTTTTATAAGGCAGAAGACATATGGTCCACTTATTTTTTTGGAAAAAAGTAGGAGGTGATGCGTCGCTTGCTTTGCCTAAATTTCAGCGACTAAAGGTAGTTGAAAAGTCAAGCAGGGGTGTTTAACACCAAAAACATCCATTTCCAAGCATTTTGTAACCTAAAAACACTATAAAGACCTAAATATACCCATTTATACCTTCAATAACCCAAAAAAGATCAAAAAACAAATCAACCTGAAACCCAATGTTTTGAGGTCAGATCTGATTTTTTAAGCAATTTTAAGATGAAATATCACCCTAGTGGAACTCTTCTCATCAAAAAGAACCTCGTAGACATGAAGATCGACTATTTGATGGTGAAATTTTTTGTAAATCAATATTTTCTTTCTCTACCACCCTCAAACCAGGGACCACGAAATAAGAGAAATGAAGTTTTGGATCAAAAGTGAATTTTGAAAAATTAACGAGATGGAAAATAGATGTGTTGCAAACCAAAAGGATCAAAGTAAACATTTTAGTCAATTTTGAGACCACCCCTATTTCTTCCGTGTTTTTCATATTGGTCCCCCTATCTTTTAATTCTACCATTCATTAATAAAATAGAAGTAATTGGCCTTGAATTTGGCCATAGAAGGCTGTAATTGATAAGAAAATTAATAACCAAAATGAAAATAAATCCATTGTGGAAGTCCACAATGAATTGTGAAGGGAGTTACATTGGCATGGTGAAAAGTATTTTTCCATGCCTTTTAGTGTTTTGTTAATATATCTTACAATCAAGTATTCATATGTTCTTGACAAAATTTTAAAAAAAGATATGATCACAGTAAGCAATAATACTTTCGAAACTCTATGAATAGATTCACTCGCGATTATGGTATTTTAAAACTATAAGCGAGTATAACTTTGCAACATTTAAAATTACTTAATTAAAAATATTCGAAGAAAATATTAGTGAGGAAGACATGTTAAAGAAAACTTATTCTACTTTTCATGCTTATAATATGCTCTTGTAGTAGTAATATCTTAAGCATGTTTATGAGAAATGTTCTAAATTGATATCATATCTTTTTATTGCTAAACAAAATAAAGAGATTTGATGAAAAATCATCAATCACAGTAAACTGGTTCAAAGCCAATCCTTGAAGTGAAATGCTATAACATATGATTATTGTGAACATGGTCATGGAAGTGGTCATAATCATGACTATAATAACTATGGATATCATGGTAGTCATAACAAATCAAAGTTTAATAAGTCAAAAATTAATGAGAAGTATGGAAAAGGAGAATATTCATAAAAAATAGCCCTCTAAAAATGCAGAAAGGCCACTGGTCATGTACATGTATGTCTAAACATCTTATTAATCTTTACCAAGTATCATTGTAAGAAAAAGGAAAAGGAGTATAACAAATTTTGCTAAATATCAAATTCATTGGATATTACACATCTTGATACCTCTTAACTTTTTTGAAAACTTTAATAGGAAATTAATCATTTGATCGACAATGAAAATATTTATCTTGGTGAAAATATCTAGTATATTTTTTTCTTTACTATGCTATTTTTAATCTTTAATGTGTTATCTTTTAATTTAGTATAATGTATTTTATGTTATTATACAAAATTGATGTACTTGAATTTGTAGAATCCAATAGTTTTGAACAGTCAACTATGGATCTACTAACAATAGATCATTCAAAAAGCCTAACAAACTTATTTATGGACTAATATGAGAGAGATTCTAAACAAGAGGTATGTTTATGCTTGATAAGAAAAGCCCATAACTTTCAATCCGACAATTAGATTATGCTAAAGTTTTTTTCATATGATTTTATAAGCCTAATTCTCAAGGTATTAAGCCAAGTTATAGAAGACCCTCAAATTAGGCTTCAAAGATGTTTTTGGAGCCAATTTAATTATTATCGTTTTTATTTATGGATTTTTAGCTTAATTTTGGATTATATATATATTTTTTTATTTGACCGAGGATTCTAATTTTTGTACTTTGTAAATGTTATTTTCTAACCTATTTAAGAAGTTATAAACCTCCTAAAAAGGCAAACCATATCATATAAAAAATACTCTATAATAAAATATGAATTAGAGTTCTTATAGTGAAAACCTTTTTTACCAAAAACTTTATCTTTCTTATGCTCGTTGTCTTCTTATGTTGTTTCTATTTTCATCAAAAAAATTATCTTTTTAAATAAATAACTAAAATAAAATTCATGCTTCATATCTATAATTCCTTTTCATTTTATTTTGAATAAATATGGACTTATTTGAAATAAAATATGATCTATATCTTGTTGATAGTACAACAATACACACCATTTTCAAATATATATATATATATATATATAACAAATGTTAAAACAATATATGATTTTACAAATTTAATTGAAGGCTCTAAAAAGGCATTATGCTTCATAGAGGAGCAAGATTATTTATAAGTGATACATTAATTTTTAGCATATTGCAATGAAATCTACTAAGTTTTAAGGATATATATCATGATGCTTATCACATTAATATCATAGATAAAAGTGGAATATAATTTCTTTATAATACATCACTTATCTCAAGCAAGAATTATATAGTGGAAAAGTTTTCATCATTCTCATCTAAATTATATTATACATATATTAATCTAATAGATTCTAATGTTGTGATTAATTAGAAGTTATTTGACCCAATGACTTCTATTCTTTGTTATGATCGGTTAGGCCATTAGGTGTAATAATAACAAGAAAAATTATTGAAAATTCAAATGGATACCCATTAAAGAACCACCAGGAGAGTCAAATATCAAATGAATACTGCTTGTGCTCAAAGAAAAATGATTAATACATCATCGTTATCTAAAGTTGAAATTGAATCTCCTTTATTTATATAATGAATTCAAAAGGATATATATGAATTTATTATCCTATCATATGAAACATTTTGATATTTTTATGGTATTAATAAATGTCCTCATCATGTTGTTTTTTGGTCATATGTTTTTTTGTTACATGCTAGAAATATTACATTTGCAGACTTTTTGTCAAATCATTTGATTGAGAGCATAATTTCTAGAATATATAAGTAAGAGAAATTATCTTGACAATGCTGAAAGATTTACATCTTAATTATTTAATGATTATTGCATGTCAATTGGAATTATTGTTGAGCATCTTGAGGTTCACATGCATAAGCAAAATAGTTTAATAAAATCTATGATTAAATATATGCAACTAATTACTAGACCATTATTTATGAGAACTATGTTGCCAAGTTCTTGTAGGAATTTTTATATTGCATCTTGCAACATTAATTTGGATTAGGACATTTACTTATTATAAATACTTATTGTTACAATTAATTTTTGATCGAGAACCAAATATATTTCATTTGAGAATTTTTTGTTCTACTATATATATACTCCAACTTCTTTACCATAACAAAAATAAAAAAAATAAGTCCACCAAGGAGATTGAGAATCTATGTTGGACTTTAATCTTCATCCATTATTAAATATCTTGAATTGTTGATTGAGAATGTTTTTACATCATGTTTTACTATAAAAGCATTGGCTTTTACATCTTTTAAAAAACTCATATATAAGATATGTATTGCTTTAAAGATATTTGTTGATATGCTCACAGAAAAAGAAGAAAAATATGCATTATACTATTTTTATCCTACCCCTAGGTTTTATCCTATTAGATTTTCAGGTAAGGTAATTCTTAATGAGACAACAAGAGCATATAATAAGAATATTAATGTAATTTGTAACCATCTAGTAGGTGGTACAGTGATAAGAGCTTGTGATTAAGAGGTTTGAGGAGAGACAATGGGAGGATCTATTGGAGGATACTACCTTTCATATGCCCCTAGAGCCTCAGCAGTCAAAACTAGAAGAGTCGACTGGACTCATTCGTGACACCGACTTGAGACAGACTGAGGGGTTACAACTCGAGGGTTCAGATCAGTAAAGACAGGAAGTCATGCCTCCAGCTATGGCTCCAGCACCTACAGCGGTTCCTACACTACATGTCGACCCTTTGTTCATAGCTCATATAGTGAGAGCAGTGATTGAGGCAATGCCTGATGCCTTGGCCCCAACAATCCCAATAGCTCCGGCAGTACAAGCAGCTTCAGCGGCTACGACAAAAGCTGATAATGTGGTCACATTAGCGCGGATTGTAAAAAGCATGAGAGAACTTGGGTGCGAGCCCTTTTTAGGTGAACCAGATGCTGAGATAGCAGGAAGATGGCTTCATACAATTAAGGATACTCTAGATCAGATGCATGTAATAGAGGGCTTGCGAGTGAACTGTGCCGCTCATTTGCTTTCTAATAGGGCACGGTCCTGGAGGGATACAGTGAGATCGAGGAGACCTGCAAGATCCTGGACTTGGGCTGAGTTTAAAACGCAGTTTGAACATTAGTTTTACTCCTCCTATCATCGAAAAATTAAGGAATAGGAGTTTCTGACCTTAAGGCAAGGAGACATGTCAATACTTGATTATGAGAGGAGGTTTCATGACCTCTCCATGTTTGCCTCGCATTATGTCCCTGGTGAGCAACATAGGGTGGAAAGGTTGAGGGATGGATTGCGACAAGAGTTGAGACAAGGGTTGATTGTATTTAAGTTTGAGACCATTAGAAATCTTGTTGAAACAGCAGAGGCCCTGGAAGCTTGTATGAAAGAGGGCCAACAAGGCCAACATGGTTTTGGTAAATGAAAGGATACAGAGTACACCCATAACAGACCCCCTTTCTTAAAAAAAGGGGAAATGACAGTACAACCAGTTTAAAAAGGTGGGAGGTACTTCAGTTACATCAGTTCAGACTACTGAGGTGGGGTCGACAGGAGGACATCCAAATCTTAGGGGTAATTTTTCTAGAGGAGTGTCAGAGCAGAGAATGATCAATTATCCCTTGTGTTCACTGTGGGCAAAGGCATCCAGGGAACTGTTCTGCAACACCAGGGCGGTGTTATATATGTCAAGGGGAGCACATGTGGAGGGACTGCCCGCACTTAGCCGAGGCTATTATTATTGCAGGGTCAAGGGCACTTCCGAAGAAATTGCCCCCGTAGGACTGAAATCACCCAAAATCAGCAGCAAGCTCAGAGTCAGTAGCAGTCCGCTACCGTGAATAAACCAGCCAGACAGGTTTTGTCAGGGGCTAATGGCAGTAGGAGCCGAACTCATGCCCAGGGTGACAGAATAGGGGAGCCGAACCCAAGGTAGAGTATACTACATGACCCAGGAGGAGACCAGGGCCGCTTCTGATGTAGTGGCAGGTACATTGCAGTTAAATTCTCTGTTAGTTCATGTATTGTTTGATTTGGATGCCACACACTCATTTGTTGCAAATAAACTTGTGGGGGGATTAGGGAAAAATCCTTGTAGAATAGAAAATGAGTTTATTATAAGCACTCCATTAAGGGAAACTGTGAATGTTGATCATATGTATAAGGGGGTCCAGATTAATATAGGTGGTTGTGAATTAAAAGTAGATTTATTACCACTAGAATTACATGATTTTGATGTCATCTTGGGAATGGACTGGCTAAGTATGAATAAAGCTCAAATGGACTGTTTCACAAAAACAGTAACTCTTCAAGGGCCCGATGGTAAGAAGATAGTGTTTAGGGGGGGAGAAATATCATCCCAAACTGTATTATCTCAGCTATGGCTGCTAGGAAAATGATAAAAAAGGGGTGTGAGGCTTACCTTGCCTATGTCTTAGACACCAAAATGAGAGATATTCAAGTGTCAAATGTTCCAATAATAAGGGAATTTCCTGATGTATTTTCGGATGAACTGCTGGGAGTCCCCCCGAAGAGAGAAGTGGAGGTTACTATTGATGTACTGCCTGGTACGTTTTCGATAGCCCAATCACCGTATAGGATGGCGCCAGCCAAGTTGGCCAAACTGAAGATCCAACTATTGGAATTACTAAATAAAGGGTTTATTTGTTCGAGTAATTCACCATGGGGATCTCCTGTGCTATTTGTGAAGAAAAAGGACGGGACTCTTCGGCTTTGTATAGATTATAGGCAGTTGAACAGAGTAACAATAAAGAACAAAATCCACTCCCGCGGATAGATGATTTGTTTGATCAGCTAAAGGGGGCAAGAATGTTTTTGAAAATAGATCTGAGGTCGGGATACTATCAGTTGAGGATTAAGGAACTAGATGTAGCAAAAACCGCATTCAGAACTCGGTATGGATATTACAAGTTCTTAGTAATGCCGTTTGGGCTAACAAATGCACCGGTTGTGTTCATGGATTTGATGAACAGGGTCTTCCGACCATACTTAGACAAGTTTGTGGTGGTATTCATAGACGACATCTTAGTTTATTCAAAGTCATATTTGGAGCATGAACAACATCTGAGGCAGATATTGATGACCTTAAGGGAGTATCGACTATATGCCAAACTTAGCAAGTGTGAATTCTGGCTAAAGGAAGTGATTTTTCTGGGACATATTATATTAGCTGAAGGAATATCGGTGGATCCTAGAAAAGTTGAAGCAGTATTGAAATGGGAAAGACCTACCAATATCACTGAAATTCGTAGTTTCCTTGGATTAGTAGGGCACTATCGAAGATTTATTGAGGGATTTTCTACCATAGCTATTACCATGACTCGGTTGACTCGAAAAGAGACAAAGTGAGAGTGGACTCAGGAATGTGAAAAAAGCTTTCAAGAACTGAAAAAAAGACTCACTACTGCACCGGTGTAAACACTCCCATCAGGAACTGAAGGATTAGTGGTTTATAGTGATGCATCGAAGAAGGGACTAGGGTGTGTATTGATGCAACACGGTAAGTAATTGCGTATGCCTCAAGACAGTTAAAGGCTCACGAAATCAATTACCCGGTGCATGATTTAGAATTAGTCGTTGTGGTGTTTGCCTTAAGAGTATGGAGGCACTATTTATATGGGTCTCGGGTTTAGATATTCACGGATCATAAGAGTTTGAGGTATCTAATGACGCAGAAGGAATTGAATATGCGGCAAAGACACTAGGAGGAATTGATAAAAGATTATGATTGTGTAATCGATTATCATCCGGGGAGAGCAAATGTAGTCGCAGATGCTCTTAGTCGCAAGATCAAGACAGTCGATGCTCAGTGGGAGGATTGAGATGAAAAAAAAATTGCTAGAATTAAGAAAGATTGATGCTCAAGTAGAGGCAGGACTGGATGAGTCATTAGTGGCCCAATTAAGAGTAAGGTCAACACTCTGGGACATGTTACTAAAAGCTCAGCAAGAATATCTGGAAGTTTGTAAGATAAGAGAAAAGGTGAGGTCAGGAATTGAGACGTCATTTCAAATTCAAAAAGATGGAATGATAGTCCTTAGAAGACGAATGTACTTACCAGATGATCAACTGCTGAAAAGGGAAGTTTTACAGGAAGCCCACGAGTTTACATTTGCAACATACCCTGGAAGTACTAAAATGTACCGGGATTTAAAAGATTTTTATTGGTGGTCGAATATGAAGAAAGAAGTGGCTGAATATGTGGCAAAGTGTGGGATTTGCCAACAAATAAAGGTGGAACACTAAAAACCAGCTGGGTTTTTACAACAATTATTGATACTTGAGTGGAAGTGAGAAAATATCACGATGGACTTTGTATCTGGATTACCGAGAGGAAAAAGAGGAAGCGATGTTATTTGGGTCATTGTGGACCAATTGACTAAATCTACACTCTTTTTGGCAATGAAAATGACAAACTCGGTGGAGAAATTGGCAAAATTATACGTGGATGAAGTTGTAAGATTACACGGTATGTCAGTGTCAATAGTTTCAGATCGAGATCCAAGGTTTACCTCTCGATTATAGCCAAGTGTTCAACAGGCTCTCGAAATGAAGTTGAATTTAAGCACAGCTTTTCTTCCTCAGATTGATGGTCAATCTGAGAGGACTATTCAAATATTAAAGGATTTACTAAGAACATGTATATTGGAGTTCGAAGGAAATTAGGAAGATCATCTACTATTAGTAGAATTCACTTACAACAACAGCTACCAGGCTACAATAGAAATGGCTCCCTATGAAGCCTTATATGGTAGAAGATGTTGGAGGCTAGTATGCTGGGAAGAAGTAGGAGATAGACAACTAATTGGACCAGAGCTGGTACATATTACCTCTGAGAAGATAAAGATCATAAAGAATAGAATGAAAGCGGCTTAGGATAGGCAGAAGAGTTATGCGGATAATAGGAGAAGACCCCTAGAGTTTGAAATTGGTGACAAAGTATTTTTAAAAGTCGCCCCGTGGAAACAGGTGTTAAGATTTGGCTTGAAAGGGAAATTGGCGCTGAGGTACGTTGGGCCTTTTGAGGTCACCAAAAGGATTGAGCCCGTGGCTTACAGATTGGCTTTACCTCCACATCTGGCCAAAATCCATGATGTGTTTCATGTCTCTCTGTTAAGAAAGGCTGAGTGGATCCATCTCGGGTCTTGCCTCAAATTCCTCTAGAAATTGATGAGAATTTAACATTGGAAATGAACCCGGTGAAAGTCTTAGATTACAGTGTGAAGGAATTGAGAAATAGGAAGATTCCAATTATCAAAATATTATGGAAGAATTCCCAAATCGATGAGGTGACTTGGGAAAGAGAATCTCAAATGAGACAGAAACACCCCGAATTATTTCTAGATTCAGGTACGAGGTTCAATTTTGAGGACAAAATTTCTTTTTAGGGGAGGAGAATATGAAAACCCGCTAAATTATAATCTGAGTAAAATAAATAAAGTATCGAATAGATTAAATAAAAGGATTTCAAGTATTGTAATTGGATACAATAAAATAAAATATAAGATGTTAAGGTGAGAATTAAGTAAAAAGAAGAGTTGAGTGACAAAAATATAAATGAGAAGAAATGAGGGCCAATGTGTAAATAAGTAAAAGTTAGACTATAAATGCTCTTTTTTTTCTCTTTTAGCCGTGAGCTTTAAACAAAGAGAGGGGGAAGAATTGTGCGATTTTTGTAATTAAATTCTCATTGATTTCACTAATTAAAGTGAGTAATTAGAGTGATTAACTTAATTAAACATCAAGAGGGGGTTGATTTTAAGGTGGTAAGTGCATTGAAGGAAGGATTTCAAGTTAGGGTTTGAAGAGGGAGAAGAAGAAAACTTGATTTTTCTTGCATTCTTTCCTTAAATCCTTATCAAAGTGAGGTAAATAACATGCTTCAAATGATTAATTCCTTTAATTTTATGTCTGATGAAGAATTATGCAAAATTATGATTATGTGAAATTGTGGATTTATGTTATAATTTATAGGAATGATGCAAATTATATTTGAACCATGTTAGAAAGCATGAATTATGATTGGGTAAGTGTTTAATTTTAAGTAAAAGAAACAAAAATTATTTTTCCTCATTTTAATTGAATATTTGGCCAAAAGAGGAATAATTTAGGGGATTTGAGGTTTAATACAATTGTTTGGAAAATATGGGAAGATGAAGGTTTATAAGTGTTATTATATGAATGGAGTAAGAATTTTTCAAAGAGAAAAGAAAAATCTGCACTTCCTTCCCTAAGTTGTTTTTGGCTAAATAGAGAAGAAAAATTAGAGAATAAAGTTTAAATGATATTATTGAGGAGTTTTTGGCTAAATGGAGAAGAAAAATTAGAGAATGGAGTTTAAATAATATTATTGAGGAATCTTACCAAATTGAAGACAATTGATATTGATAGGTTAAATTATATAGGGACTTTTGTGAAACAAATAAGTAAATGTTTCAAAAAGAAGGGTTTTGTCCTCCTTGAATTAAAAGTCAATTAAACTTAATTAAGGGTGTTCGATTTAATCAAAGAATATGTAATGGGTATTAGAATTTTTACCGGTTCGAATGAATGAACAATGGCAAAGTAATTTTTGTTGGTACAGAGGAGGCCGCAGGACCTAATCAGCAACAAGGGACATCTTCACGCGCACAGACACCAGGTAGGTGTTCGACACCTTGGAGTAATTAATTAGTTTATATTTTATTATTATTGTAGAATGAATTTTTATAGATTATAAATTTTAGTGCTGATTACTGGAAATAATGCCTTGGCGAATGGGCAAGCCTTGAAAAATTATTTCCTGGTTACTGGAAATAATGCCCTGGTGAATGGGCAAGCCTTCAAGCCTTGAAAAATTATTTTCTGGTTATTGGAAATAATGCCCTGGTGAATGGGCAAGCCTTGAAAAATTATTTCTTGGTTACTGGAAATAATGCCCTGGTGAATGGGCAGTTACTAGAAATAATGTTCTGTTGAATGGGCAAGCCTTGAAGATCATTTCCTGATTACTGGAATTTATGCCTGGTTGAATGGCCATGTTAAGAAAATTAATTTACAAATTAATGGGATAATCACTCAATGTAAAATAGATTAATTGTAAAACTTTGAAGTTAAATATGCTGGTTTGTGGGAGATACTCTTGATATTTTTATTTTAGTAAATTTATCCCTATGTCTAGAAGAGAATTTATGAAATTACAAACTTCAAAAGAAAATAAGACAATTTATTCTATGATATGAAAGTCACTTTAATGTATATAAATAATTATTCCTTAATCAATTACTTATTGAAATGGGCAATTGTTTTAATCATGTTTCATGCGATAATGTTTTTAGGTATATCGCACCCTCGATTTGGAAAGTAGATGCTTGGATAAATAATTTTGTTATGTGATTAATGTAATTGGAAGAACTAATATTTTGTTGTAATATACTTCCATTTCTAAAAATATAATGTTTAACTTATTATCTTATGTATGATGTAATTTATAATGTTATTATTATTATTAAGTTGAATTATGGTTGGTTGTGTATATATTTGAGCACAAATACATAAAAAAAAAAAAGAAACGATGCATGTTAAGAATTTATTGGTTTTATTATAGTGTTTTATAGAAAATAGAATTGTAATATTAAAATATGCTTGAGTTTTGAAGCTCAAATAATAAGACGAATATTGTGATTGATGTTTGAGAAATGTTTGAGTGGATAATTTGATAATTAAAGAATACAAAAGAAACTAATATATATATAAGGCCACAGAATACTCAGACATCCACATTAAAAATGTGGTAATAACAGCCCAAATCAATTTTCATGACAAGGACAAGGCAACTCGATATTAAACTAGAAGCCTCCCTTGCCAGTTGGCACGTATAAAAGCCCATGTCTTAGATGACTAGCACTGTGTCAGTTCATGTAGTTTTCTTTTTAAAAGTTCTAAAAATATGAGTTATTTTTTTTATATTTAAGTAATTTCATAAAATATAAGTTGTAAAATAATTTATAGTATTTGGTTATGTTATGGAAAATTAGCTGAAAAATAACTTATTAATATTTTATTTTTTCTAAGTTTATTTAAAGATTGAAGAACAAATTTTATAAATTAAAAAATTAAATGAGAAAGAAATCGAAAAACAAATTTAATTTTATAAATTATTTCAAATAAAATAAATAAAAATTAAAAAATAAAAACCTAATCTGACAGATAAAAAATTTAAAAGATGATGAAATTAAAAAATAATTATAATTGCATAAATTATTTCAAATAAAATAAATAATAATCAAAAGAATAAGGATTGAATTTTATAGATAAAAAAATTTTAATTAATAAAATAATAATAAAAAATAAAATAACAATAAAAAATAATAATCAAATACTTTACTATGTTTGTTGCATCACAATTAAAAAAACAGTTGTAAAACAAACGCAGCCTTCAGCTGTCCAGATTTGATTCCAAACATGGACTTTCCCAGATTTGCCACCTAATCTTTCTTTTTTTTTAAAAAAAAAAGCCTCTAAGTTGTCCAGATTTTATATAGTTGAATGTTTTCTCACAATTGAACTGAATCTTCCATCAACTACCGAAACGGACTTCCACTGAACAATTTATACCAAGTTTTCATCCATTTTCGTCTCTGTCACAAAGCAGCAAAAATCTATTTTGAAGGTATTTAGGGGAGTGATAGTATTTGTTTTGTAAAATGTTTTTTTTGTTTAAAAATATATTGAATAATATATATTTTTTATTTTTTTAAATTAATTTTTAATATCAGTACATTAAAAAAAATATAAAAATGAAATTAAAAACCATTTAAAACGCATCTGTAACCACCCTCTTTCAACATCAGTATTAATTTATTGGAGCAGTCACATGTACAAAGCCATCAGAGTGTCACTCTCACACGCCCAAGACAATGGAATCCAATTACGTGGTGATGAAGAGGTTTTTCTTTTTTTATTCAAATAAAAGGATGCGAGCATTTTTCTTGATATTTTTACTATCAATAAAATTTTTAAATGCAAATAGAAGCGGAAAATTATAAATCATAATAAATTTATTAATTCTAATAAAAAAATAAGTGAGAAAATTGAGACAAAGATATTTCTTATAAAAAAGGGTTGGTAAGTTTTAATTAAGGGCTTGAAATTTTAATTAGCTTGAATCAATAAAATTTAATTTAATTTTATCAAATTAAATATTAATTCTCAACATCAAAACTTATGTTTAATATCGAGAGAGTCTCTTATAAAGGTAGCTTAAACAAAACATCGAACTTAATCCTAAATTAACTTGTATGTTTGAGATTATGGTAGTGGTGGCGGTTCAAAATACTTTTGGCTTAAAAATACATCAAAATAAAGTTTTTTATTTTTAAAAAATTATTTTTGATATTAGCACATCAAAACGATATGAAAACATAAAAAAATTCATTTTAAGCAAAAACAAAAATTAAAATTCGAGGGAACACGATTTGCACCGCATTCCCAAACATACTTTAATTAATGTTAAATGATTAAATCATAAATAAAAAGGTCAAGTGGCAAAGAAAAATTAAAGAAAAAAATATTGTGGGTAACTATTGCAACTCACATTGGATTATGTCTTTCTTGAGCATTGTATTTTCATCGTTTATTTAATATTTTTTCCATCTCGCATGGCCTTACATGGTAATAATTTTAAATACCATTTTATGGTTTATTGAGCATTAATTTTACGAAACTAAGCTATAACTGTTAAATGAAAAGCAAAATGACTCAATAAAAAAAAATGAATAATGTGAATGAAAAAATTGACCCAATAAAAAAATATGGGAGGAAGTGAATGAAAAATAGAGTTTGAGGTGGTTTTCATAATCTAAACACTATTTCATAGTTTACAAAATATTAATTTTATAAAACTAAACTACAATTGCTAAATATAAAACATAAAAACTCAGTAAAAAAGGAGTAAATAAAAAATATCCAATAAAGAAAAATATGAATGAAAAAAAAGGATGGTCCCATGTTAAGTGTTTCCACACAAATCTTTTAATGTTTTTGTTAATAATTAATAATTCATATGTTAATTCGCTTTGTTGGCATACAAATTGGTGGAACAATGTTACTTTTCTTTCCTTTGTGTTAGGTTTTAATCCATAATTATATTTAATATAACTTTTGATATTTTATAAAATATAAACTTGATTTATTATTTTTTTTTTAGATCCAAGCGAGTTGAATATATCGGGTTGGACTAAGTTTTTATGTAAATATTACATATATTCATGAGTTAGACATATTAATTATCTTATTTTTCGATCATTTTAAAAAATTATGTTGCACCTGTAAATTATATATTCTAGGAACAACATAAAAACTATCATAATTTTCATATAAAAATAAAATAAAACAAAAATCACAGTCAAACATTTTATCAAACACTTATAGTGTAATATGATACAAAAACAAATTAGTAAATAAAGTACTTTTGGAATTGTGATTTCGACAACAAAATAAAAATTCGATATGAATTCTTGAAATCTTCTCATAATCTCTTGTAATTATAAAATATATCGTCACTTCATCAAATCAAACTTCAAAAAGAATAACTACTATTTTTTTGAAAATGAAAGACAAAGAGAAGGGAAAGAAATTAAAAGAATGAGAGGTGGTCATGAGTGCGAAAGCAAGAGAGGAAAAAATAAAGACAAAAAAGAAAAAACATATATTATTTATATCAAAAACTCAAGTTACTTACATTGAGTTGTATAGGTTGGATTGAGTTGATCGGGTTTGAAAAATATCAACCCGCACTCGATCTATGATATCCATTTATTAATTTTTTAACCAATTATCATCCATAATATCGATATTATTCAATTTTGATAGGTCAAGTCAGGTCGGGATAGATAATGCAAATATTATATATGAGCAAAGTTATTTAAACCTAATTATAAACCAATTTTTTTAAATACTCATAATTATATGCTTAAAATAATGAATCTATTACTCCATGTTAACTTAGTGGATGTTTGAGAATACAGAAAATATTGAGTGTTTAAAATGCTTTTTCATTTAAAAATACATTAAAATAATAACTTTTTATTTTTTAAATTAGTACATTAAAATAATTTTAAAACATTAAAAAAATAATTTTAAAAAAATTCAAATTTTATACAAATTGTGTTTTAGCGGCAAGGCTAAGAGTGTGTTTGGCAGTGTGATTGCGGATGCTTTTTAAATAACTTTTCGTGCCAAAATGCATGCAAATGATGTTTTTTTATTTTTTAAAAATTATTTTTGACATCAGCACATCAAAACAATCCAAAACATATAAACTATATTAAATTTTAGTAAAAAAAAATCAAATTTTTTAAAAACTCAGCTGCAGCCGCGTTCCCAAACATGCTCTAAATACACTCTTAGTTGGCAACCAGGTATGATTCCCGCCTTGTGAAGGAAGGTTGGATTTCAAACTAGTTGTGAACTTTTATTTTTTTAATTACGATGATTTGTTTTTGACTGGTTCAAGAAAAGTGGATTCAGTTTCGATGGCACAAACTAGCCTAAGAATAATTTCTGACAATCAAATAAAAAAAAAAAAAGAACCTATGAAGCATATATTTCCACTATCGCCAATAAATCCTTAATATATTCGGTATTCGTATGGTTTTGGGTGACTAGAATTTTCTTGCTTATATATTGAAAAGAGGAAAAATAATCCCTCTGCTACCCATGGAAATATGGATAGGGTCATATTGCTTCTCGCTTTTCATGTTAGAATTCACCTAGCTTCCATTAAATCTCTTCTGTCTCATCTTAGAGCTGATCTGCACAAAATAACTGGTATGAACAAACAGATTGTAGCAAGTGGGGGCATTTTGCCCCATCCAGCGTCTTGACTAGCTCCAAAGTTGGCTTTTTTCTTTTCTTTTCTTATCAGTTTTTATTTTTATTCCAAGGCTTGTAGCAGAGTTGGCCCCCCTGCCTAGATTTTCAATAAAATGGTTTACTTGGCTGATACATATAAAGCAGCAAGCAGTCAAGATATTCTTCTGGCGAACTGATGAGAGAAGAGCTGTATATATGCTCCCGAGGTTAACCGGCCCTT
>Ga0325403_1000803_pt1 | contig 24071 bp, 8 predicted proteins | sample PopdelMetagenome_19_FD_205665 | JGI IMG/M metagenome (GOLD analysis project Ga0325403, IMG submission 205665) | Populus deltoides microbial communities from Bellville, Georgia, United States - Xylem-PdKOR-R4 | ecosystem: Host-associated > Plants > Phyllosphere > Stem > Wood/Secondary xylem... | reverse complement strand
TATATATATATATATATATATATATATATATATATATATATATATATATATAATTTATGGGGTAAAATGTTTCCTCATCCTCACAACAAATGCTTTCAAAGAAATATCAAAAGGGATGGGCTTCTGGCTCACAAGAAGTTGAAAGTTGGCTCTAACTTTTCCAGCGAGATGAGTGGTATCTGTAAGAGTGATGTTGATAAATCTGTTTCAAGTATTTAATTTTTTATTATTGATAAATGCTAGTCATTGTTCCTTGCCATCAAATAAATTTTGGTTTAATTTCATTTTCTCCTTGAATTTTATATAGGATCTATCAATTTCCTTTTGATATGATATTTTGTTCAAGGTTTAGAAAATTGAACTGTTTTTTCTTCTTAAAATAAACTATATATCTCTATAATTGGCATTGTATTTTTCTGCATTTGATGCTTTTATTGATTGAGATTTTTAATATATAAAAATTTAGTGAGTTTTGTCTTTGAATTTTTCTTTTATTGATTGGGTTTTGTTTTGATCATATTCTCATCCCTTTCTTTTGCTTTTCAAGTGAATTTTCTTTCAAAACAAAATTAAATATATTCAAAATGAATCACGTTAAGAATTTATTTATGAAACTATTGGTAAACTATCTGTATTTTTTAGAGGAAATAAATTGAGGTTTACGCAATAAATTAAAACGATATTTTTTTTTGTTAGTTTTACTATTAGATATAAATAGAAGGACTTGATTAATAAATGGATGAAATAACAGGATCAATTCATAAGAAAAAAAGAAGAAGAATTTGAATTGAGATTAAGGGTGTGTTTGTGTTTGCGGTGCAAAAAACACAATAAGGTGTTTGATAACTGTAAAAACTATGTTTTATACTATGGGGCTTACAAAAAAATTGAGTTTGAAACGCAGTTTTCGTGAAACAGTTTTTACATGCTTTTTTAACTGAGTTTCATAAAACACTATTTGTTTTTGCGTTTCAAAAATGCTTTTGAAAAAATTTAATAATTTTTAATTTTTTTCTTTGCTTCAAATTAATATTTTTTAGAGTTTTAGATTATTTTGATGTGCTAATATTAAAAATAATTTTTAAAAATAAAAATATATTATTTTAATATATTTTCAAATAAAAAATCACTTTAAAAAGCAACCATGTGAGTAAACCGATGCAATTTCTAATTGATAGAAAAAGTGGAAGCTAGCTGGCTTTTCCTAGCTTTAACGGGCTCTTTGAGGTAAATTATGACGTCTCAAGATTAGAGATTAGATGTGTTTTTAGTCGATAAAGCTACCCAATTATAGTTTTTAGTGAGAAGTGGACAAGTTCATAACCAGATATTCTCTCATTTTCAATTATTAAAGTATTGACAACACTACTTAGTGCAAAAGGAATCCATTCTTATTTCCAACCATAATGACACGAAGGAGATCAATAGACATTAAAAGTTGAATTGTCGACATGTCAAGTCGATATCCTATCTCTTGAAATTCCTCTTCTTTTGGGGCATCAGTCTAATAATTTCAACAAGGTAGCTTATGCACTCGGTAATCAAGCAGTTCTCCTCAACGTTATACGCACCCATGTGATGGTTCCAATTCCTTCCAAGAGCTATTCCAAGGAGTTCTATCTGTTGATACTGATACAATCAAAATAATTAAAAGGAATAAGTTTGAACTAAATAGAAAGAGACTATATATATAGGCTAAACAAAAAAAATTGAAAAGAAAATGTAAAGATTATTCCACTTTTAATAAATAATAAAACAAAATACTCTTATATTTCTTAATATTAAAGTCTATATCCGGACCCTAAAAAAATTAAAAAAAAGTTTTTGATATTTTGGTCAAACTCTAGTAGATAATTATAAACTGATTCTAATAGCTATTTTTTTTTATTTTCAAAATATGATAAATATGCAATTTTTTAATGAAAATATATTTGGAAAATTTTTAGGATTTGGTCATGTGCATTAAAACAAAATATTTGTTTTTGTTTTTGAAAGGGAAAATTAATTTAAAAGTTTTTGAGATTTTTCTCTTTTTTAAAAAAGATGTTTTTAATTTTTTTTTTTGAAGTATTTGGAGAAAACCAAGTATTTTAATACCAAATTTGTATTTTACAGTGTAAATATACAACCCGATATTATGCAAAATTGGTAGAAAAATATTTGAGAAAATCAAAACTTTTTAAACAATTTTTGGAATTTTTTTAAATATTATAATATATATTATTATAAATAAATGTATATACTAAATATACATGGGCTGGGCCGAGCCCAGGAATGTTGGGGTGGGCCGATCTCAAACCAATAGATCCTTTTATATTCTTTTTGTGGGTCGAAGGACTCAAATGGTTCGGTCCAGGCCTGTATATAATTAAGTCCTTATATTTAATTAAATCTTTACACTTAATTAAATCCTTGAATTGGACCCAAATTAATTCTTAAACATAATTAAAATTCATTTGGCCCATGATTAAATCAAATTAGCATATTAAAATTTTAATTATGTCCTTGGACTTAATTTTTATACAAATTCGTCCAATAATCATTTAATTTGACCTTGAATTTGCATTTTTCTTTATTTTTGGGCATAATAAGGTACAATTAGGCCTTGAATTTTCTTCAAAATTGTAGCTTGGTTTTTATGTATTTTTTGGAATCCTTCTTTATCTGCTTTCTTCACGTTGCCAACCTTTTTTTATTTTTTTATTATTATTTTAAAAAAAATGAATTGTAGGGAATAACCCAGAATTGGGTTATAACACTTGAGATGATGAAGAGTAAGATGACAATCGATCTCAATGTGCTTAATTCGTTCAGAAGTTGCCACCTAGTATCTAGAAAATCTATGGTATGCGAGAGTTTGAGCAAGGAATTGGTTGTGCAAGGAAAAGACGCATCACCCCAAGTGCACTCTACTTGAGGTAAGCTACATTGTTGCTTGATTGTTTTTCTAAGTTAAATTTATATTCATTGGTCTTCTTCTAAGGTCTAAGGTAGATCTCCTTTTGTGAGGAAATCTTTACCTTATTGGGTGAAGTCCTAATTATTCTAAAGTTTAAATTTTAGCATCACATTTATTTTGCACTTTGTATCATTAATACCTGAGGGTTTACTCTATTGTGTAGTTTTATACCCCCAAATAATAAATGTCTACATCTAAACCCTAACATAAAATGAACAAAATGATTGGTGAAGGGTTTTTGAAATTTTGACCAAATCTTAACGGATAATTATAAACTAGTTCTGATATCTATATATTTTTTTCATTTTTAAAATATGAGAAAGATGCAATTTTTTTTATATGAAAACATGCTTGGAAAACTTTTAGAATTTGGCCGTATGCATGAAAACAAAATATTTTTTTTTTGTTCTTGAAAGAGGAAATTAATTTAAAACTTTTTCAGATTTTTTTTGAATTTTTAATGTCTTTAAAAAAATATTTTGGAGAAAACCAAGTATTTTAATACCAGATTTGCATCTTACAATGTAAATATACAACCTGATATTATGCAAAATTGGTAGAGAAACATGCGAGAAAATCACAAATTTTTTTGAAAGGACTTTTAATTTTTTTTTGAATTTTTCATTTTTTTACAATATATAATATTATATATTATTATTAAATACATGGGTTGGGCTCGGCCCAGACAACTAGGCCAACCCAGCTAGGTTTGATTCTGTAATATCCCACATCGACGGGTGAGGACTTGGGGGAGGGCCTTATATGAGCATGCTTATGTTGACTAGGAAGACGCGTCTTGGGGCCATACGTGGCTACCAAGAACAAATTCGTGAGGCCCGTGGGCCAAAGCGGACAATATCTTGCTAGTGGGGTGGGGTGTTACAGATTTGGCCGACTAGCTGCCCAAAAAGAGTTGGGGCGACATCGGCCCAACTAATCCAATATTTTTTTATTGTTTTGGGGTATGAGCTAGACCCGGCCTAGACATTTGGGCTGGGATGACACAAGTCCAGTCCAAACTTGAGGGGTTAATTATTTTCCCCCTTGCACATATAACAAATTATTGTTTTGCATGTATGATGAAAATGGTAGGGATGGACGTAGAAGAGGGAGGAGAAGAGAAAAAGGGATTACCTAGCGTGGAAGAAGAGTCTGGTTGGTTTGGCTGTTGACTGGTGGTGGAGTTATGGGTGGAGACATTGGTGTTAGTTGCTAGAGGAGGGACAAGGAGAAGGGGAAGCTCAAGGTGGAGAAGCTATTTTCATTGTTGCTGCTATGGAGGAAGAAAGAGTAACAGTCAGTTGAGACGGGGAGTGTGGTGGCGTTGATGGAGGAATTGGTGGCTATGCTGGCTATGGGAGGAAGAAGGAGAAGTTGGCAGAGAGAGAAGTTTGCGGTGGCTCCTCCTAACGTAAGGTGATCGACTGGTGGTTATGCTAGTAAATTATGGTGGAGATGGTGGTCGTCAAGTTGGTGGTGAGAGTCGTGGTAGCCAAAGGCCACGATGAAGAAAGAAAGAAAAGAGAAACAGTGGAAGAAAAAAAACTGGGGAGGAAAGCTGATTTTTTATCGACTTTGGCCTCTGATTTATCCTTCATTAGACCATGAAATCCACCCCTATTTATATGGGGTGGAAGAGGAACATTTTGTCTTTACTGGTGTCAAATCTTAGCATTTGATTCAACCCGGAAAGATCTCAACCATTGGTTCAAAGTGGCTATCATTGGTTGTCAAATTTGTTGCAGATAAGGGGCTGATCGGGTTGGTTATTTTGGGAAAGTGTCACGGCTGTTGTGGTGACAATCAGCCAGAACAAATCATACTAAAGTGTAGTAAGATGTCAAGTGATAATTTTCATATAAGTATTGTCTAATTTGATGAAGAGATGAAGCATAAAACACCTCGTGAATGAGGTCACTTGAGCAGCTTTTCTAGAGAAAAAGATGAATAATTAACACCAAAACGACACTGTTTTGGCAAAAAGCATTTTAGTCCTTTGATTTCTAGTTTCTCTATATTACACCTATTATTGGCTTCAAACATTCAATTTTGTTCAATTTTGCCCCTAACAAACTTCAATTTCAACGCTTTTTAATTTTGGTCCTTGGTTTCAGATTTTTTTCAATTCAACTCCTAATTGACCATTAAACTTTCAAATCTCTTCAATTTGACCCTTGATTTCAATCAATTAAGTGCCTAAAGTTTGGAGCCTTTTATAAACTGGTTATTGCCTGCAAATTTTTTTAATTTAACCCTTAATTGACCCCAAAATTTTGATTTTCTTGCAATTTTACCCCTGATTTCAATCAATTGACTTGGTAAAAATTAAATTTGGTCTTCTAAAATTCAATTCTTCTCAATTAAGCCCAAATTGGGCTCCTAAAATTAATTTTTCACCTATTAAGTCCCCAATAAAATTAATTTGACCTATTTAAAGTATAATTAAATTCTTGCACCTAATTAAATCCTTCAATTGAACCCAAATTAATTCTTAAACATAATTAAACTTTTATTTGGCCTATGATTAAATGAAATTGGCCTATTAAAAATCTAATTATGCCCCTTAGGCTTAATTTTTATACAGATTCGTTCAATAATGATTTAATTTGATCTTGAATTTGCATTGTGTATTTGTGGTAAAAAAAGTACAATTAGACTCCCAATTCCATTCAAAATTGTAGCTTAATTTTTTTTTCATATGAAATCCTCCAGCTTACTTTTGCCAAAACACCTGTCTTTATTTTATTATTTTATTTTAGAAAGAAAAAAAGATGAATTTGAGGAATAACCTAGAAATAAGTTATGACAATTGCCCCTCTCTTTATAATGCTTAAGATCGAAAGTCGTATAAGAAAATTTTGATAGTAAGCTTTGTAAAGAAAGAAAAGGAATGAGAGATAACGGACTCACCAAATCAAGAAATGGTCAATCCTTCTGAAAGTGTATGAAGTAAGGGCTCAAAAGTGCATTTAAAAGAAAAAGGGATAAGGCTAGATAGTGCATTATCTGAAGGATAAGGGCATTCGAAAGAAAAGAAGATATGATTTACAAAGAAAAAGATGATCTTTGAAAAAAAAAAACCTTTTGAATTGGTATGGTTGCACCAGGTAACCTACCTCTCAGTAAAATTCAAAAATTTTAAAATGTTCAAATTAACGTTGGAGACTTGCCTAAGTGAAAAATACAAATGATTTTCCAAAGTGGTCTTATTATAATGGGCGACCTGCCTCGGTGAAAAATGCAAAGATTTTTCAAAGTGGTGAAAAATGCGAATGATTTTTCAAAGTGATCTTATTGTAATGGGCGACCTGCTCAGGTGGAAAATGCGAAGATTTTTTCAAAGTGGTAAAAATACGAATGATTTTTCAAAGTGGTCTTATTGTAATGAGCAACCTGCTCAGGTGGAAAATACGAAGGTTTTTTAAAATGGTGAAAAATACAAATGATTTTTCAAAGTAGTGAAGAATACAAAGATTTACAAGTGGTGAAAAATACAAAAAATTTTCAAAGTGGTGAAAATGCGAATGATTTTTAAAATAGTGAAAAATACGAATAATTTTTTAAAAATAGTCTTATTATAATGGGCAACCTATTCAAATGCAATGTTAATATATTTTTTTTAGAAAGAAACATTTTACATTAGTGGTTTCTATATTTCTATAGTTGAGTACAAAATCAATGTACTTTATTAGCTTTGTTGCAATCATACCTTTAAGAAAATGAAACAATTATCACCATGTTAAAACATGAACCTATAAGTTCTAAAGGGGGTCACTCCAAACAAAAATGAAAGTAAAAGATTAAAAAAAAAAATACAATTAGAATTCATGTTCGGGATCTAAACCCACAACTAACTTTTCAGTTACACAAAACCAGGCACTATTTGGATTCGAATTCGAAACATTTTTATTGGATTGACTGTTTAAGAGCACGGTGCATTACAAGATTTTTTTGGATTAACTGCTTAACATGCTGCATTACAGGTTGCTTCGCAATAAAAAGTTTTTTATGTTTTTTTATTGATGAATATAGGTGCAATTATAGTGCACGGTGCTGCCAAACAAGCACTTTGCTTGAGATATTGTTATTAATAACTCTAAAATCCGTGGGGAAAGCACTTTCTCCACATGTTTTTTTTTAAGCTTTTGTTCCCCTTTTTTTTACATGTTTTTTTCTTCTTTTTATTTTTCCAAAATTGACTTCTTCTTCTTCTTCTTTTTTGTTTTTCTAATTTTTTTTTGTTTTTGTTTTTTTTTCAAAATTATCTTTGCCAATATTTTTAAATATTAAACTGGTTGAGAATTTAGCTATGTAGTTTTTTTTTAAAACATCGTGGATTGTTACAATATTTCCCTACATAATTTTTTTTTCTTTTATGATTTATTTTTTTTTCAAACTGGTCTTTGTCGATTTTATTTTTTTTCATATTGAGCTGGTTGAGAATTTAGCTTCATAGTTTTTTCAAAAATAACACTGTGGATTGCTATAGTGTTTCCCCCACATGGTTTTTGTTTTGCTGTTGTGTTTCCTCACATGGTTTTTTTTTAAATTATCTTTGTTGAATTTATTTTTTCAATATTGAGCTGGTTGAGAATTGAGATTTAGCTTTCCCCATATGTTTATTTTCCATTTTTTTGTTTTTCTTTCATAATTGTTTTTGTCGATTTTATTTTTTTACTATTGAACTGGTTAAGAATTTAGTTTTTTTTCTTTAAAACACCGTGGATTGCTACAGTGTTTCCCCCATATAGTTTTTTTAATGATTTGTTTTTGTTTTTTCATAATTATCTTTATTTTATTTTATTTTTCTCATATTGAGCTGATTGAGATTTTAGCTTTGTAGTTCTTTAAAACACTGTGGATTGCTACAGTGTTTCCCCACATGATTTTTTCCTTGCTACAATGTTTCACTACATATTTTTTTAATTGATTTTTTTTTCAAAATTATCTTTATCGAATTTATATTTTTCATACTGAGCTGGTTGAAAATTTAGCTTTATAGTTTTTTTTCTTTAAAACACTATTGATTGCTACAATTTTTCCCCACATAATTTTTTTTGTTATGATTTTTTTCAAAATTATCTCTATCGATTTTATTATTTTTAATATTTAGCTGGTTGAAAATTACAACTGTAGATTTTCTCATGAAATACTATAGATTACTACAGTTTTTCCCTGCATGGTTTTTTTCCTTTTGATTTTTTTTTTGATATTTTCCAAAATTATCTTTGTTGATCTTATTATTTTAATATTGAGCTGGTTGAGAATTACATTTGTATATGAGTTGCTTGAGAAATACAATTGTATATTTCCTCACAAAACACTATAAATTGCTACAGTGTTTTCCTAAATAATTTTAATATTGAGCTGGTTGAGAATTTAGTTTTAACTTTCCCCACATGTTTTTTTTTATTGTTTTTTGCCTTTTATTCCAAAATTGTCTTCTTTTTTTTTGTTATTTTTTTCAGAATTGTTTTTGTTGATTTTATTTTTTTAATATTGAGCTAGTTGAGAATTTATCTTTCTAGTTTTTTCCTTTAAAACACTATGGATTACTATAGTGTTTCCCCACAAGGTTTTTTTTCCTTTCTTTATGATTTTTTTTCTAGATCTTTGTTCGATTTTATTTTTCTCATATTGAGCTGGTTGAAAATTTAGCTTCGTAGTTTTTTTCTTTAAAATACTGTGGATTGCTATAATATTCCCCCACATAATTATTTTTTTGTTATGATTTTTTTAAAAAAAATTTTATCGATTTTATTATTTTTAAATTAAGCTGGTTGAGAATTAGAACTTTAGAATTCCTTATGAAACACTATAGATTACTACAGTGTTTCCCTGCTTGATTTTTTTTCCTTTCATTTTTTTCTGATTTTTTAAAATTATCTTTGTCGATTTTTTTTTAATATTGAGCTGGTTGAGAATTTAGCTTCGTAGTTTTTTTCTTGAAAATATTGTGAATTGCAACAATTTTTCTCCATATGATTTTTTTAATGATTTTTTTCATAAACCCACGACAACACACAAGCCTGCAGTATTGCGCGGGCATGACATCTATTAATTTTCTAGGACTCAAGGATTGACAATAAAGAATATGCGAATTCTGTATATAAGAAAGAAAAAAAAAATCAAATATCATGACAAATACTAAACGATATTTTTTTAAAATATATATTTTATGTTACTTTAAAATCCAGTAGAACCACTTCATTAGCCATTTGTTGCCCAAAGAGAATCAAGATTTTTCTCAGAAATTTGTTTCCTTTTTCAATTTGCGGAACTGGGGACAAAACAAGAATTTATATCAGAACATGAGTCCTTTGTGGAATTTTCAGCTTCCCTTGGTGCTCCGCTTTTGTTGTCATCGCTTGCATCAGGATGGTCACCCTCCTACGAGAATAGCTGTGTGTGTGGCTATGTAAATTAGCTCTGTGTGTGTGGCTATGTAAATTATGTGGCTGTGTAAATTAGCTCTCTCTCTCTCTCCCTCTCTGTGTGGCTATGTAAATTAGCTACTTGAAGAAGATAAAGACAAGGCAACATTAAATGAAAGAAGATGTCCAGAAAATGTCAATTACAGAAATTATTTTCGAGAACCTAAAGATTGACAATGAAGAATATGCAAATGCTGTACACAAGAAAGAAAAAATCAAATAGCACGACAAATACTAAACGATATTTTTTAAAATGCATATATTTTATGTTATTTTAAATCCAGAAGCTGGAGAGACGGGTCGCTTTATCTCCTTTGGAAAATGGTGAAGATAATAATGATGGCGTGCACAACTTCTATGAATCCGGATCTCTCAATTTGATTGATTCTTCCAAAAACATGCAGCGAATTCTTGAAAATGACGGTTTTTTTTTTGTTTTTTTTATCTTTTTAATTGAAGTGAGTTGGGGTGGGGAGTTTCAGGTGGAGAAGGTCTCTGTGTACTATGGAGAATAGGAGGAGATCGAGTCCATTCCTCATAACAAGCTGCGCGGTGGTTTAGCCAGGCAGCAGGGGGTGTCTCGGTACTGTGTTGAGGTTTTCGTGTCCAGACCTATAATGTTTTTTGTTTTGTTAAGGTTTCTCGTTAATGTATAGAAGTAGTGTATTTTAGACTTTTAAAAAAGAAATTTAATTGTGGTACGTGTAAAAGTGTTTGGTTAACTAATATGGTATAACTTATTTATGTATTCTCAATTAAAATGATAATTAATAAGATGTTTATTTCTATCATGCATGCTAGATAGTATAATATGCCTCGAAGGTTAAGTTTTGGAATTTTAATTAGAAAATTTCATATTAAAATAACTTTTTTTTAAATCAATTGTTAAAATATAAGAGGTATTAGATTTAGTATTTGAAAATGAATATAGAGTGAGAATTTAAAATAAGAAAAAAGAAGACCTACACAAAAAAATATTTATATACTATTTATTTTTTAATAAATATAATATCTTCTCTTGTACTGGAAAAATATAGTACAATGCTTTTGACTTTTCAATAAACATTTCTTATCCCTTGAAAAAGAAATTCTTGAAAACGGGCTGGAAGAAATCGAAACAGGACCGATCTTAGGCCTAAGCCAAAGTTTCCCAAGAAACAAACACGCAACTCTCCCTCTTTTCCTCTCTCTTCCTCAATCCACCAGCTCGAAAAAATCCAAGCACCTCGCATTTGAAAATCAAGCAAGAGAGAGTTAAATGACTTTGAGCTTTGAAGAAATGAATTTGTTATATTCACTGCTGAGATCAGAGCAAAGACCAATCGATGAAATCGTCACCGAATTTATCAACAATATCAATCGCTCTCGCTCTTCCACTCTTTCTGCTTCTCTCTCACTACTCTTACAGGCAAGCAACGCATCCTCTCTCTCTCTCTCTCTTACTGAATTTATGAATTTTGCTAGGGTATAGGTGCTCTCGAATTCGATATAATTAATCCTTAAGGATTTTTTGTTTGTTTGTTTGTTGATTGTGTTTAGTAGTAAAAATTATGAGGACATAAGTATTACGTTCTTACTTTGTATTGGTTGATGATGAATTGGAGGTTTAAGTGAAGTGCAGGAGGATAAGAAGATGCTCAAGTCTACGGAAAGGTTAATTGCGTTTGCGATTCTTTATCTGACTTATTCATTGCAACAGTCTTCTGCAAATCCGTTTGTAGCTTTGTTTATCAATTTAAGTAGCGGGATTCGTGCCTGCATAACGGAAAGATTATTATGATAGAATGTGAATATTAGTAATGCAGATGAATGCAATGGTTCTGAAAGAAAATGTGAGGCTTATGAGTTTCTTTGTGGGATTTTACAGGCTGCTTGTGATGAGGGAGCAGAGAAATACGAGAGGGCGTTTGTTCTTCAGTTGTTAGCCTCTGGAGGCTCTGGTGGTAGCAAAGAGGTTCTAAACTGTCTTTTTTGTATTTTTGATATTAAGTGATCTGTTGAAGTGGTTCAGTTAGCATGTGAAGGAATGTGGCAATTTAGCATGTCAGCATGTTTATTACATGGTGGTTTTCTTAACAGTTGTTTTTTCTAGTGTTGTTTTTGTAGAATTTACTTCTAGGAACAGGCTGGAAAACTTTACACCATGTTGCTTGGAGTTGGGTTGTGTCTATAAATCAATTATATTTAACAAAAAATGATCAGGAATTTGATAATTGGCTGAATTTTTGAAATAGTCGTGGAAATTATCTTAACTATTTTATATTCTGAAAATAGTGTGTTGTTGGGGATAGCGTAGTAATTTTCAACTTTTACCATCCGAAGACGTGGATCTTTTTGTTGGCGAATAGAATAGTAAATCTTGTATTCGACTTTTACCATCATTAGGTATATAAGATCAAGGTATTCAAGAGCTGGTTTGTAACTTTAGTTGGATTAGTCACATCTCTTCATGCTTGTTCATTTTAGTCTCTCTTACGTTCTCCCATTTTTAGTTCCAACTGTTTCTCTTTATAATAATGGTTTCTTAGAACAACTTTCTGCTCTTGTCCAGTTTGTTAAACAGTCTGCTGCAAATTACATCAAAGTTTTTGATCCTTCAGTCCATGTAAGCTCCTTATATATGTCAAATCATGCTTTTGATGAGTGAATCCATATTAAACTTGTGCATATAACCCATTTCACCACATTGGAGATTCGGTTCTGCTAAATAAGCCTTCTAAATCTAGTCCTTGGAACTTTTCTTTTTCACATTGCATTGATAAACTTATCTGCTTATTGTCAGGCTTTCCCATCACGCCAACATTTGCAGCATCAATATGGTGATAAAGTCCATCTCGAAGCAGATAATTCCTTATTTAAAAACATTTCACTGAAAAATATAGTGCCAGATCCAGATGTACCCCATGGTTGTGATGCAAATTCACAAGAGTATGTCCCCTGGAATCGAAGGAACAATTCTAAAGATGTGAAGTTTTCCTTTTGTTTGTGCACTATTCTCTGCTTTCAATTCGTGCCAGGTTCAATTTCCATATTCATTCCTTTTTGAATTTTTCGACATATAGATGATAATGGTTCCTTTGTAGGCTTGATTTGCAACCTGGAGTGAAACCTAAACTTGGATCTGGAGATAGAGACAAGGCTCTAACTGGATTGGTGGCAAACTTGTCGCCATAGGGCATAGGTCCTCAATGGATCAGGTCTAGACCACCGAGGCTGCCAATACAGGATGGTGAAGTAAGGGCATTTTATTGTCAAGCGTTTGACTGCTTAGTAGAATTGTTTTTTTTTCCTTGAACTTTTCAAACTCATTTCCAGTCAGTGTGGCTCAACCCCGATAGCAATCATGACCTTGTGTGGGATCATTGTATGTGTGCTGATACTAGCAGGGGAGCAGCAGTTAGGGGGTTGATTGCAAAAGCCTTGAAGGGACCTCTTGCGCCTTCTCAACAAGAGGTTCTGCTACTGTTCTATGTTTCAGTATATTATGCACATATACCATTTATAAAGCAACCTCTCAAGTAGTTTTTATCATAAATTTTACTTGGATTCGGAAAGGGCTTTTGGAATCTAAAGAAATGTGAAATTCTGGTTCATAAAGGATATGTGGTAATTTGGTACTTTCTACAAAGTAATTGTGCAAATGCTTGATAACCATGTCTACTTGATTATACTACATCACCGAACTATTTTCAAATAGCTTGCTTATTTTCAGCCTTCTTTTTAACCATGTAGCTTCCATATTTTAACCTCTTCCCTGCTGTCATGTCCTAGCTACCTTATGAGGTCTTTTTTACCTCTTTAGTTTTTCTTTTGAATTAATTTTTCCCCTGATATTACTTGTATCAAACTGCTTATGTGTTTTTGCACGTGTTTGTACTGAAAATATTGGAAATACTAGTTGAATGCTCGCAGCTTTGCCTAGCAATGAGATCCTGACAGGGTTCAGATTTAATTAGTCTTAGGTGTGTTAGTGACCCTGGCAAAAAAAACCATCTGTAGTTAAAACGTTTTGATTAACTCAATAATTACCTATTTGTAGATAGATTGTCTTGATGAATTGTTCAAGTTCATATTAATTTTAGAGAGAGAATTGCATGCTCAACATTGTTTTGTCTAGTTGTTGCATATATGATATTGAAATGAAGTAACGACTCCAAGCTCTCTCTTGTCCAGCAAGTCTTGGTGGAATTGACTAATGACCCAAAGCTTGTATATCACTGTGGACTGGCACCAAGGAAGTTACCTGTATGTCATATGACACTTTCATTTTTCATTTGTAATAAGAGTTCTGCTTGAAATTCAAAGGCCTTTTTCATCTGCTGTCAGGAATTGGTAGAGAACAATCCTCTCATTGCGGTTGAAGTTCTTACCTGATGATGCTTGCATTTGGTTACTATCATCCTGGGATGGAAGAGATAAAGATTGTGGAGGCATGAAAAAAAAAAATAAGATGGGGATAAAATTCTGTTTGGTAGTGATATACAAGACAAAGTGATTGTTTTTATATCTTATTTGGTTATGGTGAATAAGGCAAAATGAAATATAAAAAAGTTTATTTTACTCTTAATATGTATTATTGACAAACTTATATATTTTAAAAAGTAATTAGATTTTTTTTTACTTTAGTTTATATTGAGAATTGAAATTAATAATATTATAATAACCCTAATTATAAAACCAGAACTGACTTGATAGGTTAACCTAGGGCTTGGATTGGTCCTAGTTTAAGAAAAAAATACAGGAAGGGTTAACTTGACCTTATCAGGTGAAAAACCCAAGTCAACCTAGGATAAAACATGGAAAAAAAACTTGTTGAATTTTTTGAAAACAAATTGATCAAAACAAGGTTGCTGTGATTATTTAAAAAAAACAATTTGGGTCAGCCGAGTTGACCCTCTCGAATCATAACTTGAACCTTACCTCTGATCGATTTCTGGATTAGGTTTTAAAACCATAATAATAACCACTTTTATCCATATCTTAACTTGGTCAACTCGTGCTAACCCTTCCAACCTGTGACCCAAGTCTTGCTTTAGTTGACATCCGAGTTGGATTTTAAAACTATGATAATCACAAATTTTATCCTTACATTGACTTGGGTCAAACCGAGTTGACCCCCCTGACCTGTGCCTCGGGCCTTGCCCTGGTTGACTCCTGAGTTGGGTTTTAATACCATGATAATAACAAATTTTATCCTTACGTTGACCTGGGTCAACTTGGGTTGACCCCCTTGACTCGTGCCTCGGCCTTGCCTTAAGTTGACCCTCCTAATATGTGCCTCGGGCCTTGCTCCTGGTTGAGCCTCGAATCAAGTTTTAAAACTCTGATAATAACCACTTTATTTTATTATGACCTTCCTAACGCATGACCCGAGCCTTATACCGGATTGACCCCTGAGTTGATTTTAAAACTATGATAATAATCACTTTTGTTTTTATGTTGACCCAGGTCAATAGTTAACCTCACTCGTGACCCGGCCTTACATCGGGTCAACTCTTAAATTGAGTTTTAAAACTATGATAATAACTACTTTTATTCTTAGGTTGACTTGGGTTAACTCAACCTTTAACCTAGGCCTCGACTAGTGACACGAGCTTTGCCCCGGATCAACATCGGGTTGGGTTTTAAAACTATAATAATAATCATTTTTATCTTTACATCTCTTACTTAGACAATTTTGGAATTGAAAGTATATTTTATGAATAAAAAATAATAAATATTATATCTGAAACATGTTTGATATGTACCTCTTGTTTTGAAAGTATATAAATTTACTCTAAAAATGTTCCAGAGAAAGATTTATTTTTATGTCTCTGTCTTTGTCTCTTTAATTAAACACATTTATGTCTCTATTGTCTATGTCTCTTCTATCCCAGAACAGTAACCAAACACTATCTTAGAGGACTTTTACACAACTAGGGTGTAAAGAGATGATAACCTTAGGTTCCCTGATTGTATGTTAGGGTCTGGGATGATTATAGACTAAGGATATTGAGTCTAGTATCTCTTTAGGTTCAAAAGCATATGGTTCTAGCACATAGCCAAGCCCAAGAAAGTTGAGCCAAACCCACAAACATTTGGGCCTAGCGCATAGCTGAGTCCAAGGGAGTTGGGTCTAGCATCCTAGCAGACCCACAAGTTTTTGGGTCTCGCGCGTAGCCAAGCCCAAGAAAATTGGGTTTAGCATCTTGCTCAACTCCCAAGAGCTTGGATCTGGCACATAACCGAGCCAAAGGGAGTTGAGTTTAACATCTTGTTAGACCCTTAAATATTTGGGCCTGATACGTAGCCGAGCCTAAGACAGTTGAGTCTAACATTTTACTAGAACTATATATGTTTGGGCTTAGCACATGACTGGGCTTATAAAAGTTGGGTCTATCACCTTGCTAGCTCTTTTTTCCACGTGTTTTGATTTTTGTTGAGTTTTTATAATGAGTTGTCTTTCTCTCTACCTGTGTATCCAATCCATGGGCATTTTACTTTAGTACAAAATACAATGATTCATCAGAACCTCTCCTTTGTTAATGGCTTCATTCCAGACGTATTTTCATTACAGAAGAACTTCCCCGACCCCGAAATGTTTTAACATATTTTCCTTACATTACTTTCGATTTGGATTCTTATAATAATTGGTCGATGGAAAGTGCATTACTAATAGCTTTTTAAATATAATTCTTCAAGAAAATATATAATATTGTATACAAGGATGTTAAATAAAATAGTAAATTAAATTATTGTATATTATATAGGTTTGCGGAGAAGTTATAAAACATTCTATGCAATAAATTAAAACTTCTAATGAATTAATATGATATTATGTTATATATTATGTAGGTTTGTAGAGATGTACTAATAGAACATTCTATTTATTTGAAAAGATTAGCTTCCCATTTGATTATTTAATTATCGTTGATAATTCTTTTTATATTTATAATTTCTTGTGTTTTTTAATTTATTTTGTTAAATATAAAAATATCATTTTATTTTTTAATTAAAAAAATCAGAATACTCAAAAATACATTCATAAGACAAATGCTTTCTTTTCTTGTATTAAAAATTAATCTGAGATTATACTTGAAACGTAGGATGGATAGAGTGCTAGTTACCATCTCAATCAAATAGGATTATACTTCGAAATACTAACAAGCCTATATACCTCGTTGTCTCATCGAAGGGTGTCTCCTCTAACATCCGGTATCACTTTTCATTGCTGCTTGTGGAAACATTTGCTTCCTCTGTTTTTAACTTTGCCACGCCATGTATGATGCGAGCACTATAACATGAAACAACTTATCAGCAATGGAGCAGTCTCAAGCTTGTGTTTTGCTTAGAACTAGCATGGATTCTCATCCCAGTACTTACCAGAAAGATGTTGAAGAAAATAAGAAGATATCAGAAAAAGAATGATTAATTTATTTAAAAATAGTGGTGCAATTTTGAGATCATTAACCATTTGCCTAATTGAGTAACTGGGCAGGTATAAATGATACAATTTAAAGCCAAGGAAACACAACCTTCGTTCATTACACCTCAATATGTTCAAGGTCCGGCAGAGGAAATCGAAGAACCGCAGCGATGCCGGAATACATTTCCAACTGCTCTCCTGAAACGTGCATTGATGAAAATCTATGAACAGTGCCCCCTGAATCCTTCACTGATTTAACTAGATGGGCAAACTTTCGCCTCGTCGGTATATCAGCATTATTCCTGAAAAGATCATCTGTGATGAGAAGTCTTTGTATAGCCATATATTCTTCATGTGCAACCTCAACGTGCTTCGGCCCATAGCATGCTCGAGCAGAATCATTCAAAAGCATGTCAGAGAAATCTTTGAGGTCTCGGATCTCTTGTGCTGCTTTAGTGTCTTTAATCAAGTTCATGACATTCGGAGCACCAAGAACATCTTCCAAAGCATGCTTGTTTCCAGAGCTTGTTTGCGCAAGAACAAACCGTGACTTGTTCTTGATAATCAACTTCAACTCTAATCTCCTCTCTGCCTCCGACAATAAGTAACGATAAAACTGATCTTTAATATCCCCAGGACTTGCAATCACAGCACACCGAAGCACATTAAAATCAACATGTTTCACAAAAGCCTTCAGCACATGCTCGAAGAACTTATTCGATGCATGCCGTAACCCCATTCTTGCTAGAAACAAGAGATTGTGTAAGCAGAAAAGAGAAAGAACGCACAAGAAAATTTACTTGCACAAAGCGCTAACTAGGAAACTACGGATTAGGGCATCTGTATCTGCTTTATATATAAACGAAGGAAAATCCGAAATTGTATAGGAAATATAAGCAATCCAATTTCCTCCCGGACACAACAATATCCTAAATTGGATTGGAAATATGATGCTTCCTTCCATGTTTCCTAAATCCAAGTTATCAGTAAGAATCTCTCTAAAAATAAAGAGAGAAATTAATGTCATGAAATCAAGGATTAAATCAATGTGTAATAATGAATATACAGGGCAAGCCACAAATTTCCCATGTTCATGGAGCTCTGCTCCATTTCTGAATATCATTTAGAACATAATTCATGATTAGTCATTCTACAAAAGTTCTTCGAAATCCAAGATTGATGTGTAAAGCAAAAACAAATTATATATAATGTAAAGATACATATTATGGAAAAAGGAAATTTTGAAGTAAATTAAAAAAAAATTTATTGAAAAGAGCATTATAACGTGTTTGGCAGTGTGGTTGCGGTTGCTTTTCAAATAACTTTTCGTGCCGAAATACATGCCAATGATGTTTTTTTATTTTTTAAAAATCATTTTTGACATCAGCACATCAAAACGATCCAAAAAGTATAAACCGCATTCAATTTTAGCCCAAAAAAATTCAAAATTTGACGAAACGCAGATACAAACATAATGTCAAACGCTCTTTAAGTCATGAGCACCATGATGACAATTGAGCCTTGGACAGAGTGATACTAATCTTTTGACTTTTCCATTGCTCTAATAAAAATCATGCATGAAATTTTGCAACATTGAAAACTCCCAAAGAAATATGTGAACAGAAGAATATGGATAAACAAGATTAATTGCTTCACGTATTAGTATTTTCAGAGTTGTGTCTTGATTGATGAGGAATTGAATTTAATCATTAATTGAATTTAATTACATGCATCATAATAATGGACCATTTGATACTTAAACGTAGAAGAAGAGAAATATATTGAGTAGGAAGAGAAAAATATTTGTAGAGAGGAGCATGAGCATGGAAGACTAATGAAGGGGGTCTCCAGCGTCTCATTTTTTCTCCCGCCTCCGTTCACAAGCACATCGTTTTTCTTCCCTCTCCTGCCGGCTTTTACATTCTTGCTTTTTTGTCCCTGTTTTTTGGTCAAAAAATAAAAAACCCTCTAATCTCTCGTGTCAAAATGCTATGAAAATGAAACAATATTTTTGTTCATCAAATTAACTTCAGAACCTCATTAATTGCTTGCCTACATGCCATTCTCAGTTTCTCACACACGGCAACTAGCAGCTTCTGTTTCATTTTGAATTATCAATCAACATATTTTTAAAAATTAATTTTCAACCATAGTCTGTATTTAAAAGGTCCAAAGACAAGATGATAATTCAATTATAAATGGGCGTGGCTTATGTCTATGCCCAACATATCTAGGCTTGGCAAGAATGTCAAGCCCAAATAACATAGATCTAGTTCGTTTTTAAGTCCAACATCCTTGGATGTGGTTAAGAGCAGAGCCCAAGTGGGCATAAATCTATCGAGTTGTCAGATTTAATATTCTTAAATTCAGTTATGCGCTAAGTCCAAACAAACATAGTTCTAATGAGCTATCAAACTCAATATCCTTAAGTTCAGCTAACCACTAGGCCCAAAAAGACATGAGTCTGTCGAGTCATCAGAACCAACGTCCTTTGGTTCAGCTACAATCTGGACCTAAACAGACATGGGTCTGGCGGACCCAACATCTTTGGATTCAGGTACGCATTAAGCCCAAATAAATATGGTTATGGCAAGCTGCTAGGCCCAACATCCTTAGATTCAGTTACGCGCTGAGCCCAAACGAACAAGGTTTCAGTGAGCTGTCAGACCCACCACTTATGGGCTTGGCATCGTGCTAAGTCCAAATAGGTATATGTCAGAAGATCATTATAGAACCTATGTTAGGTTATAAGGCTTCATTTGTTTATTCTTATGACCTTTAACATAAAATGCTAAAATCAAGGATATTCATCTTCCTACACCCTTAGATGTATGAAAGGTTTCATTTCTCATTAATGCTATCAGAACGAAATGAATCTCTAACCCCTCAACTTCAGCAAAATGACAAGATTCAGAAGCTATAAATACCTCCTAAATCACCTATATAAAGGGTTAACAATTTTCATTATCTACTGTATAAATATTTTCAGAGCATCTCTCTCTAAAATATCATTGCAATCTCTCTTTACAAAGATACTTACTTAAGTATCTGAGAGTTTCCAAATCTATCAAAAAGGATTTTTTACATGTATTAGCCACCAGTCTTCTTGGCTTACCAAGTACCAAATATCTTAGTTTGAGAGAATGAATCTGTTTGAGAAAGCTAAAAGATTAACCGATTATCCAACATATAAATCTTGTTCCTAAGCTACTTTAATATTTTAGGACATCATCATCCATCATCCAGAATGCAATATATTAAGAAAAAAGTTATATTTCTTTTTACCTATATCAATTTTAATTTTAAGACTAAATCATTTTAGTTTTTAAAAATGAAACATAAGTTTTTAGAAAAAATAAAATGTGGGGTTTTAACGTGGGACAAGTGTCAATAAGTCGAAGTTTAGATGAGTTAAATAAGTTTTCTGATAAAAATAGACATAATTTTTTGAACTAAAATTTGGCCTGTGTGTTCTACAAGTCTAATTTTATAGTGGGTTAACTAGTTATAACAAATTGAGATTGTTTTCATACCTAAATTAGATTTATAAGTTATTGTTTGGGATTCTTATATTTTCAAATTTATTTCCTAATTATGTTTTAGAATTTTAATTTGTTTTGCTTTTAATTAGCTTATATTAGTTTGTGTGTTAGATAAAACGTGATTTTTTTTGTTTTTGCAATATGTTGGTAAGATTCTAAGAAAATTGTTAACATTTTGGGCTTCGTTAAATCATTTTTAACTAGCATATTGGTATGTGCTTCGCAGCGGGTCAATAACTATTTTAATTTTAATTTTAAAAAAAAATATGAAAAGTTTAGCGAGTATCTTGGGTTTGGTTGTGGAGCCAGACCCAATAGCAATGAGTCTAGATGCAAAACTAAACTCAAAAATCTTAGGTTTGACAATAATAACAGACGCAATAACATTGGGTCAATAACATTGGGTTAGGCGGCTTAGCCAACCCAATAATCTTGGGTGTAGAGGTAGAGCGAGACCCAAGCTACTGAACTGTAGGAGATTTCGAAGGGATAGAAGGAAAATAAAAGGGTCCCAAATCCCTGAACTTATCAAAGTCTTATAGGTGTCCTTCCTTTCCTTTGTCCTTTAAGTACTTGTTTGCTAAAAGTCCATGCTTTACTGGTCGGGTGCTTGAAGATGCATGGTAATGAATGTTATTACTGTAACCTTATAAAAATTATTATCATGTATCTCTGAGTGTTCATACTCGTTAAAATAGAAAGAAAAAAAAAAACCATCGCTTGAGGTTTGACATACAAAGATGAGTCTGCTGAGGTTCAAAGCTATGTGTGAATCGGTGTGAGGGTCTTGTGTTGAATGCTCGAGTTTTTGGGTGGAAGTACTTAAGTTAAAGCTTGAAACTTGTAGTTAAGAATAATTATTATAACATATACTAATATGCTTAGTTTTTTTTCATGTGAATTGCACAATACAATCCGCAATAAAAAACTAGGCTGTTTTTTTTAAATTATTTTTTTTTCTTTGTTTTTTTAATGAATATTTTTTTATTTAATTTTTTTAATTTTTAATTTTTTTTATTTAGTTATTAAACTTTTATAGCACGGATTTCAGGTTTGACGAGTTAACTTGAATTTTTTTTCTAGTTTTTCTTTTTAATTAATTTTTTTGTTTAATTTATTTTGTTAATGTTAAATTTTTTTCTATTTAGTTATCGAACTTTTATGACACAGATTTAGGGTTTGACGGGTTAACCCGGCTAATTCTGGGTTAACCCGTAATTATTTTTTTCCTATTCAGTTATCAAACTTTCATGACATGAATCCCAGGTTTGACGGGATAACCTGGTTTGAAGGGTTAACCTAGTTAATTCAGATTTTTTTTCTTTTTCTTCATTAGTTTTTTTCTTCATGTAGGCTTTTTTTTCTTTGTTTTTTTCTTTTAAAATAATCTTTTTTTTGTTTATTTTGTTTATTTTTTGCTTTTTTCTTTTCCTTTTCTTTTTAATTAATTTTTTTTAAAATTTAGTTTGTTAATATTAAATTTTTTTCTATATAGTTATCAAACTCTTAAAACACGAATCTCAGGTTTGACGGGTTAACCCAGTTAATTCATATTTTTTTTCTTTTTCTTCATTAGTTTTTTTTCTTCCTGTAAGTTTTTTCCTTTGTTTTTTTTCTTTTTAATTAATCATTTTTTTGTTTAATTTAGTTCATTAATATTTATTTTTTTATTTAGTTATCAGACTCTCATGACACAAATCTCAGGTTTGACGGGTTAACCTGATTTGGTGGATTAACCCAGTTGAATCCAACTCAAGCATTTTTATATTTGAAAAAATATTTGTTATTGACCCGCTGCGGAGCGCGGGCCAATATACTAATTATTATATTATTACGTAACGGTTATTTTTTAAAATATTATATATATTGAGATAATATTATTTTATTGTTTAAAAAAAATTATATCACTGCATCAAAATAATACAAAAACATCAAAAAATATTAGTTTAAATTAAAAAAAAATTCAAATTTAAATTTTTTAAAAGCATGTTTTGATAAGGAAATTCAACCCAAGCTCAAATGGAAAAAAAAAAATTAGCACCATCCAACTTTTATACAATATTTAAATTGACCGATCAATTTATTTATTTTTTATCATATGAAAAAAGTAAAATTAAAAAATAAAATTAAAAATACCTTAAAAAAAAGTTGTCGAGCGAGGCACAAGATTCCTTGGGCTTCCACTGTTTTTCATTTATCACTGACTCTCATTTATACAAGGTCCGTAGTCATTATTTTTGGAAAATTCAAATTTGAGGGAACCTACACCATTGTCGCAGGAGCATTTATATTCGTGTTGAAGTGATTTGGATTTGGATTTGGATTTGGCTTGACAGCAAGAAACAACAGCTTTTGACATTAAAAAAAAAAAACTAACGTCCCTTGTGAATTTTTGTTTTTGTTTTTGCAGCATGCCGGTTGGATTCTTAGAAAAGTGTAAACATTTCGGGCCTCATTAAATAATTTCTAAATTGTTTTTAAATTCACATCACCATCACCGACTGCCCAAACTAGTTAAAGGTCACTTCACCTTCTTCTTTATGACTAGATGTGCCGTCCTCAAGGTGAAGAAGAGGTAGGTTTTGTTCGGTGTACCTGCCTTTATATACACATCGTGGATTCACTTTAATTTCCAATTCGAAGAAAAAAAAATGCTGACCTTTTCAAAAATAGACTTCGATAGCTTCCATGAACAACTTCGCCTCCTACTTGACCTCATGGCCACACGAAAAGGATCCAATTACTCATGCATTGACTGCTTGCTACTTGCCAAACTTTTTAGTTGATTAGAGATTTTTTACTCAACTAAGTATTATCTATGGAGTTTAATAGAACTCAAAACTCATTTCATTTTGCTTAAAATTGAACTAAAAAATAGTAACATAGATTTAACTAAATTGATGTCCCGTGTTTCACCGCGGACTAAACTGGACTAAACCAATTTCTTTATAGTGAAAAAAAAATACTAAAGCACTATTATTGTATTTCAAAGTGCAAAAAATAATAATAACAACTCGACATAATGGAAAGAAAAATAAAAAAATAATAATAATTGTCAAACTCCATGAATCAAACTATAAAATGATAAAATTAAAAAAATAATCAATAAAAAAAAAGTATTAAAAAATCATGATAAAGTGATGAGCACATCAAATGCCGCCTCGAGCGATATCCGACGCTGTGTGGGCGGCATAAACAACTTTTATAATTTAATATTAATTTATATATATTAAAATACCAAATCCCCCTTGCATCTATAGCAAGAAAAGTTTATTTTTTAAAAATATTTAAATAATTGACATGCATAAAAAAACCCAAAAGAATTTTTTAAAAACATTATTTGATATTTATATTAAAAAAAACATTAAATTACTAATTAACACCATTCTTTAATATAATTATTAATAAGTCTCATGTTCTCTACCCATAAACCTAACCTAGGCCACCAAAAACAAACTCATTGGCACAGTGAAAGCCTGCCCTCTTTTATTATAGAGTAATAAAAGTGTAATATTGACATTGCTATTATCTTCTTCCCCACGGTTGGGCAAGCTGTCCCTCAAAGATACAAGAGGTAGAATAGACTACAGAGCTAGTAGCTAGTAGCTAGTAGCTAGTAGCTAGCTAGTGCAGACATGTGATATTTTGCCCTTTTTTCTAAAATCCAAACGACAACTTGCTATTACTTTAAAACAAAAATCTCAACACAAAAGCCATGACAGTCCCATATG
>Ga0325403_1000801_pt1 | contig 24096 bp, 14 predicted proteins | sample PopdelMetagenome_19_FD_205665 | JGI IMG/M metagenome (GOLD analysis project Ga0325403, IMG submission 205665) | Populus deltoides microbial communities from Bellville, Georgia, United States - Xylem-PdKOR-R4 | ecosystem: Host-associated > Plants > Phyllosphere > Stem > Wood/Secondary xylem... | reverse complement strand
AGATTAACATATAAGAGACTAACTTATGAAACTTATAATAAGTTGGGGCTGATTAGTATTACTAAAAAATGTCATAAGGAAATATCTTGATAAGATACTTTGGAATCATCAATAAAAGAATTTGGTTTGAATTTCAAGAAGAGATGAGTGAAATTAAGAAAATAAAATGGCTATTTCTCATCGTATATTCTAAAGCCTTTTAAACCTTATATATTGAACAAAAAAAAAAAGAGAATTTATATACTTTTTATATAAAAATATTTTTTTATTGTTATTAGGTTGTTCACATTATGGTTAAACATAAGATATTTGGTGCATTTATAATTAAAAGAAAAGCTAATGATGATTCAAGAAGTCATCAACTTCTATAACTTTAATTTAAAAAAAAAAAACTAACTTACCACCTGTAACATCAGATTGGGATGAAAAAATTAGTTTTTTTTTAAATGACCTAGACAAAAGAATTGAAGTTAAATAAATAAAAAATATTAAAATAAAACTTGAGTCACTCTGAGTTAACTTGACTACTCTACAATTCAGGATAACTCTATGGAAAGGAAAAACATAAACAATTATAAAACTCAAGACCTAATAGTCTAACATCAAATGATGAAATTGAAAAAATAAAATAAAAAAACATTGAAAAGAATCCCAAAACACCTCAAGTTTACTTGACTAACCCACGACATGAGATAACCCCAAAGAAAGGAAAAAGAAAAAGATTATAAAGCTTAAGGCCCAATAACCTAATGTCAAAGAATAAAAAAAAAAAAACCAAAGTTAAATTGGACTAAACTTCAAAACTAGCAACCCGGGTTATGAGATCGAAATGACCCCGTAAAAGGCAAAAACAAAAAAAAAATATATATATATATACAAAATTCTTAACCATAAAAAATTAAGAAAGAAACCAAATAGCAATTAAAACAATGAGGACTAAATTTGATATAAAAACTAATGAAAAAAAATAAAAAGGGAATAAATTGAAAATAAGATAAAAAAGAAAAGGGTAAAAAAGAGCAATTAAAAAAAGAAGGACCAAAATTGGATACAAAACAAATGCAATAAATTTTTTAGGGACAAAATTAAAAGAAAAAACAAATTAAGAAATAGATAAAAAAAAAAAACAATTAAAAGAATGAGGATCAAATCTAGAAAAAAAATGAAATAAAATGTTGAGAGATAAAATCAAAATAAAAAATTAAATAAAAAACATTAATAAAAAGAATGAGCATCATATTTGATATAAAAACTACACAAAATCAAATGAAAATAGATGAAATTGAAAAGAAAAATAACTCAAAAAAATCCAAAAGAAATAAAAACCCAATAAAAAAAAGAGGACCATAATTGAAAGATAAAATAAATAAGAAAACAACCGTGATTTTTGGGTGACCTAACACGAATTTCAAAAAGATAAGAGAGAATATAAAAGGAAAGAGAAATAAAAAAACTCAATCTAAATAACTTAGCAACACAAATGTCACTCTATTAAATTATTTTTAATCAATTTACAAATTACATTTATATCTCTTGAAAAATACAATTTTATCCTTGCTAGCAAGATCATTTATTTTTGTTAAAAATAGTGAGGTGAAAACATGGAACTCAATAATGGTTTTTCTCATAATAATTCACTATACACAATACCCACGACCCTTCTATTTTTAGTCTCTCTCTCTCTTTTTTTTGGTAAAGTTGAATTCCAAACTAAAAGATATATAGGTAAATTTCTTAAATTAATTGAACATATGAAAATATATAGTGATATTGTAGCAAGAGTTGTCTAAGATAACGCTCGAATTTATTGCAATTATAATTCTCATGGGATTTAAAAATCTTACATATTCTTGTAAGTAAAGTGCTAAAACACTTTCGAGATTAAATTGAAGATTTTTTATATTGTTTTATTGTTGATAAAGCTCGTGATAAATAAAAAAATAAAAGAAAATGGATTTTTATTTAGATTTGTTGATAAAAATAATATCCTTTTAATTTAATTAAGTAATACAAAATTAATTTGAGATTTCAATTATAATATTAATATTGATGCTACTAACCATCATGAGTTGAAAAACTTTTCAATTATGTCGAGTCTTTATAAAAATAGAGAAATAAAAAATTTATTATTTTCTTAATTTGTTTTATATTAACCCTTTTATAATTATTACAGAACAATTATTTTCAATAATAAAAATAATTAAGATAAGATTTCAAGAGATGAGTTTCTTTGAAATAATTTAATTATTTTTACTAAAAAGAAAATTGCTAAAAAAATTAATTATAAATCAATCATTTACTATTCCAGGATTTTGAAAGAATAACGAGCACAAAATTTTAAATTGATTTAACTATCTTTTTGTTGCTTAAATGATTTTCTTGTTTAAAATATGAACTTATTTTCTCGAACAAATAAAGAATTCAAGAATTTAGGGATCCATTTTATAATTAATTCAGAGTTACGGTACCACTTTGAGGTTTTCCCTAAAACGAAATTATTAAATATTACATAAACTACCAGAAAGCCCTAAAAAAACCCAAACAACGCAACGCAGAGACAGTTCCTCTCTTCACTTCCATTAAAACTCCGAACAACAGTAAACTCACTCACACTTCTTCTCTTTCAAATTTTGAAAGGAAAAAAAATGTCGATAAGATTATTAAACCCTAACGCGGAGGTTCTCAACAAATCGGCGGCGCTTCACATGAACATCAATGCCGCTAAAGGTTTACAAGATGTTCTGAAATCCAATCTCGGCCCCAAAGGCACCATCAAGATGTAACTCCCTCGCTGTTTTGTTTTTTTCTCTCGGAATTTGCTCCGTGTTTCTGCGATTTAATTACTTTGTGTTTTTGTGTCTTTTTAGGCTTGTTGGTGGTGCTGGAGATATAAAGCTGACTAAGGATGGAAACACTCTTTTGAAAGAAATGGTTAGTTTTCTTCCTTTAGGTTTTCTCGATCTGAATTTTTGTGAGTGTTTGCAGAATTAGGGTTTAATGTTATTATTTCTCTTTTTAGAAGCGAGTCTGCCCTAAGTGATTAGCATATTTAAGTTAATCAGCTTTAGGAGCAACTTGATGTGAGTTTAAATTTTAAATGCTGAGATAGATCTAGCACACAAAGGTTGTGTTATCTGGTGTTTTGAATAAACAATGGGTGTTTATTGCTGGGGTTTTTGTGGAATTGTGAATTTGCCTGAATTTCTCTGATGGTTGCAGCAAATTCAAAATCCGACCGCCATTATGATTGCAAGGACGGCTGTTGCCCAAGATGATATCAGTGGAGATGGTACGACGTCTACTGTGATTTTTATTGGAGAGCTTATGAAGCAATCTGAACGGTGCATCGATGAAGGTTAGTGATGTTCTTTAGTTTGAACTAGCTGTGTTACTTGCTGTGGCTCTCTTTCTTGAGTCACATACTTCTGAGTTTTCTGTTTTAGTTTGAGCTAGCAATCTTCTAACACTGTTTTCTATTCTTGATACGCTTATTGTTTCAAATATAAAGAAATTCATGTTGTGACATGATAGGATAGTAAACAGTGTTAGAAGATTCTAATGCCTTAAAGTTCAAACAAGTTGGTGTTGTTCAAGGGTTGCATCTGTGTTGTGCATGCGTGTTGCACAGGAAATAATAGAAATTTTCATATTCTTGTGTATTTGACCTTTGGCTAATAAAATATTTATTGCACTAGAATTTATCATCAAGGACATAGGTTCTGTTTTTATACCTTCTCTGATGAAAAAACAGTCATATTATGGTGGTTATTTTAATTTTTTTATTCTGGATACTTGGTGTGCGGTCATGAGTTTCATGTCAGAAAATCTTGAACATGCTCATTTGGTGTTTTAGTGCTTGGCAGGGTAACTTGTTTTATTCATGGGAGTACTTTTTTCTTCAGGGATGCATCCACGTGTATTGGTTGATGGTTTTGAGATTGCCAAAAGAGCCACTCTCCAGTTTCTTGAAAAATTTAAGACTCCCGTGGTCATGGGTGATGAACCTGACAGGGAAATTCTTAAAATGGTTGCTAGGACAGCCCTAAGGACGAAGGTAAGTTCTATTCATTGGTTTACTCTTATTTTAGGTCCAGATTGGATCTCATTTAAAGTTGACCTTATTCTCTTGTACAGTTGCATGAAGCTTTGGCAGATCAGTTAACTGACATAGTTGTCAATTCGGTGAGTGTAGCCAATGGTGTTGATATATCTTGAGGCTGCTAGAAAAGATGTTGAAGTACAATATTGAAGACTTCTATTTTTGCATTAACTGTATTGTGCATTATGCAGGTGCTTTGTATTCGAAAGCCTGAGGAAGGCATTGATCTATTTATGGTGGAGATTATGCACATGCGTCATAAATTCGATGTTGACACGCGGCTTGTAAGTTAATCCCTTTTCATTTAATCTGGATTACCATGGTATATTTTTCAGGTGGGATGTGTTAAAATTGACTTGTAACTCCTGACATCCTGACTAAGAATGGGGAATCTAAGATCTCCAAGAACCTTTCCATTTGAAATGGAATCATTGATCTTCAATGGGAGGCAGTAGGTGGAATCACTGCCATTTTCCATCATTCAACCTTTATTTAGTAAAATAATGCTTCATGTCAAAATTATTTCTCAATGCTGGTACTTTGGATTAGGTGAACTTTCCAAGAAATTGATGATTGGTTTCAATTCAAAAGTTCCCAAGTTCATAGCTTGGACAACTTTTAGTTCTTGTTCATCCTTTATCTGCTTTGATATAATTTTGGTCTTTTGTAGATAATTTTTCTTCTCTTTTCAAAAGTTTTGGACCCTCTAGTTACTTGTTCTGCTTTCCAGGTTGAAGGTCTTGTTCTTGACCATGGTTCTAGGCATCCTGATATGAAACGGCGGGCAGAGAACTGTTTTATCTTGACATGCAATGTGTCTTTGGAATATGAGAAAAGGTATTCTTCTTGTCAACTTGAATTTAATTGGAATTGATGCTAAATATGAGATATCAAGTACTCTGTAGATGCAGCTGTGGTCAGTTTCAGTTTATTGGAAGCTAATATTTTTCTCCACAGTGAAATAAATGCAGGATTTTTCTACTCAAATGCAGAGCAGAGGGAGGCAATGGTTACTGCTGAAAGGCGTCAGGTCGATGAAAGAGTTAAAAAAATTATTGAACTAAAAGATAAGGTTAAGTGACACATTTTAATACATTTAATGTTCATGCTACTGTCTCTGTCATACATGTTGGGTTTTCTGAAATGTTTTTTATACTTTTGGTCTTCCAGGTTTGTTCTGGTACAGACAACAATTTTGTGGTTATCAATCAAAAGGGAATTGATCCTCCATCATTGGACCTTCTTGCACGAGCAGGGGTAAGTCATGGAACAATTATGTTCAGTTCTTTAGTGATCCAATGCTAACAATAAATAGCCACTTAATATACATGAATTCACATGAGTTTGCTGCATATCATGCTTTATGTGTTAGTGCTGGGCGTTTCCTTTTGGTTTTCTTAGGGTGTGTGGCATGAATAGGGGTTAAATATTACAATGGAGATCAATTTTGTTTGTTGGAAATATTATGAAAGGGTGGATTGTTTAGGGAAATAGAGTTGCCCTCCAAGAGGGTGCATCTATTAACCTTGGGAAAAGAACGAAAAGTTTTTTTTACTTGGGGGGATGGTGGTTGGGTTTGTGTTTCTACGTAATCCTTAATTCTACAGAGAAGTTTTAAGAAGATAACATTATGTCGAACCGATTCTGAAAGTTGTAATCAGCTTTAGTAGGATCATGATTCCATAAGTTGTTAATAGTTATATGTGATAACAAGTGGTTGCACATTTTGGTAGCCTTACAGCCTCATTCTCTATTTTTATTGTTGTGAAATCATGTTGCGTGCTGAATGAAGTAATTATTAAAAGAAAACAAGCAAGATGCTTAAGTTGATGAAGATACAATATCCAAAGGAGTATATCTTTTTTTCTTTTCTCATTATGGAAAAGCATATTCTAGAGACCATTTGATGCTTCTGTAATTCTATTGATTTCATGAAACTATGGATGTGGGAATGGAGACTTGAAATGGTTTTTCATTATAGTTTAGATTTTGAAAACGGTAGAATACCTGCCACCTGTATGTGGCTCCAGTTTTAAATTGTTACAAACAAGACTGGGCTTGTTAAATCTTTGCCTTGGACTGGATTCCTTTTTTCATGGTACCTACTGATAAATGTAAGATGACTTTTGCTAGTTTGAAAAGTGGTTGGTCTACCTGCATGCCCTGTTGTTGCTATATTGAATGTGATTGATCTAATTTCATGTTTTGTAGATAATTGCCCTGCGAAGAGCGAAGAGGAGAAATATGGAACGCCTGGTTTTGGCTTGTGGAGGAGAGGGTGTGAATTCTGTTGATAGTTTAACTCCTGACTGCCTCGGTTGGGCTGGACTGGTGTATGAGCACGTCCTTGGTGAAGAAAAGTATACATTTGTTGAAAATGTAAAGAACCCTCATTCTTGCACTATCTTAATAAAAGGTATAGAAGCATTTAACATTGCATAATTGTGTATGATTTTCATTTTTTTTGTTTTAATTGCTATCAGTTGGTCTTCAAAACATCTGAATGATTTTTATTTTGTTTGTTTTAATTGCTTCCATTGGACCATTTAGCCATCAGGCTGGAGGATTTAGTTTACGTTCAAGATTTTCTCTTATATGATGTGTATAATCCTTGCAATTGAGCAATGCAGCAGGGATCAATTGTCACTTGACTTCTTTAATGTTACAGGACCCAATGACCATACAATTGCCCAAATAAAGGATGCTGTCCGTGATGGCTTGAGAGCTGTAAAAAACACCATTGAAGATGAAGCTGTTGTGCTTGTAAGTTCTGCTTGAAGAAATCTATGAAATTAAAGTTTGTCATATATTGATTTATATAAAAGCCTAGTTGTCCTCGTTGTTGGTGGCTTTGGAAGTTAAATCATGTATGAGCAAGTTATGTTGCTGCTCAAGTGCCTTGTGCTTCAGAAAAAACAAAGCAGTTTTCTTTCCCACTCAGATATTCTCGCTTGTTTTCTTCAGGGAGCAGGAGCTTTTGAATTTGCAGCCAGGAAATACCTAATCAATGAAGTCAAGAAAACAGTTAAAGGGGTAAATGTCTGCCTGTTTTCTGTATTTGAGTAATTATTCCCATCTCCTGGTTAATTTTGAACTAGTGTTTGCAAATTTGGAACAGCGTGCTCAGCTAGGTGTTGAAGCTTTTGCTGATGCCCTTCTCGTGGTGCCCAAAACACTGGCTGAGAATTCTGGGCTAGACACTCAAGATGAGATTGTCACTCTCACGGTAACTATTGCTGGGATCCATGCATCATCCTTTTGTATTTTGGGGGCAAAAGACAAAAGAAAAGAGAACTGATTCGATAGTTTCTTGCTTGTTTATTCAGGGAGAGCATGACAGGGATAACATTGTTGGAATAAATCTCCAAACAGGAGGGCCCCTTGATCCTCAAATGGAGGGTATCTTCGACAACTACTCTGTCAAGCGCCAACTCATAAACTCAGGGTACTCAGGAACTCCAAACTATTTTGTTCTCTATCCCTCCCCATCTCTCTTTCCTTGTTCCAGTTTTTCTTATGTTTTAGTTTCTTCAGCATGCTTATTTAACTCCTGTAGTGGCCTGTGGCTTATGGACTGCATAAATGTACATAAAGAGATACTTTTGCCAAACTTCCCATGAATGATTAAACAATAAGGAACCCCTTGAAGTTCTTAAGCTTTGAACTTTTAATACATCTAACTCAGCTATAATCATGCTACTGTAATTTTCCAGGCCTGTTATCGCATCCCAATTGCTGCTGGTGGATGAAGTGATTAGGGCTGGGCGGAACATGAGGAAGCCAACTTAGTCAGTGATGCTCCAGCACATTTTCTTTTTTGCGTCTTGAGGATGCAGTGCTGCCTGGATGTGTAACAAAATCTTTTGTGCTTTTATGTAATGGAGGATGGTTGTGTTTGTAGGATTGTGATAGAGGGGATCTCGTTGTCTCATGGAATTTTGATTTAGAATGAACTATCACTTGGTTTCTCGTCTGTTTACTTCCATTTTAGCAAGCTGTCTTTTTTAACCCTTCTGTACTGTGTTTGGGGGCCATTTTTTATAGCCCCTGACCAGAAATTGCGTTTTGAAAGTTCTGTGTTCAATGTAGTCCATTTGGTATCCTTCTTGTGCAATTGCCCTTAAGCGGCAAGGGACGGTATCATGTATTTCGAGGGTTTTCCAAAGTTCTCGTGGCTCCAAAATTTCTGTGCTGCACGGCTTGACATTCTCCCTCGAATCTAGGGCATTTGGATGTTCTTGGGTGTTCAGTCTTTCTGAGTGGCATGGCCTGTCGTGCTCCTTTCGGCAGTGTGCGGTCTTCGTTGCTTTTTTGGCAAGGTATGGTGGTTAAGGGAGCGTTGGTTAGGGCCAAAGGTGACGACGCTAAAGCACATTAGTGCTGTTGTTGGATGTAGCACTCTATAAAGCCCGATGATGAAAATAAAATTTTCTTTTAGCTTTTTGGTCTATTCACGTATATGAATTGGATTAACGTAAAAATATTAATAATTCTCTCTTTATAGTGGTTGAGTAAAATAACCAAATAATCTAATTTATTAAAAAAACCCAATATAAATCTAACCATAAATAAAAAATCAATTCGAAAGCTTTTTTAAAATTTTTGGTTTAATTCATGTTTTAGATATGAGAAACTGAAATATAAAAAAATTGAATTAAATCAAAAAATTTTAAATAAAAAAATTGAATTAATTTGAATTTTTAAATTAGAATTGAATGCAATAATTCGTTAGAATTAATTATTCGATTCGATTTAAAATTTTAAAAAATCTATTTAGTTGGATTTTAATAGAACTAAACCATTGATGTTCACCCTACTCTTTTGATTATTTTTTTGGGGTAATTGTTTTGATTAATCTGTGTAAAAGAATTGGAATAAATATACATAATGGAAGTTGTTGTTTGTTGATATTGTGAAAGAAATTACGAGAAATAAATTACCACAACAAGATTACCATGAGAAATATGGTTCATAGTTTTTTTAAAAATAACCTGATAATTCCCTTACAACTAAAATTAATACAATTAATTATTTCCCTAACTATCATCTAATTTATTGCCAAAGATTAATTCCTGCAAAACAAAAGGGTTACCGTTGTGACTTTAATTTAATTAATCAACTCAAAACGCTGACGTTTAACACGACGCAGCTGTAATCAAACCTGTCTTTCCAACGGTCGTATTTTTCTTCGAAATTTAAGAACCCTCTCCCTATAAAAACAACGGTCCTATCTCTCTTTCTCTCAAAGAAAATTTCTCCGCGCCTCAAAAATTAAGAGAATCAATTGTCAAGCAGCCTATAATCGATCACTTCCACAATGTAACTTTCTCAAAACCAACTTCAATTCATTAATTCTTGGGATTGCGTTTTAAATTCTTGAAGTTGATTTCGTTTTCTTGTATTTCTGGTTAAATTTACTTTTGACAAACCCAAATCGATTTTGTTTTCTTAGAAGTAAACGTCATCTTTTTTTTCTCAGCAAACAAACAACTCTCTCCCTCTCCGTGCGATTGTAATGTGTTTGTGATTGATCTTTACTTGAATCATAAATAAATGTGATTTTTTTTAATTGATTTTGCTGCTGTTGTTTAAAACCCTAGTAGTTTGGTTTAGGGTTATTGTTTGTTGCACTTAATTTCAATTGAAAAATAATCTCTGTAGTTTAATTTAAACATGAGGTAACTGAAAGGCAATTAATGAATCTTTTAAGTTGATGGGTCTTGTATTCTATTGAGTATTACTATCATAGATATCTGTGATTAATTTTTTATCTCCCTTTCTTGAACGATTTGCTTCTTGTGTGTTTAGATTCTGGAAAATCAATCTTGTTTCTTGCTTTCACACTCAATTTTCAGTTTCGCTCGTGTTAATGCTCACTGTTGTTGCTAGATTTTGTATTATACAGTGTACTTCCAAATCTCAAGTACTTTGAATTTTTGAATCGTTCTAGTGTTTAGCAAGAGATTAATGTAAGAGGGGTGGTGGTCTCCAATTCCATGTTATTGTGTTCGATAGAAGATTAAAAAATAGTTTAATTTGTCATCACTGCCATTTTTACCTGATATTAAGTCTGTTTCACGAATTCGTCCATTTTATTGACAAGTAGTGTATGGTAGAGCTACAGAGATCACAGAAAAAGTTATGTAACTGTCTTAGGGTTTATCTGATTTTTCATGATTTGCTTGGTGGAGGGGTTGTGCTTTTGGGAATAATTCCTTTTAGTTACATTTTGAAACTTAATTTATGTATAAATCAGTCATTTTTCCTTATTTTGCATGGTTTATCTAGGTTATTAATCAGTTCCAATGATTTTGCAGAATATTCCTTTGAACTCATTCACAGCACCAATGGCATCACTAGTGAGTAGACGGAAACCTCTTGGTGATTTGTCAAATTCAATGAAGACTGATGCCCCTCGAATTCCACGTGATGCAAGCAAGACGAAAAGTATCTCAAAAGCATCAGGGAAAGTGCAGACTGCTGGTAGAAAACCACTGTCAGACATTTCTAATTCAAGGAAGCCTGAGACTAAAAAGAAAAGTTTCAATGCAAAGCTAAGTGTTCTGACAGAAGAACCAGATCGAACCAGTGCAATTGCTGAGGAAAAGTTTCTGCACAATCATGAGGAGTGCATCAAAGCACAAACAAGAGCTATGGACATCGATGAGTTTCTGCAATCAATTGGACTAAATGATGGTAATGTAAACTTAATATTCTTCTGCTTATTATCACTAAACACTCTTTTCTTGTGAAATTCAATTCACATTTTATTCTTTTGCCTAGATTTCTCCAAGAAGTTGGGAATTTCATGTTCACCGCCGCCAGCAATTACAATGAAGGTCAGTTTGCTTATTTCCCCTCTTACACATTGTTTCATTGGGGTTCTTTCTTGTTTCAAAAACTAATCTCTTGTTTATATGGATTATCTAAATAAAATACTGGTTTCTATTTAATGCTCAGAGTCCCCCAAGGCCCTTGCAATTGGAAGCGATGACTGAGCAGCTCCATGAAGATAAGTTTTGGGAATACAAACTTGATTCTTCATCTCCTTTCAGAACGCCAATATCACCAAAACAATATATGGACTGTTGGAAGGACCATGATGATAACTGCATCAACTTCAAGTTGATAGAAACCCCATAGTTGCCAAAGCATTGATTTCTCTCTTTTCAGTGCTCATTCCAATAGGTATTTCTGCATCTATATTTGGTCAATTCCTTAGCCTTTTGAGTTGAACTGGAAAGGAAATTTCTCTGTGGTGATATGCTGTAGGCCATTGTCCGTTTTTTAGCATTTGTGTTGTGTTGCTAGTCTTATGATGATAACAGTCACATGGTTGCATGTTTTTGTGACTCATGAAAGGTTTCCGGATCGCTGATATTCTTATATATGACAAACTGTTCACCTGTGTTTATCGTCGTTGCCTGCTAATTTGGATTGATGCTGCGTTTATCAATGTTTCTTCAATTTAGTTTCGTTTTTTGTGTTTGCATCCTCTCATGTTTCCAGGGTTTCAAATCTCATAATTAATTTAAATTTTAATGGTTTAGATCATGTAAGAAAAAAAAAAAATTGTTCAAGTGGTTGGCATGCATCAATGATCAATTTCTTTTACAGCCAGCAGAACAATGCTTCGGTGGTCACATATTTAGTTATCTTTTCTTGGTGCATTTATAATGGTAATTGAGAGAAATATATGACTGTTATACTATTTGGTACTGACGGGCACAACCCAAATAGTCCCGAACCAGGAGTAGTGGTTCGAGATTAGCCCCCGAGCCAACCTATTCATTGTGTGGGCTCGGGGGCACTTGGGGAACCCACCATCCTGAAGATGGTCCGGAAAGGTGATGCTCGAATCAGAACCCACTGGTCCACCCATCATGCTAGCAGTGTGGGTGAGCTTGACTCTTAGAGTTACGTCCCAGGGAACCCAATTTTCCTTGTTTTGTGCTTAGTTGAATTCAAAGTCAAGCGATGTGCATTTAATGCTAATTTGACCTCTTACCATCATTGAGGTATACAAAACGGTTTTAAAACACGCCTCTTCTAGGGCTTGACTTACTTGAACATCTTGTTTTACACGTTAACCGTGCAACCATCCATAAAGTGGGTAATTATTTTGTACAAGTACCTTTAAAAGTAGACTCTGCGCCCGTCTTGACCTCTTATCTCATCAAAGTCGGGGATCGTGTAGGTAGTGCTATCGCCAATAAATACTACCTGCTTGATTTTATTAGTTGTCTCAAAGATTTAAGTCATGCCTGTATAAGCATGAACTAATTCAAATTGTGAAACTGTAAATGGTATTTGCTATTCAGATAATTCTAGTAATTATAGAGTTAATATGTGTAATAAACCCATCTTTTTTAAAGGGATGCATTTATTAGCTAACTCGATGTTGGCTCTACCCATTACTATGATGATTTATGCATTTATTATCGCGACGCCTCATTCAAATTTTTGCTTTATCAATTTTTGATGGTAAGATAAAAATCTATCATAGTGATTATGGGTGACAGAGAATTAAGGTTTAATTTTGGAAATGAGGCTTGAAAAACAATTGTTGTCGTATCCTCATCCTCATTGTGGGAACGAGATGTCATGGTGATCCTTTTGTGTCAGTTAAAATATACTGTTTTATTTAAATAAAATAACTTGTTTTGATGTTCAATTGCATTTCTAATTGGCTTTGAACTTTTAATTTTATGTGTTTTTACCATCGCCGAAATCCAATATCAACCTTGAATTTCAGCCCCTTATCTTTTTAGTCATTAATTTTAGATTTATGCAAATTGACCCTTAGTTGACTAATATACTTTTAATTTGCTTCAATTTCACCCAAATTGAGTCCTCGAAGTTTAGTGTTTTTTTTTAAAAAGTTCTTTGATTATGAATTTTTTTAATTTAATAATTGATCATAAACTTTGATTTTCTTATAATTATGCCCCTGATTTCAATCAATTGACTTTGTAAAAATTGAATTTGGTCCTTTTACATCCCAATCTTCTCGATTAAGACCGAATTGGACTCTGAAACTTAATTTTTACCAATTAAGTTTCTAATAAAATTAATTTGACCCATTAAAAGTATAATCAAGTCCTTACACCTAATTAAATCTTTTGATTTGACCTAAATTAATTTTTAAACATAATTAAACTCTTAATTTAGCTCATAATTAAATTAAATTGTCCTATTAAAAATCTGATTAAGTCTACAAACTTGATTTTTATATAGATTAGTCCAACAATTATTTAATTTGACATTGATGTCAAATATCAAAAATTGCACCAGGCATTGTACACCAAGCGATATGAGATTGTGAATGACATTGTTGAAGTTGAAGGTAGAGCTGCAAATGACTGGGGTGGGGGGGGGGGGTGGTTGTCCCAATGAAGAACAATGATGTTCTAGCTGAGGTGGTTAGTGAGCGTGATGAAATAGCTCTCATATGCCTTAAAGATATTAAGTGGTGTGGGATGGAGGATTCAAATGGATTTAAGCTCAAGTTCTTCTTTGACCTCACCTCTTATTTCAAAAACTGTCTTGACAAAGATGTATACCGGAAAAATGCTTGACTCGGATGCTTATTAAGGAGAATCACGAGCCATGTACCAAAATTGAAGATGGAGAAAGGTTTTTCAACTTCTTCTATCCACCTCAAGTTCCCGAGGATGATGAAGACATTGATGATGATGATGTTTGAGGAACTCGAAAGCCAGATGGATGAAGATTATGAAATTAGGTTAACCATTCGAGACCAGCTTGTCCGCCATGCTGTAAATCTCTGGTTGACGTGGTTCAACTCGTGGTTCATGGCCTTCTTGCTCGAGAATGTTTGGATTTAACGTTAATAAACCAAATGTTTGTATTTTAGATGATTCTATTTCCTTAGATGTTGATGTAAGAACAAGTTAATTTTCTGATGCAATAAAGGTCTTTGAACTCTTACAAAAACAATTGTATGCAAAATTAGGATTCAAAAAACTTCCTCTAGTATTCGGTGTAGCAAAATATTCTACAAGTAATTAATCAATTACTAAAACACACATAAGCCAAAATTAAATACCATGCATGATTAAAACTGGAGTTATTAGGGACGGTATAGGGACCTGGTTACAGGGAGGCACATTAATACTGGAGTTTGTTCTTCGGTCTGTGCAGAGTTATGGGTAGCGACTATCAGTTTGGAGTTGTCCTAGGCAAAGGAATATCGGAAACTGATTGTGGAATCAAACTCAGTAATCATGAAGGCTAAGAACCTGTTAACGAGGGAGTGGGATGTTCATACGGATCATGTTTACAGGGAAGCAAATTCTGTAGCAGATTGGTTAGCAAATTATAGTTTAACAAGAAACCCGTCAGACAATAATTCTTATATTCTTGATGATCCACCCGCAGGTGTGTTTTTCACTTTGTATCATGACCTTATTTGGGTCAACTGTTACTCGTTTAATTTAGTTGGGCATTTCGCCCTCATTTTCACCCAAAAAAAAAAATACCATGCATGATTATTTATACGTGCTAAACCGTACATGTTAGTGCTGTAATGTCGTCTATATGTTATAGGGTAGCCAAATCCTTGCGACAATCAATCATCTTCATTCTTGTAGCCATCCAAGCAAATATAGCACATGGGACATATATATTTCATTCAAATTAATTTCTTCTACTCTTTCTTTCCTTCTGTTTCCTTATATAATATAGTCATTCATAAATGCTGAAGATTATCCTGCACTGAAACGTACATTGTATGTATTAGTGACAACAATATCAAAACCTAGCTAGCTCATGCTGACTTCAATCCCATGTACGTACATCATAGATGACCAATTATAGCTTAAAGATAGGAATTCAAGTTCTCCAAAAGATTGTTCCTGCAGCTGCACCGGTGTTTGCTCGGCCTACTGCAGGTTTGACCTGCCTTGGTTAGCTTGTGGGTGTGGTTGATATTAATATTTGATTGTCGTCAGCCTGCTTCTACTCTATTCAAGTTGGGTGCTTGAATCGTTTTCAGTCATACATGACTAAAGATTAGGGTTAGTCCGGATGGTTTCAATTGATAACCCCTATCCTAACATAAAAAATGATTGATATTAGGCCCAAAGATTGTGTTTTAAAATTAACAGGCATATACCCTTCACATGTTCCTCAAAAACCCTTGTGGAACACGTATCAAAACGAAAAAGTAGCCAAACTGCAAATTTACAAGGTTCAAAGTTCAAACCAACTGCTTCATGAAAACATTATCCGATATATAAAGTTGTTGCTCGAAATTTTTTACTTTCAAGTGCTCATTTGGTTATGGGATCATCACCGGGAATCAGTTAGGCTCTCAAAGGACCCTTGACATCTTGTTGAAGCGTGTATTCTCGCTTCATCTCTTCCAAGACAGCATCATTTGTGCTGAAAAACAGATACACCAAAATTATGAGATACAACAAATATTGAGTTCAATAGATGTCAACTATATGTTTTGATATCTATACGACAAGATACATGAATAATTATAACATTTTCTTCTTAAAAAAGAAAAGAAAAAAAACCTGTTATATTTCCTTTTGATATCTTATTCCAAGGTAAAACATTTTGGATTTTCCCTTTAGATAGTATTCTAGTGAAGAACCAACATTAAGTTTTGGAATTATGTTTAAACAGCAAACCAGTGTCACTAAACCATTATTCAAAACGTAGGTAAAGGTTGCTTTAGAAAGGCACCTATGGCAACCGTGAGCCTTTTATCTGAATGCTTTCATCACGGTATATATTTGAATACATATCATATCCAAATCATGTTAAGGCCACTTCTGGCAAACTCATTCTTTACAAGCACAAAGAACGAAAAAAGAAGCACTAGTGTTGAAGGAAGGTTGAAGAAACTGATGGTTTTTCTTACTATTTGCATTTCTATTTCAGCTGTGATTTAGACTGTTAGCATACAATAACAAGAAGATAAAGGAATCATTCCTGTTAGCAAGTGATCTGGACAAAGAGCACAGAGGAAATTTAAAGGCTTGGGCAGAAAGACTTGTATGAAAATGACTAGTGGGTTGAGCAGTTAGAGCTCAATGATGAAAACTATTGCAATTGACCAAGAACAAGTTGCTCTTTCTAACACACTTCATTTTTATTATTCTGCAATTGCAAAATTAGCACCACCAATAAATTGGAAATGACAATCGGAAATTTAATGCAAAGTACCAGCATGCAATTTTTGCTGACTCGTCAAAAGTGCCATGTTATATCACCAAAACAGATTAACCTAGCAACTATCTCTACAAGGCATCCAAATCCCATCAGAAAAAAATATTAATGTAGTGGTAGTAAGAAACACTTGAATGCTTCATAAAAGAAATTTAATTGCCAACGCAGAATAAAAGCAAGGAGGAAACATGGTCATCTGCCACAAACCAACTTTTAGCAAACCACATATAGAACCATAGATATTTCTACTCTGCCTTATTATTTTTTCAACTACAATAGAATCTATAAATGATATGTCCTATCTGGATGCATCGGTCTCAACCTCAAACAGTAATCCAACATTTGCTACATGGATAAAATGGACCAGAAGCTGAGAGCATGTTCAGCACTTTACCAATTGAGCTTAGCTACTTCTGGCTTGCCAATGTCCCACTAGACCCCTATCATCCAGTATTCACTAAGCAAAGCATGTGCAGACTTAACCCGCAGAGGGGTCCCGAGTCGAGTCAAGTCACACTATCAAGAAGCAAACCGTAAAAAGACCTTAGGGTACCCATTTATGTAGTCCACTCAGGCATACTCACTTTTCCAGTTGCACACAGTTTATGCCCTCATGACCTCATAGTAACTTTCTACATGAGTAACATGGCAATTAAAGCACATACAACATACAGTACAGTTGCAGCAAGTGAGGACCACCGGTTGACTTGACTACAATAGAAACCTTGCCATGCACTGACATGAGCACAGCCTCAAAGCATCTCTACTTACCCAACAAATAAATGATATTTCTAAGAAGTCCACAACACTAGAACCAAGTCCAACTAGATTTATGAAATTACCAGTAACAATTCAAATTTTGTTTCATCAGGTAAGTACCTTAGACCTTCCCAAAACCAAAAGGAAGACCTCAAAGACACTTGAACTTCATTCCTACTCCAAAACGGGGAAAAAGGTCTTCAAACTCGATATCGCCTTCTCCATTCAGAGGATGGGAGTCTAATATCACTCGCTTAACACAGCTTATTCACACAACTACTCAACATCTGAGAACCTATCAGAAGGTGAATCAGTTATCCAACTCTCTTGAAAACCAACTCAAGATCACTCATATCAAGCATTAATCAAAACCCCTTAAACCAAAATTTATACACTCAAAACACAAAAAAAAAAAAAATCCAAGAAGAACCCATCAAGCCGCTCCAATTGAGAAAGACTACACAAACACATAACGAATCAATTTCCCATTAAATCACAACACGTAACCTATCATCATCATCAAACGCACAAACACGCACTCAAACATGCGCATACATGATGTTATAGAGAAAAACTCAAAACAAGAAATCAAACAAACAGATACATCAATCAAACTTACTATTGATGAAGGCATTCATTTAATTCTTTAGCCTGTTTTCTACACTGCCACACAACAGACATTGTTCTTCCAGTTGCACATTGCGCATATTTGGATGCGTGTTCCTCACATTGTTTTAGTGCCTTCTGCTTCATTTTGCTTCTCAAAGCTACAAATTTTAATTCAATAAATAAATTAACTTTAAATTCAATTCCACTAAAAAAAGATAATCATCAATGCAATTAAAAACAAAACACAGAAACACAGAAACACATTTCATCAGCAAAGATTGTTTCTTTTAGCAAAAAAGAAAAAGAAAAGAGTTTTGTTAGGGTTTAAGAGATGGTTATAGGTCAAAGCAGTACCTTCTTCTACTTTCTTCTTCACATGATTCTCACGTGCTTCCTGTATGTATCCCATTTCGATAGCTCAAGCTACTCAACGACGTTGGATTGGGATTTTTTTAGAGTCTGTGGCTGTGCAAGAGAATGAACTCAGTGAGTCAGTTTTGTGCTCAAAATGGATGTGGTGGCGCTGCCTTGCTTCTGAGTTGGGTCACTTAACAAGTGAAAGTTGGGTCGGGCTTGGTGGATGGGTCCCGGACCCAAGTCTATATTACCCATATGGGAAAAACTAAGTCGGGTATGAATATGATATGATGGCTCTTTTTATTAAGTATTTGTTTTTCTAAATAATTAAGATAAAAAATAATTTCCAAAGTTTGATTCCATGTTCATGATCCATTCCAATACTGAATTGTTAAAATTAGTCAGAAAATTATTTATTTTAACTGTTTAATTAAGTTTATTTTCTTCAATTTATAATTTAGTTTATCTAGATCTTAGGGAATTAAATTATAATTAAATTTAAGTAAATTTTTTATGTCTCAAATAAAAACATATTTAGGTCCACATATAACGTGAAAAAATAAAATAATATAAAAAAAATAGTCGGCAAAGGTTAAAATTCCAATTCCAAGTCCCAATTTTCTTGAGGTGATGAACATAGCAAAGAGAAGAAAAGGTTGATTATAATTGCGTTTTAAATAATGTTTTTAAAATAATTAATTTTTTTTTGTTTAAAATTATTTTTAATATTATTTTGATATATTAATTTTAAAAAATAATTTTTAAAAAATAAAAAATATTATTTTAATATATTTTCTAAAAAACCATTTTAAAATTAAACTCTAAACACCGTATAAAAGAAACCGAGGCCCACAGACACACCACCAGTCAATCATGAAATGATGCTTTAACACTTTTTAACCATCTTCAAAGTAGCTGTACGCGTGCATTGTGTACACGCACACAGAGGATAAACCCTTAGGGCATCTCCAACAGATTGCCAGATGAAAAGCCAGGAACAACGACGACGGTTAAAATGGCTGGTTTTCAACTGTTAAATAAAAATATTAAAAAACTAAAAAAATTATATGATTCGTTAAAATGTTATTTTTATTGAATTACTATATAAAAAAAAGTTAAATTACATTATTCACAACACACTCTGTCTTCAAGAAGTCATTACAGAAGCACTCTGTTGCCAGTCAACGCCAGCGTGTCCTAACAAAAACAATAAATCCGAAAAGAAAACTAAAATCTCCACGAAATCACCGCCACCCAACACCTGTCACTTTCCCATTGGACGCTCCCCTCTTGACCGCCCTTTTTAATAAACCCAAAGTACCCCCTTTTCTATCACGCACAGGGAGGGAGAGAGAGAGAGAGAGAGGTCCGTCTCTGCAAATCTCTTTCCACGGTAAAGTTTTTTTTTTTTAATTTGATTTTTTTAATCAGTCTGTTTTTTTTTGGTTTTTAGGGCTAGATCTGTGGTTTGTATTTGGTTATTTTCATGGATTTATGTTATTTGTGGTTTTTAATCGATCTGCTGAGATTTGTGTGTTTCTAATTTTTTATTTATTATATTTTTCTCAATTTTAATGTGTTTCGGTTGCCGAGATTTGATGAATTTTTTTTTAAAAAAATTGATTGATTTGGGTAAATAGAGCAGATTTTTTTTTTTTTGGGAGATGCTAAAAATAGAGGGTCAGATTTGGTTTTATGATTTGCTGAGGAAATAAGAATCCATAACTAGAATTAGGTCTTGTAATTTGAGGCTAAGAGGGTCAGTTTCTGACAAATGAAACGTTTTTGCAAGATACAGTGTGATTTTGTTGTTTCCACATGGATGAATATGATCTGTTTTGGTAACGAGAAAATAATGGAGAAGTTGAGGAATAGGTGTTTGATTATTATTAATTTGGGGGTTTTGGAGGGGGGGGGGGTTGTGGAAGTTTGGTTTTTATTTGTTGAGTGACTGATTTGTGATTTTGATCAATTTGGGGCTTTATTTTTTTCTGTTAAAGATGAGACTTCTCTTCTTAAATGACTTTTAGAAATCTGTTTTCTAACTTGAATTGGGGCTTTGGTTTTGTTAATGTAGCGAAGATCATTGTTGGGAATATGTGTTTTTTCGAAGTAATGCCTCTGGCTAAACTTTATTCAATCTTGAGGTGTAAAAGGTCGGGAAGTTTTGTAAATTATCACTAACTCAAGGATGAAAAGTTAGGAGTCAATGGATTGAGACGTGTTATTAAGTGGTTGATGGAAGAGTTGATTCATGACTGTGGAAGCTAGTTATGTAATAAAATGTAAGCATTAAAGTTTGGTGTTGTTCAGGTCTTTCTAATGATACTTGTGTTTGGAATCACCTTGCAGAAGTAACTTTTAGTTTGATATATAAAGGATGTCTCCAACTGAACCATCACGTGAAGAGAGTGTTTACATGGCCAAGTTGGCTGAACAGGCCGAACGTTATGAAGAAATGGTGGAGTTTATGGAGAAAGTTGCAAAGACAGTCGATAATGAGGAGCTAACCATGGAGGAAAGGAACTTGCTATCTGTGGCCTACAAAAATGTGATTGGAGCTAGGAGGGCTTCATGGAGGATCATCTCTTCCATTGAGCAGAAGGAAGAGAGTAGGGGAAATGAAGATCATGTCACAATCATCAAGGAGTACAGGGGAAAGATCGAAGCTGAGCTCAGCAAGATCTGTGACGGAATCTTGAGCCTCCTTGAGACACATCTTGTTCCCTCCGCCTCAGCTGCTGAGTCCAAGGTATTTTACCTCAAGATGAAGGGTGATTATCACAGGTATCTTGCCGAGTTTAAGACCGGGGCTGAGAGGAAGGAAGCTGCTGAGAGCACTTTGTTGTCTTACAAGTCTGCTCAGGTGGGTCCTGGATGTGCCAGCATGTTGCCTTATTATTATTATGAAGTTGTATAGTTATCATTGTTGTTGTGGTTTATAGGTGCAGCTATTATTTCGATGCTCATTTTGCTTATGTTTTGTTTGTTGCAGGATATTGCTCTTTCTGAACTGGCTCCTACCCACCCAATAAGGCTGGGGCTTGCACTTAACTTCTCTGTCTTCTACTATGAGATCCTTAACTCTCCTGATCGTGCTTGCAGTCTTGCTAAGCAGGTACTTCCTTGCATACCTTATCAATTGGCCTTTATCTGCCTCTATGTTTAGGCAAGTTGCGAAATTCATATTCTTCTGTTTGGTTTTCATTATTTTGAGTAAAAGGAAGTGATTTATGTTTTTCTTTGTTGATATGATTATATTTCTCTTATTCAGTTTAGCTTAGTTAGTGAATTTTATAACTGGCATCTAATTGGATTTTAGCTTTGAACTTGATGGAAGTTAAACGTTTTGAGTGCCTTGGTAGTTTTGGTGTCAAATTTTTTATGCAAATTGTATTGCTGAAAGTTGGTTTTGGTGTGAAGCATTGATGCTGGGACATTTGGTCTCTTCCTTAAATGTAACTATATATTTGTCCATAGGGTTGACATCTTTGATTGATTGTTGTTTATTGAGAGAATGTTTTTGTCCTCTCTTCTTCAATTTACTAAATACTTTTACATATTAGTGAAATCTTGCTTTTTGCCTTTTGTATTACCAAGGCACCGTTTTTTGTTTGGCTTGATAAAGGCTTCAAATTGATTTTTTTTTAATGTTTTTTTTTATGGTTTTGATGTGTCAAGAATTAAAAAAAAAATCTGAATTTTTTTCTTCATATATTTTCAAGCAAAAATCATTTTTGAAAAGCATCTTGCATCACAATACCAAACACACAATTAGTAATTGGTTCATAGTAGTACATTTGTTCTTTTATGTTCAATTTGATCCGTATTAATATAAGACCTAGTTGACAAGGCCTTGTTTTCCTAAAGATAAGTTGATACCTATTCAGTCCTTTAGGTTGATATCCTTGATTGCATGCAAGTCATTGACCAATCTGTTGGCCCTCTTGACATCCCTAAAATATACTTTATTTGGTCAGGCTTTTGATGAGGCTATTTCCGAGCTGGATACTTTGGGTGAGGAGTCTTACAAGGACAGCACATTGATCATGCAACTTCTCCGCGACAATCTGACACTCTGGACTTCTGATATCACGGTCTCTCTCTCTCTCCCTCCCTCTCTATTTGTACAAGCTTGCACAACCCATGTGTGCATCTATGCAAGCATGCATTTAATTACATGTGTTTCATGTTGATATTCGGTTGGCCGTGATGCGGTTGAACCATTATCGTTTCAGATTACAAAATAATCAAATCCTGTCCTGGAGAACTATATGCTATATGTGCAGCATAATAATGCATTTCGTGCATTGCATATTCTTAAGAACATTATGTGCTTTGCTCTTGGCATGTTAAAACTCCTACTTGATTGGACTGCCAACAAAGTGTTTTAATTTCAAGTTCAAAGGGAAATCATGCCTGATACCGATATTATTGTCAGCAATGTCATATGGTGGCATGTTTAGGTCGCTTTCTATCATAATTCATCGTTTTTTGAGGTTATTGGCATCTCGTGAGAGACCGAAACAGAAAATCAAGTTTTCTGATATCAGAAATGGTCCCAGGTGGCTGTGACCTGATCTTGCTTATGCATGAGCAACTGCTTGTGACGTAGGTCTGCTGGTTATATGCTCATTGTATTCATTTTTTCAAATTTTAGGATGAGGCTGGGGATGAGATCAAGGAAGCATCAAAACGTGAATCAGGCGATGGGCCGCAGTGATGAAGTTCAGTTCATAGGATAATGCACTCTGTACTTCTATCTCGTGACATTTACAGACGCCATTTGCGTTATTATTGTAGCTGGATGTTTTAATGAATTTGATAGCCTTGAGTGTCGTGCTGAGCAGTACTTGGGATTGAAAGGTACCAACAGATTATCAAGTTTTTAGTATCGATGCCTACAATCTCTGTTGGTGTTTATCATTTTTATTTTTTATATATATCCTCGGATCTGGTTTGAATGCATCCTGTGGCCCCGCCATGTGATGTCATTGTTCGACCATTGTTTTCTAAATTATAAGGTGTCGTCATACCTCAGTGGAGCAAATTGCTGGTGCGCATTTGTTGAAAATCTTTTTTATTTTAAATTATTTTTTATATTTTAAAATTGTTTGGAATTTTTTTTTTAAAAAAATATTATTTTAATATATTTTAAAAAAGAATTAATTTTTATGTTCCAAACATCAGTAGCCACGTCGGAGTTCCTCTAGAACCATATTGCGTTGGAACGCATTGGCTGTGAAGACAAAGCAAGCCTGAAAAGAAAGAAAACGTCATCGTTTGTTCCTTTCCACGTTCTTGGATCCTCCCATGAGTCCACTGGGGAGTGAGTTCCAGAGTGGACCACTGTCGAATCCAATTCGCATAAAACCTCAGTTGTAATTATCAGATTTTACTAAAAAACATTTAGATCAAATTGCAACCTTATATTAAAAATAATTCAACATACTCAATTTAAACATATATCTATTCCAACCAAATTCCTATGTTCAATCTCAACATGATTCTTAATTAATCTAAAAAATAATAATTTAAAAATTTAAATTAACATAATTCAAATATATAAAATACAATTCAAACTCAAAACCTCGAATATTTAATGGACAATAATGACAATCCATGATTAAAAAAAAAAAAAACCTAAGTTCCTTAAATTTTGATAATAAAATTTTGTTAAATGAACATAGAATTCTTGAGTGTCTAAATAAAAAATATATTTTTGGTTCTATAATTGACCCAACATCCAAGTCACTGAAAACATGGGTTGATAGGTCAAGATTTTAACTGGTTTGACTAATAACTTAATCTAAATCAGTCTAAATTTTTTAATCAACTAGTTGAGCCGGAGGAGTTTTATACTATATCTCAGTCCCACTACCACCATTGACCTAAAATAAAAAATAAAAATTAAAACACCTCTCCTTTTTAATATAATATAAACTAGTTTATAAAGTTATTGGATTATATTAATTTTTTTAATATAATAAATAATATTTAAATTATAAAGAATTATTTGGTATTTTTATTAAGCTCAATTCAATAGATCAATCTTGAAATCTCATAAT
>Ga0325403_1000800_pt1 | contig 24156 bp, 16 predicted proteins | sample PopdelMetagenome_19_FD_205665 | JGI IMG/M metagenome (GOLD analysis project Ga0325403, IMG submission 205665) | Populus deltoides microbial communities from Bellville, Georgia, United States - Xylem-PdKOR-R4 | ecosystem: Host-associated > Plants > Phyllosphere > Stem > Wood/Secondary xylem... | reverse complement strand
TTTTCAAAATTCTAACAAATCATCTTCACCAATCATTGCTAGTATTTGTGATTTCTAAAACTTTGATTTTGGAGGAGGTTAGGCATTGGTCGTGTTCATATTTGAAATGGAGAAAATATTTTATTTTCTCGGAATTATTTTTAATGGTTTCAATTCTTTTGCTAAGTTCTATAAGCATATGCAATTTGCTTCTGTTTTTTATTCTTTTGAAAACGCACGTTTGTCTTCAAAAAAATATTATATTAATTATTATTATTATTATTATTTTCATATTTCTTGAGGTGTTAATATTAAAAAAAACTAAAAATAATTATTTTAATATATTTTTAAAAAATACCATGTGCCCACGTATTCAAACACTCAGTCTATATCACACAGATCATCTGTATTGGAAGGTTATTCAAGGTAAGAGTTTTCTAGTCAAATGGCCCTCAATTAAGACAGAGAAAGAGGAATAATTTTGGGGCAATGAACTTGGCTAGAGAGGTAAAATATATAGATAGACCAACAATGGAAGCAGAAGATGAGATTTTCATCTGACAACAACATGAGAGACAATATTCAGTCCTCAAGTTCTCTAGCCATAGTTCTGCAAGAACTGGCTTTCCAACCTTGACAAAGATGTTGATAGAGGAAATATGAATTATTATGTGCTTGTTGTCTTCTTAATTTGATTTATTTATAATAGAAGGCGTTCTGCTTCATGAGTGACGCCATTTGGCCTTTAACTTGACGATGGTTCGTCCTGTTTTAATTATCATTTGATCAAAATGTTTAGAGTTAAGGTATCCGCATGTCCGCTTGCTTTCGTGAATCAAAATTAAATTAAATTTATTTTCAAAGTGTTATTAAACTTGAATCGAATCCCAACACCATTCTCTTCACGTTCGATCTCTGCTAATAACGAATACATAGGAAATAGAATGACAGGCGCTAGAATGACACAGAAATTCTAGTTTATGTGGTGATTGTACAAGATAAGTGGATTAGGTGGGATATGCTTGGTCTCAAAGTACAACAAAATCTGCCTCTATTTTCCAATTTCAGTTCTTCCATTGAGAAACTTGAAACGATAAAACATGTAAATGAATTCGTTGTTCGTGTTTTTTCTGTTAGCAACTATATATATGCTCTACTTCCATGAATGTTTGAATCATAATTAAGGAGAAACATTCTTCTATCGTCTGTATCTAAAGACTAAATATGGCTGTTTTTGCATCAAACTTAATGTCTTTAGCGATTAGCTTTCTCCTCCTAATCTTGATTTCGCCTTCGAAGGCTGTGCTTAATAATGCTCATTATTATGATCAAACATGTCCACAAGCAGAGAAGATAATTTTTGAGACGGTTCGTAATGCCTCCATGCATGATCCTAAAGTCCCAGCTCGTATACTTGGGATGTTCTTTCATGACTGCTTCATAAGGGTATGTAATTCCTGTCTTAGCACATGTAAGCATGCGAACAAATGCATGAGCAGTAGTCTTTAGCAAGTAGTAAATGCAGAAAACAGTTTATAGTAAATGATCTAACTGGAATATTTCTTGATACACAGGGATGAGATGCATCCATTTTGCTGGATTCTACTCCTGGAAACCAACAGAGAAAGATGGCCCTCCCAATGTCTCAGTTCGATCATTCTACGCATTGATGATGCCAAAGCTAAGCTTGAAATGGCTTGTCCACACACGGTTTCATGTGCTGATATCATAGCCATAGCAAGAAGAGATGTCGTGGCCATGGTAACAAGAAAACAAGCACTTCCAGCATTTTTCTACATGTCCACGTATATGATTAAAAATGGACAAGTATTAGCATAACTTTTCTTTAAAAGGCATTATATTGTTTTGTTTTCTTCTAATATCATCTCTCATGTGATATTGTCATCAGTCTGGAGAACCTTCTTGGAATGTGCTGACAGGAAGGAAAGATGGAAGAGTGTCTAAAGCTAATGATACAATTAACTTACCAGCTCCAACCTTCAATGCTATGCAATTAATTCAAAGCTTTGCTAAGAGAGGTCTAGGAGTTAAAGACTTGGTAGCTTTGTCAGGTGGCCACAATTTAGGGTTCTCACATTGCTCTTCTTTCGAAGCTCGACTTCAAAACTTTAGTTCAGTTCATGACATTGATCCAAGCATGACTACTCGGTTTGCTGGGAATCTTAAAAGGAAATGCCCTAAACCAAACAAGGATCACAGTGCAGGAGAATTCTTGGACTCAACCCCATCAACATTCGATAATGACTATTACAAGAGAGATATCGAAGGAAAAGGTATCTCTGGTTCATATCATGCATTGCTCGGTGATTACAGGTCAAGATGGATCAAAGTTTGTTCTTCAGAGAATTAGCAGCTTCAATGGTAAAGCTTGGAAAAGTCGGGGTGATAAAAAATGGAGAAGTGAGGTTTAAGTGCCGAGTGGTTAATTAATTGAGAGGGAAGTGAGTCAGTTCAAGGCAAAACATTTTCTTTCCTTTGCAGTCGATTTTTTTGGATTGAAAATGGTATTCTAAGTATGTTCTTGTGCTGAGATGCCTCCAACTTTGAATAAAATCAACTACTCCTGTTATAACTTCTTTATTTCTTGGTCAGACATACCATCATATTGTCTTTTTCTTTTTTTCACTTGTAGAAATTAAACAAAATTTCACACAACATTCAAAAATGAAAAATTAGGGTACAATCATTCTTAAAATGATCATTAGCCTCTATAATTATCACCAAAATCGTGAGAAAGGCATGCCAAAATCTGCCATTCATAAAGGAAAGAAAAGACCCATCATCTTTATATTCGAACAAGTTCATTCATGTATGAAAGGTTTGTCATCTATAGATATGAGGAAACCATTGTTGTTGCAAAAGTACTAATCATTGCCACATTTTCCAGAACTGGCTCATGAGAAAAGTCAAATATAAAAGGAGTATAAACTTGCGGGCAGCAAATTGTCTCGGAATCATTTTCAATTGCACTAGCACAGCCAAGCACTGACATTTGAATGCAGAGAGAAATGCAAGAACTAAAACAGACTTTCCACTAAAATTGAACATTGAATCTACAGAGAAAATTGAGTCACGGATTTAGTTATTATTCTGAACATGTGCTTTTACCTCTAAATTTGTTTCCAGTTGCTCTTATCCAGGCTCTGTCTTTATCACTATAAGCATACCCTATGCTTGAAGCCAACAGAATAAAACCTTCATTATTTTCTGTCTTATTGCCACTTTGGACTGTTGCTTGAAGCACAGGCTCTACCAGTAGCGAACGAGTTCCCTCGGGAAGCATCTCCCAAATCTCAGATTCTGCAATATTCATCAAACCATCACATTATTTCAGATTAGAGTAAACATAGAAGAACATAGCTCATACAAACAAGTTTTAGAACGTATGCAAGCAGCATTTTCAACATTCTAAATCATTGTTCACCTCAAAAACAAAACTTAAGATGTGCATATGGCAACAAAGGTCTGCACCATTCTATAGAAGACTGAAGAGAAGGGGGGGAGGCAAAAATAATAAGCAAAGGAATATCTATAGCTGACAAAAATTACAGACCTTACTCTTGGCAGAGAAAAGAAGGTTACAGAGCCTAGAATCCATCCTCGTCCATATGAGAAAGAATAATTACCTAATACTTCAAGTTTTCTTTTGTGCGGAGCACATTTATATTATAGAGATTATTAGAAATCTAAACTGCTATCTCTCTCAAAGCAGGATTATGTGGACTTCTATTATACCTCTTAAATTAAATTCAAGTTGCTGGCAGGATGACAGGAAAGCCAACCAAAAATGCCATTTTGTTTCTTGCAAATTCTCAGTTTCATGGGGTGGGTCCAGAAAAATGAGAGTAGCTACAAGCTAGTGGGTACTGTAACCCGATCAATGACCAGAACTAAACAGAACAGAAGATGAATCTTAATGTGGGATGCTAATACACGGAGCGGTTCACACACATAGCAAAGCTCTAGTAACAGTGGAAACTAGTCAGACCATAGCATCCATATAGGAAATAAGAACAATAACAAACTTTGAACATTTTTTTTATTATTTCTTTCAGGAATTAATAATCCTTGATTGATGAATCAACGTGATCTGTTGATCTGCTAATCTTCTTCATTTGAAGGTTGCTCGGAGATGGGGAGAATTTTGAATACCCTTTCACAATATGTGAACAAGCTGCTATTGGATTCTTACACAATTTTTTCTATACAGAGTGAACTAATCTAGTATATGCTATATGATCTCCCTCCAAAGCAAAAATCGAATATTATGTTACCTGTAGTCTGAGGAAAATAGAGGGTGTCCTTCACGTCAGACAAGCCAATATTTTCAATCTGTTCCTTAAACCAATCAAGCACTTCATCTTTTGACATCTTATCTGGAGTCTTCCAATATCCACGAACACATAATTCACCTTGAATTGATATCAACTGAGAAATTGAAACAATAAACATAGGTTGATAACTTGAGGACATAAATTCATCATTTTCTTTTGAAACTGACAAACAATATGAGACTAGTAAATAGCAGCTCCCAACTATCGATTCAATTAGAGTAACATACCACAGCTATGGTATTTGTATTGCGCAATAAAATGTATGTTGCCCATGCCAAATCCTCCTTCTGAGCATCAGAAATATTCTGGGACATTGCAAAAATTTGCTCGGCATCTTGAGGAAGAGTTCCCTGATCGACTGGAGTAGCACCCTGTGAAAGCTTGCAAGGCATCATGTTAAAGAATCTCTCAACTGTCCAGCAGGAATTAAGAACACAAAGCCATTCAAAAACTGCAAAACCAACTAGAATTTGAAGTTCCGCATCTCATCAAGACAAATCTCCTATAAAACCAAAAATCAAAGTTTAAAAACACTTGACAAAAGAAAAAAGGTCCGTAAGTTTGGTCGTTTTATGCACGGCCTATTAAATGACTAAAAACTAGCTTTAACTGGCAGCACGAAAAAGTTTAATAACAAAAACCGAAATTACCACTTGAAGAATGCCAATCAATGTCTTGAAAATGAGAGCATGAAGCAACGCGAGAGTTAATACAAGTCACAAAACATGTTATGTAACTAGCCATGCGAATCAACAACAGCCATAAATATATAGTCTTTAAAGGCCAGAAACCAAACCTATCAACTGAAAAAAATCACTTCAATTCGAAAAGTTGACAACAACAAAGCAAACTTAACAAAACAAAACAACATCAAACCTTAAGAAACCTTCCAAAGTACGGAAGTGCAGCAGAGAAAGCAGCCAAAGAAAGTCCTAAAACCTCAGTTCTCTGCACCAAAATCCCAAAAAAAAATCAGAAAAATAACAAAAACCCAATTTATAATTTCAAGAAACCAAAACTAAAGTTCAATAAATAAACAATCTTTAATTACCAGCTGTGCTTGAGTGGTGTCTGGATTAGACCCCAGAAAATGATTCAGTATCAAAAGGGAACCAAACCCATATCCAATCCATCTTGGTAAGTAAGATTCATCCAGTCCAGGTATCCCTTGAGAAGAAGAAAAATTCCTGTCATATAACTCGAGATAAAGTCACTATACATTATCAAAAAGAACCAAAAGGAGAGATTTTTAATCTTTTTTCCCCCACCAAAAGTGAAACGAAGAACAGAGAGATTGAGTTGTTGTTGTTGTCTTTGGCTTTGAGGGTTATCACTGGAAGCATGGATAGCTATGGATTTTCTGGTTTTTTTGGCGCGAAATTGATGGTGGGTTTTTAACTGAATTAGTGGGTGGATGGAAAGACTGCTCATTTTTTTAAGGTTTTTCTTTTTCTTGTTTGGATATTGGGAAAATGTGGGGTTTTTGTTTATTATATAAAGAGAAATGCATTACGAGTCCATGGATTTTGGAAGGGTGAGTCTCTCTTTGTTTTGTGACAATTGAAGTTGGGTCGGGTCTGTTTCTCTTGCTTAATTAAGCAAGTTTCAGTGTTATGAAGTCTAGTGAGAAGAATTTACTTGATTATTTTTAGTATTATAATTTAATTGGTTAGATTTTAAATTTATTTTTTTAAAATTATTAGTTTAAGTCTTATAAATAATAAAGTAACTGAAAATTTATATAATTATTAATTTTTAGACCCATAAAATTAATCAAAATATACATAAACCATTATAATTTAACCAAAAAAAAGAACTTGATTGGTCAAACATGTTAATTACATGTATAGGTTAATTTTATAATTTATTAATTCTTAATTAAATTGATAAAAAATCCAACTTTTAAAAAAAATTATAATTTAATAGGTTTTTTTGTCTTCTAGAAACCTTGAATTCATCGAAATTAATTCATCTTATCTATAACTCGAATCAAATTGATTCTCGAGTCGAATCTTATAATTATATTATATTACCATATATTATATCAACAAGAGGATAAATGGTCAGGTCAGAACATGGTTTATATATATTTACTATGTACTCAAAATATTCGGATAAGATTAGAGACTTTTTTCAGTCACGTCTACTCTAATTTTTCTCATGAAAAAAATCATTATTAAAAAATAAAAAAAATGCTTTATAAATAATAAATTTCCATTCGTGAATTACAGTAGTTTTAAAAAATAATTTTTAACTGAGTTCTATTTTTGTAAATAATAAAATCTTGCTGGTGCTTTTTTTTATTTAGATATCTTCACATTTTTTTTAAAGATAAAATTATAATATTTAGATTCGTAATTACTCTTCCTAATAAATATATTTATTAAAAATTAAAATTATATTTTTATTTTTACAAAAATATAGCAGTGTTTTAATTTTTAGATCAACACTTTATTAATTTATTAATGTTGTTTGAAGAAAGATGAAAGATAAATAAAAAAAATACTCTGGGAAATTAAGATTTATTGAATTTAGATTTTAATTTGGGATTCATTCTTGTTGCTTATATTTTTTTTTAATTCTTTTCTTATTTTATTATTACTTTATAAAGCTTATCGTCACTTTAAAAAAATAAATCCTTGATAACCTTAATCTTAATTAATTAAATCTTGTTAGCAAAAAATATAATTGTCAGCTCTGGAAAAGCTGAGATCAGAGAAGTTGGGGAGTAGGGGTAGTAGGGCTGTGGATGCTCGTACTGTAAAGGGGCCCTGTTATCACCGACTATTCACAGTAAAGATAAGGGCACGTGTTGGTTAAGGTATGGAGGAACATATTCAGTGAACCAGTCGTGTGGTGGCCCAGCGAGCTCCGAAATAATGATTCTGAGGAGAAACATCTATTTAGTCCTTATTTCATTACCATATTGTCAATTTAGCATTAAAATCTTTGATTTTATCAATCTTGTCCTAAAGTTAATCGACTTTGCCCCTCTATATGTTTAAAATTGAATTTTAATTGGATCGTTCATGAATAACAGTGCATTGCATTTAAATCGATTCTCGTAATATTTAAATTATATATTACTAAACAAGCTAAGTGTCAAGATTGTAATTAAAAACTATGGCCTGAAGTTTCCTTCGTCCACTCCCCGGCAAGAATTAATATGTTTATTCATTTAAAAATATTTTTAAAAAAATTTAAATATTTTTATTTTTTTATTTACTTTAAATTAATATATTTTTAGTTTTTTCAAATTATTTTGATGTGCTGATGTTAAAAATAATTTTTTAAAAATAAATAAATAAACATTATTTTGATGTATTTTAACACGAAAAGTTATTTAAAAAACAATTGCAACAACATTCCCAAATATTCTGACTAAATAGAAAAACTTGAAATCTTATTGATCCAAGTTAGGTTTAAAAAAATTAAATAAAAATTAATTCAATCAAATATATGATTATTTGACGGCCACCATAGTTAAAATTCAATTTAATTTTTTAAAAAATAATATTATTTTAATTTAATATTGTTTTGATACATCCGAATTGAACCATGACGCACATGCAAGGTTTTTTATTCTAATGTCGCCTAATGAATTCAAGACAGCCCACTAACCACTATGGACAAGTATCACTTTACTAGAAGAAATAATATGCGTGTGGGCAACGTGCTTCTAGAACTAGACGAGTAAATTAATCGGACGGCTATGATGAATGAACTAGTTGAGGTACAGGCATTTGTTTTATGCTTGTGCATGCGGACCAAACACAGAAGCACTTTTAAGGAAGCTAGTTGTCGTGTTCAATTGTGTGTTCAAAGGCATCATTTGGATGCTTAAAGCATGATGCCATGTTAGCAAAAAGAACATTGTAAACTTCTTTTTTAAGCAAAAAACAGAAGGTAGCGTGGAGCCACGAACCCTTATTTTAAACGAGGACACAGTTGGAATTTGCTCAAGTCTATGAAAAAATGTGCTAATATTAATCAACTAGCTTGATAGATAATTTAGAACGGTTAATCTTCTTGTTTAATCTATTTCGTTTCACATCCAAACAAGATGTTGGTTGAGAAGATCAAAGATAATTTAATAATTGAGCTAATGTGTTGTATAATTTAGTATTTTCTAATTAGTTAGTGCATTATTTGAAATCATATTCACTCTTTACATAACTTGATGACTTGTCGATGCAGAGTCTTTTTCGGGTTGAGTTTTGTGTAAAAATATTTCTTTTATTGAGATAAAATTATTTTAATATTTTAAAAAAAATCACAGAAAAAAATATTATTTCTTGTTATCTTAAAAAACGATTCAAATCATGGTCCAAGCGTTAACTCGTGACTGACTCGTTCGTCTCACACTTAGATCATGAATCTGATTAAAGATCGGGTTAGATTTTAAAAGCAAATCTTTTATATTAATCTCGTGTATTCAAGTGAATAAATTAAATTGAATACTAAATTTAAGATTCAAACTTAAAAAATATTAAGTGAATGACCAAGCCTCTTTGAAATAAATGTGGTCAAATACAAGTGTGTTTTCTAGTACTATTAATGCTTAAAAACTATAATACTCAAGTCCATGGTGTTAATTTTCTTACTCGATAAAAACGTAAATTAGGCAATAATCTCACACATCACTGTAGTTTAGGGGCTACAATTTGCAAAAACAAACTTTTCAAGGGTTGATTGAAATTCAAATAAAAATTATACAGGGAGTGGGGACCAAACGTGAATGCTTGCTTGCTTGCTTTTTACCACACGTGTTAGATCGCACGTGTCAGTATGTCCATATCCATCCCTTAACCGTGTGGAGTAAATCTAAAGCTCCGATACTCTACACACTCGCTCTAAAGCAATGATTGCAACCACCCAATCAATTTCAAGCCACGTCACTTCAACCCTCTTTCAGTTACTTGTATCTTTGTATATCCATCCGTTTCTCAAATATTAGCTGCACCTAATTATAATAGATTTTTTATATATGAAATTTTTGCAGGTGAAGTGATCGAGAAGGTTTTCTCTTTCGTTATTCATCATATTTAATCATTGAAATTTGTATTTAAAAGAGGAGTGTATTCTTTTGAACATAATTATTAAATTTGTTTTAAATTGACACGTAAAATAATTGAGTTTCATGTCGCATAAATTGATTGAGATCAATTTTAAAAAATTTAAAAATATTTGAATTTTTAATACCTTACATGAATTTTTTTAAAATAATACATGTAAATATAGGTCATAAAAAAATATGAAGCATGAAGTATAATTGTTCTACTTTGAAAATCTTAATAAACAATTTTTATGAATATGAAATGTCATATACTTATTTTATATCAAAATTTTAGAAAACTATTCATATAAATGCAGCTATATATAGTCATTGCTCGTTGAAAAATTTAAAAACAATACATGAAGATATAGACCATATAAAGTATAAGGTATGAAATATAATATAGTTATCACATATTAAAAAGACAAGAAACAATTAATATGAATACAAGATATATATAAAATATGAAGTGTGTTACAATTATCTTACATAAAAAATTAAAAAACTTCATGTGGATGTAAGCTGTATATAGTTATTCCATATCAAAAAATTAATAAACAATTCATGTGGATATAAACTATATATAATTATCCGACATTGAAAATTTAAGAAATATTTTATGTTAGTGCAGATTGTATATATAACTATTCCATATCAAAAAATTTAGAAATAATTAATGTAGATATAAATTATAAAAATATATATATACAGAGCTGAGTACTTGTAAATTGATTTTATGTTCTGTGGACTCATTAAAAAATATAAAAAAAAGATTCTATACGAGTTATGCCGGGTCATCTAAGTTTTAGATTGATCTGCTGAGTCACTTGGGTTTAATCAAACTAATTGCAATTTCAAGCTTTATCTATTTAGAAGTCAATCAAACCCTAAAACGCTTGGGTTTTTATTCAACTTACCGGATTAAGTTGAGTTTCACGATCATGCTTCTAGATAATATTAATGAATGAATATAAGATGGATTCTTAAAATTGTTTGAAAAAAAGTAGTTAAATTGATGTATAAGTTAATATAAAAATGATTCTTGATCTTGGAAAAAAACAGTATCAGAAAACTCTATAAAATTGCAATAATTTAATGACTTCTAACAAGCATTTTAAATACGCGCTTTAAATTTAATCTGCAATAGAATCAACTTGGTGTAATTATTCTATTCAAAGCTATGAAATATATTTTGTTAAAGTATTTAGTTTTTTTTTGGGGGGTTTTGTTTTAAGATTTACTGCTGAGAAAACTTTACTGGTACTTTTTTATTAAATTAAATGAGGTGACATTTTGTGATTGGTGTATCATTGATTTTTTGTTTTATAATTATGATTGTATCATATAATATAATAAAATTCACGACACATTTTTTTGAGAAAAATATATACGATATATACCATGTTATTTACAGGTCAATTTTAATAAAATATTTAAGGAAGATTATCATTATTTGGTAAGCCAAGAATTTAATAAATTTACAAGAACAAGTTTATAAAGTTTATGAATTCTCAATTTAGATGACGAGTAGATTCATTTTTAGAGATTAAATTCAACAAATAATTGCAAGAAATTAAATTTTCATAAATGCATTCTGGTTAAGTATGAAAGACTCGTCATGAATAGACTTAGACTTGACTTGGTCCTGCTTACATGGTCTGAAAATGCCCATGACGGTTAAAGAATAATAATAATAAAAAAAGAAAATGTTGAAATTCGACACGTGTAGGACTAACCGGAGCACAAAAATTTTAAATTGCTGTATCCAACCACACTAGATATTTGCCTCAAAGAGACCTACCAAAAAGCTCCACATCCTCATCATATACGATACTCAACCTCCGGGATCACCCGATAAAATCACGCCACCTCATTCCCAACCTCGAGTCGCCACCGCGCTTTATAAAAACCGACTACTTTACCCACTCCAAAAGCCAACGCGTGTCCATTCTTCACCGGCAAAACCAGTCAACACAACTCGTTCACCAGTACAGCCGGTCACTCCATGCTCTTCAATTCCCGCTAGGTATATAATCAGTTCCTTCACTTCTCTGCTCTCTCTCTGATTTTCCATTTATGAATTAGCCGAAAAGGTTCTGCGTTTTGCTTTATCCAGCTTGTCGTTTCAAGGTCAGTAGCTAATTAGTCTTTTTATTTCTTTATTTTTTCTGCAGGAAAAGAAAATATTGCTTGAATTTTTTCAAATTATTTTTGTTAAGTCTTAAGATTTTTGTGATCGATCTCTTGAGCTAAAATAAACAAAGTGTTTTTGCGTTTTTTCTTTTCTTTTCTCTTTTGATCTTTTGATTTTTAATTGATAATTAAAATTAATTAAGAACTGGGTTTTAATTAAAGTAAGAATTTTTTTGAGTTCTCGATTCTGAATGTGAGTAATTAAGTGGTGGTTAAGCTTGCATAGTTGTCAATACATATAATTAGTGATTATAGGGGTTTTAAGTGATAAAGTTAGAGTCTTTTTGGGTTTTAGTTGGGTAGTGTAGTTGCTGTAGCTAAAGCTGAGAGCTAAAAAAATTAGGGTTTTTGGGGGATAATTTAGGAAATGAGGTTTTTTTGAGTTGTGATTAAAGGGGGGTTGATTAAAAGATAATTAAATTTGGAGTTCTTTGGATCTTAGTTAGTGTTGCAATTGTTTCTAAATTTAGCTAAAAATTAGTTTTTTTTTTCCTGCGAGGTAAGTTTGTTCTTGGAATTGTGTTGATTGAGAGTTTTAGTATTTATTGTTTTTCGTTTTTCTAGTGCTGATGTAGAGTTATATTGTTTGTTTTAGATCTCTACAAGAAATTGTTGAAAGCTGAAATCGATCACAAAAATATTGGGTTCAAATCTGGTTGGTGAAGCGTGAATTGTTGATTATATTGTGCAGTCTTTTGTGGTTTTTTTTTTTTTTTTTTGATGTGGGTTTTGGTTTTTTATGTTATTATGACTCAGGAGGTTAAGAATATTTAGTTTTGGAAAAATTGGTCAGGCCTGGCTCTGGAGAGCTACTTAGATTCTGGCCGCCAAGGGTCGGTGCCTGGTATGGCACCTTCTCGAGTGGCTGGAGGTTTAGCCCAATCTTCCTCAAGTTCAGGAATTTTCTTCCAAGGGGATGGGCAGTCCAAGGGTTTAGTTAACTCTCGCTTGAGCTCTTCGTTTGGCAACTCATCAAATTCTATTCCTGGAACTGGGCGACCCATTTTGGGTCCAGTTTCTGGGGACATGAATAATGTGGTTTTGAACAGTGTGGCAAACTCAGGACCGAGTGTTGGGGCGAGTTCTTTGGTGACAGATGCAAATTCAGCACTTTCTGGAGGTCCTCATTTGCAGAGAAGTGCAAGCATTAATACAGAGTCATATATGCGATTGCCAGCGTCACCTATGTCCTTTTCATCCAATAACATAAGCATTTCAGGCTCTTCAGTTGTTGATGGGTCCTCGGTGGTGCAGCAGGGCAATCATCAGGACCGAAATGTCCAGCAGGTGCTGCAAAATCAGCAGCAACAACATGGGGCTTCAAGTGCCACATCCTTGCCTACATCACAAATTGGGGGCATGTCACTCCCCTTGGGACCACGAGGTCAGGGATCCTTCCTTCAAGACCCTAATAATCTATCGCAAGTGCAAAAGAAGCCAAGATTGGATGTCAAGCAGGAAGATATTTTGCCGCAGCAGGTGTTGCAACAACTGCTGCAAAGACAGGACTCCATGCAGTTGCAAAGCCGAATTCCACAGCTACAAAACATTTTTCATCAACAGAGACTGAGGCAACAACAGCAAATTCTCCAATCCATGCCACCATTGCAGAGAGCCCAATTACAGCAGCAGCAGCAGCAGCAGCAGCAGCAGCAGCAGATGCAGTTGAGGCAGCAAATGCAACAGCAGGCCATGCAACCAGCATCTTCCCTGAAGCGTCCCTTTGATGGGGGTATCTGTGCTCGTCGGTTGATGCAATATCTATATCATCAACGACAACGCCTTGCAGTAAGTTCTTGCTTTTGTTTGATAACTTTGTAGCATGTATCTTTTTTTTTGGTGTTGCTAATTTGCGTGGCATTTTTTTCATACTTATTCTTGTTTTCCTAGGTAAATATGTATGCTCATATATTTATGGCCCGATATATAAATTAATTTTAATTAAGTGGTTCCTGAAGCATAAATGAGTTTTTAATCTTGTAATGTACTTCTATTATTTTAACAGGAGAACACTATTGCATATTGGCGGAAATTTGTGGCAGAGTACTATTCTCCACGTGCAAAGAAAAGGTGGTGCTTGTCATTATATGACAATGTTGGGCATCATGCGCTCGGTGTTTTCCCCCAGGCATCTATGGTTAGGATTTTTTTTTTACAGTTCTTCTATTTGGTTTTTACCTAATAAGTCATTGGGCTTCATACTGATATAAGTGCATGGATTCCTTTTATTTTTTCTGATGTTGCATGTGTTAGTTTTTCCATTTCTTCATGGTCAAATGTTGGTTGAAAGCAAATGCAAAATATAGCAGCTTCAGTAATCACTTGTTTCTTTATGGACATTATGTTGACATAACCTGCATATAATAGTCCTTTTGTTTCTTTTATCTTATTTTTCAGGAGGTGTGGCAGTGTGACATTTGCGGCTCTAAGTCTGGAAGAGGTTTTGGTAAGGGAATTTAGATGCTTTGTAGTAATGGCTGTTGTTCCTCAACAAGATCATTCCCATACTGTAATTCTTGAAACGTGTTAACATAAAGAATGACATTGAAAACCAGTGACTTGATTTTAGTAGGAATTGCATGTTAGAGAATAATCTAGCACCTTAAGTTTATGGAATCCTTTTACTTTGTGCAAGAATTTTTTTAAATTTGAGTATGTTGTGTAAACTTGCTGTCAAACTCTGTCCACTCTTTGAGTTGATCAAACACAATTTTATGAAAGTCAATGCAATATGCATAGGTAAATAGAAGACAAAAAAGCGTGATCTCAACCTCAATTTTCTTTTGGGGAACTATTGCTCTTCTATTGGAGTGTTAATGCAAAAAGATTGAATAATCTTGCATCTTGACTTACATTTTTTTTTTCACATACAAATTGAGAATTCATATTCCCATTGGCCATCAAGTACTTGTGTTGACATGAAATGATACGATTCAGGCCTGGGTTCCAAATCTGGATCTCTGGGGGTGAAGAATTGGAACATGGCAAGACTGATACAATTTTGACACTTAACAATTGTTTCTGGTCTAATATTTTACATGTCCACCTTTTATCCCTTATTTTTATCTAGGTGTTTTCTCTTGGTATGTTCTTTTGTGCACTTGTATATTATCTATACAATCTGCTGTGAGGGAACATAATATATCATTCGTGAAAAGGAATGGAACATATCTGGGTGGTTCCATTTTCTGGATCTTTATTTTCCTTGGTTCTGGATAAGCCCACAGTTTTAAATTCTCACTGGTCTGTTTTAAGTTGACTTGTTTCAGAGCTTTTATGGCGGTTTGTTGTGCTATCTTCTAGCCACCTTTTTTTAGGTCATTAAATTCAAATATGTAGATTTTGGTTGATGAAAAAAGTATAAACATCATCAAAGAGCCATCTGCAGCTTGTTAGCTACAAAACAAAGAGAAAAAAAAGAAGCTAAAATGTATGTTTTGGTTCTATTCAACAGATGTTCTTGATTGTAATGTTAACATGATAACATATTGATTCCATATTTTTTGTTAGCCATAAAAATACTCCTTTGGCCACTATCCAGATTCTGTTCAACACTCAACTTAGACATTACTGCTATAAATCAAGCATCCTTATGATTCATTTATTCTGGAGATATAACTGCGCATGTTATTGGGTATGTTTTGCAGAGGCAACTTTCGAAGTACTCCCTAGACTTAATGAAATCAAGTTTGGAAGTGGTGTCATTGATGAGCTTTTGTTTTTGGACATGCCACGTGAACTTAGATTGTCTTCTGGAATAATGATGCTGGAGTATGCAAAAGCAGTTCAAGAGAGTGTATATGAGCAACTTCGTGTTGTTCGTGAGGGTCAGCTTCGTGTTATATTCACCCAGGACTTGAAGGTCAATACGATAACTGTTTCTTATACAAGTATTGACAATTTCTAAATTTCCTAATAACATGCCAGTACTTCTATTCATTTTAGATACTGTCTTGGGAATTTTGTGTACGTCGTCATGAAGAACTTCTTCCACGGAGGGTGGTTGCACCACAGGTATTCTGTTTGAAACATCATGTTCATTAAAAGTTCCACTAGTTCTTTGTTTTCGTGGAGGAATGCTTCCTAGAGATGAATACATCATTGTTACCCTGCCAGAGAAAAGCATGGGAAAACGAATAGAAAAATAGAGGGCACAATAATGTCTTGTCTCATAGCTTGGTTGTTAATTGGATTATGTGGCTGTGAACACTCTTAATCTGTGAAGCAATTCAAAAGATAAGTGTGGTTGATCATCTATAACAGCTATGAAGTTTTCGATAAGAATTACTGGATTCAACATCAGTTATCAGTGTGATTTGAGCCTCAGATTTTGAAGATTCTAGTTATATTTTTAACTTATAAATACCTGAACGCTTTTGCAGGTGAATCAGTTGCTACAGGTTGCACAGAAATGTCAGAGCACAATTGCTGAAAGTGGATCTGACGGGGTTTCTCAACAGGATTTGCAAACAAACAGCAATATGTAAGTAAATGAGCACTCACTTAATTCTTTCCTAATAAATTGGGTGCTGCTTATGCAATCTTTCTGGCTGAAGCTGTTTGACTGAAAACACAAGTGACTAGGTCCTCACAGATCACATCCTTGAGGCTTTATGTCCAGAAATAAAAAAAAGCATTTGTTATGTGCCTGGAGTTGTGATAGACAAGAACTTCCTACTTGCTAAGTTGTTTTGCTAACTCAGCCCTTCTGCCTCTTACGATATAATAAGTGTTCGAGGTATCTAATGTTGATCCTGCTCAAATGGAAGTTGTCGACTGAGGAATTGATTATGTCCTTGAGCATTTTGGATGAAGTCTCAAGATTTGAATCTGTATACTAGAACTTGCAGCTGTGACTGTTACCATTCTAGACCGTGGCCCTCTTGTATCTTTATGTTTTGGTGGAGCATAAAATCATGTAGCTCTCCTTGGGCATGGCATTCATAAAACACCCTGTCTCAACTCTTGAATGAGCTTTAAATGCTAAGGGTACATTATTTTGGTAGTTTCATTTACTCTGTATTTTGTATTTCAACAGAAGGCTATATCAAATATGATGTTAATATTTGGTTTGCACAGGATTGGATTATAACTACGGTTAGTTAATACTAATCCACTGTTGATTTTTTTAAGGGTTCTGACGGCTAGTCGCCAGCTTGCGAAGAGTTTAGAGTTGCAGTCGCTGAACGATTTGGGTTTTTCCAAAAGATATGTCAGGTGTCTGCAGGTATAACTTTCACTCTTTCTGGATCTGAATTTCTGTATTGATAGAAAACTTTGATCTATGTTTTATGATTTCTTTCTCCAATTTATTACAGATCTCTGAGGTTGTCAGCAGCATGAAGGATCTGATTGATTTCTGCCGGGAGCAAAAAGTTGGGCCTATTGGTAATTTCCTTTTGTGGCTGGTGTTACTATATTTATCTGTTTTTACCTATATATTATGGCTTCATTTCTGGACCTGCCATATTCTAGGAAGTTCCTTGGGAATAATATATTGTTATGCATGTCAGTTCTTTCTCAAGTTTAATATCTAGTTATAGTTCAAAAAAAATTAAAAAATGGGAGCGCTTGTCTGTTTTGGCTTCTACTTTCTTCTGTTATTATTTGTCATGGTTTGTGTTGTAATTTTCATTAGTTTCGAAGGTGTTTTCATGTGGGCATATTTATCCGCTGCTAGGAATTTCTTTTCTTTTCTTTTCTTTTTTCTTTTTCTTTTTTCATATAACATCTTCTAATGTTTGCATTTTATCAACATGAAGGTTGCACCTCCAATGATTTTTTATCAGACAGCTAAAAGTTCTGTTTCATTTTGATTTCATTTCTCTTATATTTGATCAATATATTTATTTTAGACAGCTAAAAGTTGTGGTTCATTTTTGTGCGCCTTGACTATTCTACTTTGTTTTTCTTTTGCCTGCTAATTTTTGCTACAAGAGAAAACCATTGTTTTGCACATAATGTGCATAGAGACCTGATGTGGACCATTGCCTGCAGAGGGCTTGAAAAGTTATCCTCGGCATGCGACTGCAGCTAAGCTTCAGATACAGAAAATGCAGGAAATGGAGCAGTTAGCAAGTGTTCAAGGTCTGCCAACTGATCGAAACACCCTCAACAAGCTAATGGCATTACATCCTGGAATAAACAGCCATGTGAATAGCAACCATCAAATGGTTGGTCGAGGTGCTTTAAGTGGTCCAGCACAGGCTGCTTTGGCATTAACAAACTTCCAGAATCTGCTCAGGAGGCAGAACTCAATGAATTCAAACTCCAGTTCACAACAGGAGGCTGCTTCACCATTCAATAATTCTAATCAGAGTCCATCCTCAAACTTTCAAGGAACCGCTAACTTCATACCTGGATCCATGCAGAACTTACCTGTGAGTGGCTTTTCTAGTCCACATCTACCTCCCCAACAGCCCCAGCAGATGCAGCAGCGCTCATTGAGCTCTAATAGCTTACTCCAACAGAGCATTCCACAGTCCTCCCAAGGCAACCAGGCCTTGCAACCACACATGATCCAGCTGTTGCAGGAAATGTCCAATAACAGTGGGGGAGGAGTCCAGCAACATTCCCTCTCTGGACAGAGTGGGAATGGTGGCATGACAAGGAGTGGATTGGGTTTTGGAAGCAACACTTTGGCAACACCTCCAACTGCTTCCACTGTGTCTGTAGGTGCAGGAGGACTTGCACCAAGCCGGAGCAACAGTTTTAAAGCCGCTGCGAACAGTGATTCTTCAGCAGCTGGTGGCAACAGTGGGTTTAACCAGAAAGTGCTAGATTTGCCTCCAAATCTTCATCTGCAGGACGACCTGGTTAGTGATATTGCCCATGAGTTCACTGAAAATGGTTTTTTTAACAGTGACCTTGATGATAACATGGGTTATGGTTGGAAGGCGTGACTAACAGGGTTGGACCAGTTGCTTGCTCTCAAATGAGCGAGTGTTGGCCATCTGTATTTGTACAGAATATTCAAATAGCTGCTTCCCCCCACCCTGTCTCCAGCTTTTCTAATGATGGGATTTGTTGCAACATACCAGGGACTTGTACTTCAGTAGGTAATTAGGTTTTTTCTATTTTTGTTTTTTTGGCCTTCTCCCTTTTCTTTTGAGGGTTTTTTTTTTTTTAATCAAGTCACTGCAAGTGTATTCTATTGAACAAAAAACTGGAACAGCTAATGTGATATCTAAATGAGTTCTCCATATTGTATTTAAAGCTTCTCATGAACTGAACAGCTTATCTAAATGTGGTTCGTGATGATGTTCACATACCATTTTACAATCCTGTTACATTAATTATTGATAGGGCTACAAAGATGGTGTTTTAGGCAGGGAAACATAAAGAAGAGGGGGGATTAGGGCAGCTTCGGCTTCTTGCATGAAAACCCTAGAGAAATCAACCTGCACCTAAACTAATAATGATTCTTCTATCCCGGCGCCCTTCAAGCTCTCGTCGTTTACTGGTGCTGGAACAGGAGGAATCCTGGGCCACAAACCTTTATGACTTGAGCCGCTTCCCCTGTCTAGGTGGATTGCCATAGTCTTGCTAATTGGTGCTAAATTAATCGCAGCTTGCGTCGAACTATGTTCATTACTTCTATGATTGATCTATGGAGATGTGAAGGCCTTGGAAAGTGATTGTCATTTATGGGGGAATGGCCGCTGTGTTTGTCATTTGTGACCAAAATCCATATCAATCTTATCCCATTCTATTTATTTGAGTAAACAGGTTAAATTTTTCTTGAATATAAAAAAATTATTTAAATATTGTTAATATTTTTTTTCTAACCATTTTTTTTTTAAATCTTGTGAGAGATAACTAGATGTAATCTGATTGAATTTACATATTCAAAAGCAATCCATAAAACTTATAAAGAAATAATTTGACAAAAAAAAATTTTAGATGATATTTTTTTTAATATTAAGATAATAATGTATTGGATTGACTTAAGTCAATCTGGGTTAATATGTTAAATCCGCGATCTGGATTATGAGACTATGATAATCTTTTAAAAAGCAAATCAAAATAAATTATAAAGCCTAATTCTCAATCAAACCAATGTTGAAAGATGAAATTGAAAAAAACTTAATTAAAAAAGGATTTAACAAAGCGACCCGAGTTAACTAGTCAAACCCGCGATCTAGGTCATAAAACCGAGAGAATCTCATGGAAAACAAATCAATTAAAAAAAGAACATAAAAAACAACCCATGTCAATTCGCTAAACCTATGACCCGGATTATCAGACCGAGATAACCTCATAGAAAGAAAAAAATGACCTGATTTAACCTGAGTTAACCTACCAAATCTGCGACTCTGATCATAAGATTGAGATAACCACATAGAGAGCAAATCAAAACAAATTATGAAGTTCAATTCTCAAACATCCATGTCAAACCTAATGTTGAATGATGAAATTTGTAAAAAAATTTAATTAAAAAATAACATAAAAAATAAGTTAAGTCAACCCGGGTTAACTCATTAAGCACTATTTTCGATTCATGAGACCGAGATAACCTAATAAAAAGAAAATCAAAACAAATCATGAAATCTAATTCCCAAACACAATATTAAATGATAAAATTAAAAAAAAAAACCAATTAAAAAAACCGATTCAATTGGGTTAACTCTCCAAACCTGCGACTGGGGTAATGAGACGAGGACAACCCAATAAAAAAAATCCAATATTAAGGGACAGGGGACCCATAAACCGGGTCATAAGACCGAGATAACATCTTAGAAAAAAAATAAAAAAAGACCCGATTTAACCAGGGTTAACATGCCAAAACTGGTGACCTTGATCGTGAGTCCAAAATATCCCAATAGAAAGCAAATCAAAATAGACTATGAAGCCCACTTAGTGTTGAATAATAAATTTTTTAAAAAACACTCAATAAAAAATAAGATAAAAAATAATCCTTGTCTATTCGGGGTTAATCCTTTAAGTACTATTCTCGAGTCATGAGGTTAAAATAACATAATAAAAAATAAACAAAACAAATAATGAAATCTAATTCTTAATTATTCTAATATTAAATGATGAATTAAAAAAAAATTAATTAAAAAAACTTGGGTCAACCGGGTTAGTCCGTCAAACCGAGTTAACCTGCTAAACTTGCAATATATGTAATGAGAGTGTGACAATTTAATAAAAAAAATATTAAAACAAATAATTTTTTGTTAAAAAAATTGATAAAAAAAACTACTAAAATAAATAATAATATGTGAGAAAAAGTAGAATAAAACCCTTTATCTTTTAGTATACAGTTAATAATTAATGGCACGATTTCTCCACGTGTAGATGTGATGGCCACATTATTTCTCTTGATGAGTATAAAATAAAATACTCATCGCCCTTTTTTCTTCACAAAAAAGAAGTTGCAGACTGACAAACTTCTTTCCACCTTCCGTTCTCAAATCATAGGCTGAAAATCCTTCAATATTTTTTTAAAAAAGAAACACGATCGATGGAGTCTTCTAAAAGAGAGAGTAAAAGAGGGTCAGAATGATGTGTCAAATTCTTTTCAGAGGTGGAGTGGTGGGGACAAATGGCTAAGCCCTAACTCTTCTGTGGATAAGAACGGCAACATAGCATAAATGTGACGGAACAACTGTCTTCCTGCTTAGCAGTCAGTCACCACACTCGTACTCATCGCTGTCATGCCCAAATTTGAAGACACGACATGACCCAGTAGGCCTCGACTGCCCACCAAGCTCAGTGGAATCCCCTTGAAAACAACACAACTTATCAGATAAAGAAACCACATATATATATATTTGCTCCAGAAGGTGAGTTCATGATTTTGTTGCCTCAAATTCTTTGGCCTGTGAATCTTTTCACAACAAAAGTGCAAAAGAGAGCAGCTGGTGATTAGCACGCATGGATTAAGGGGTGTGAGGTATCCCCTTAATATATCTACAGCTCAACATAGTACTGTTCTGCAATACAACCATCCTTCATGATTTTGTCACAAATTAACAAATGAAGATCAATCCAATTTACATTGCCTTGCTATAGAATATTACAATACTCGTGGACTACAAAAAAAACAACCCACCATCTTCTTTTGTTAGCTAGAGCTGTCCCCTAATATATATATATATATATATATATATATCTCGTATGTAAATCTCACCATTTCTATCTACAAGGATACAATTTGTCTAAAATTGCTTCAGCTTTTCTCTGAACTCACTAGGGCATATTAACACAGAGTCTAAGCACACGCCACCTTTCGTATGTGTGCAATCAATCTGCATCATGGAAAATCTGAGCTTCAATGGCGCAGTATTTGTGCTGTCAACAACAAAGTCACCAGCATGGTAATGCCCCCAATTTCCTTGTTGATGCAAGTAGCATTCCGATGACGCTTGCTGGCCATTCGATGTCGAAAGCTGGAATCGAACCGGCTTAATGTCCCAACCATGAACTCGATCGACGTTGCAGGTTCGTCGGCCGAGTTTTTTCGAGGTCTTGCCTAGTTGAAGCCTGAAGAATAGGCTATATGTTCCTGCTGGAAACTCAAACTCTAATTCTCCCCCGACTTCGAACCACCATATTTGTTGAAGATATGCAATTGTGTTGAATCTACATGTCGTCAAAAACATTGAGTTATACATTAGCGCGCGCTTGCATTGATGCAACTTCCATGATCCATATACAATATTCCAAATCCTCAGGGAAATCACCACAGCAACATCATACTTGTCTAATCAATCATGAACAAATTAAGATGATAGTAAAATTGTTTATGGTTAAATATTTATTAGATTGAAATCTCTTAGTGGAAGACATGTTCCATACACACAAGGCATCTACCAAGAAAAAAGAAGGACAAAAAATATTTAATTCCTCAGAGCCCACAAGACAAGCAATCCAATAATTGAATGATTGGAATAAAGTCTTCAAAAAATTTTCATCTTTTGAATTAGTATTTGCAAGTCATTGTTACTTATTGGTCACCTGTTTGCATTATTTTCTGGGAATTAATTGGCTAGAAGAATTCAAAACTCACCCATCAAGGAAAGGTCTGGTCCACTTTTTATTTCACAAATAAAAAAATAATTTTATTTTCATAGCTGAGATTTTTATCTTGAAATTAGATTTGAAAGGTTGCCGAGCCAATAGCTGATATTTTTTTAGATATTTTGCAAAAATAATAATTTTATTGAGGCCATGAAAAAGACATGGCAATAATATTTCATCGATCTTCAAGGGAAAAAAGAGATACAATTCATGAATATTCAGTAAATAAAAAGTGTACAACCAATTATGGAATGTGTGTGTGAAAATTAAGCATATTGTTTTTTTATGTGGGATTTAAACCCAAAAATCCCACAGGTTTTACTGATCATGCACCATAAATACCAAAGATAAATCTTGGAAAATCTTTTTATTTGGGGGTTTTTTCTCAAATTAAAATTAATACATCTTAATAATATAATCAAGAAATACTAATAAACCCTAACTATCCAAAATAAATAAATAAAACATTTCAACTATGTAAATTCCATCCAAATATATATGTAGCTAGCCACAAAAGGATAAGAGAAACTAATGAAAAACAAAATAAATAAATCAAATGGATATATAAGTCTCTGATCACCTGGATTCTTCAGATGAAATATGATTCCAATATCTTCGATCATCAATCCCAGTTATCCTTAACGCCTTGTAAGAAACAGCAACACAAATCTTGCCACTACTTTTATCCAACCACACTTGCTGTAGAGATTAATCACAAGAAAATTTAATTGTCATTAAAAAAGAGATATAGTACATAATTAATTAATAAACTCCTTTTGCAGTATTTCTTTTCTTACAAAATTCTTTACCTTGGCGCCATTATCAAAGCAATTAGGTCGACACAATCTTGCATAGATCTCTTTCTTGCTCAAACTCTCTGGACTTTGGCCTAAAACTTTCTCGACAAGAAACTTATAGTTTGATGGAAGCTTAGTTTCCCACACAAAATCAGCCAAAGAAGCACCATGAAAAGTCTTGTTCAACTTGGCTAGTTTGCATATCTCAGGAGGATCCAGGTACATAAAAATGGAAGAAACGCAACTTTCTGGGACATCATCAAGACTAGGTCTTGATGGAGAAGAAACCGAACCTCCCTCGTTTCCCAAGGCCAAACTAGATGACCCAGCCCCCATAAAGAAAAACAAAGAATTCAAGAAAAAGAAACAACGAGATATATATGTCCTATAATATCAAGGAATTTGAAGTGTTTAAAGGTAGAGGAGGAGGTGATAAGTTCTTTGGGAAACTGGAGGAGAGATCGAGGAAAGATCATGCGTCACCATTTTCTTCATGTGTGAGGGAGGCAATGGATTTTGGGTTTTAAGAGAGACCGAGAGAGAGATTATAGTAGTAGTAAAAGGGGAAAAGAAGAACAGTGAAATTGAAAAATCTTTTTTCTTTTTTTAAAAGAATAAAAAAGGTTGAGTAAGCAAAGGATCAGAGGCTGTAACAGGGACGTGTACATGAGTGTGCATGGAATATATATATATATATATATATATATATATATATATATATATATATATATATATATATTTGTGTTGGGGA
>Ga0325403_1000799_pt1 | contig 24165 bp, 17 predicted proteins | sample PopdelMetagenome_19_FD_205665 | JGI IMG/M metagenome (GOLD analysis project Ga0325403, IMG submission 205665) | Populus deltoides microbial communities from Bellville, Georgia, United States - Xylem-PdKOR-R4 | ecosystem: Host-associated > Plants > Phyllosphere > Stem > Wood/Secondary xylem... | reverse complement strand
TCCTCTAGCCGGCTGTACCAAGCTATAGGAGCTTGTTTCAGTCCATATAATGCCTTCTTTAGTTGATATACCTTCTGCTCCTCTCCCTTTCGAATGTATCCTTCAGGTTGTTCAATATAAACAACCTCCTTCAATTCTCCGTGAAGAAATGCGCTTTTTACATCCAGCTGGAATACTTCCCAACCTCGCAGCACTGCGAGAGATAGTAGCATTCTGATAGTGTCCCATCTAGCAACTGGCGAAAATACTTCGTTGTAGTCTATTCCTTGTCTTTGTGCATAGCTATTCACAACCAGTCTCGCCTTATGTTTGTCGACTTCGCCCTTTTCATTCAACTTAGTTTTAAAAACCCACTTCACTCCGATCTTCTTCATCCCTTTAGGCAGCGCTACTAACTCCCATGTATTATTTTTTTCGATAGCTTGTATTTCGACGTCCATGGATTTTCTCCATTTGATGTCCTTCACCGCTTCATCATACTTCATTGGATCTTCTTCAGCAGCATAGAGCACCAACTATTGCTCTTCTTCTTCTTGCTCTGCAAGATCTTCACCAGTTATATAATCTTGTAGGTGTCTTGGAGGTATGCTAATTCTCCTTGTCTGCTCCTTTCGATTTTCTTGAGAGGATGGGATAAAAGCTAGTCTCCTTGTTTCCTCGGTTTGTGTAGCAGTCTGTTCAGCAGTCTGTTCTCCTGGTATTTCCACTTCATCTTTGTCTGTTGTAATGCCATCTCCTTCTTCTTTGTCTGTTCCATTGAAAGAATCTGTATCATCCCATGTTAATTCTTCATCATTTGTCCTCCCCCAGTTCCATGTCTCCTCCTCAGCAAAAATTACGTCTTTACTTGTGACAATCTTCTTGCTCTCGGGATCATAAAGCCTATAGGCTTTGGATTCTTCACTGACTCCCAAGAATACACATTTATAGCTTTTATCTTCTAGCTTGATCCTCTTCTCATTTGGTACATGCATGTATGTAACACATCCAAAAATCCTGAAATGTGCTACATTTGGTTTGTTTCCAGTCCAGCATTCTTCTGGGGTTTTATTTGTAACTGTTGCAGTAGGGCTTCGGTTGATGATGTGCACAGACCAAGTTGCTGCTTCTGCCCAGAAACTCCTTGGCATTCTTCCTTCTACAAGCAAACAACGAACCATGTTCATGAGAGTTCGGTTCTTACGTTTAGCAACTCCATTTTGCTGAGGAGTGTATGATGTGCTAAGCTGCCTTTTTATTCCTTGAGTACTGCTAAAATCCAGAAAAATTTAGGAAGTGTATTCCCCTCCTCGATCGCTTCTAAGACACTTGATGCTCATTCCTGTCTCTTTTTCAACTTTAGTTTTAAAGTGCCTGAACTTCTCAAAAGTTTCTCCTTTTTCAGCAAGCAGATAAATCCATGTTTTCCTGCTGAAGTCATCGATGAAAGTCAGAATATACCTCTTGTTACTCATGGTGGTTGGAGTGATTGGTCCACAAAGATCACTGTGAATGAGCTGCAATTTTTCTGATGCTCTCCAGTTAGCTTTCTTAGGCATTTCATCCCTGTGCTGCTTCCTTTTACTGCATACTTCACATACTTTGTTTGTTTTTTTAATTTTCGGCATCCCTTCAACCATTTTCTTGTGTTCCAAGCACTGGAGTCCCTTCTGATGTAGGTGACTAAAACGTCTATGCCACAGTCCAGTGAGATCCTCTTGTGTTACTTGCAGACAGGCATTGTTGTGTTGTTCAACAAGCATAACAAACATTCGGTTTGTAGTCATGTGAGTGTGCACAATCAGCCCCTTCATTGGATGAAAAATCTTGCAGGTTCCCTTCTGCATTACCACTTTCAACCCTTTCTCCAGTAGCTGCCCAACACTTAACAGATTGTTTGTTAAGTCTGGCACATAGAAGACATTACTTACAATCTGTGTTCTTCCTTGTACTCTCAGCTTCACGCTTTCTTGTCCCATAACTTGCATTCGGGCATTATTTCCCAGCTTCATAGCGTGTGAAAAATTCTCATCCAAGCTAATAAACCACTTCTTGTTGCCTGTCATGTGATTGGAACATCCTGAGTCGATGAACCAAACGTCTTCTCTGCTGGATCCCCCCATCTGCACATGAGCCATGAGGAGAAGCTCTTCTTTATCTTCCAGTTCCAAATCAACATGAGCCATGAGTAGAAGCTCTTCTTCATCATCCAGTTCCACGTAATGTGCATTTCTTTCCCAGGTAGGGCATTCAAACTGAAGATGCCCTGGTTTATGGCATTTATAACATGTTGCCGTAGTTCTGCCAAATGTTTGTCTTCCTCTCCCTCTGCCTAATCCTCTGAAATGGACACCTCCTCTACCCCTGTTGATTCTGCCTTCTCTAATTGAAGCATGCAGTGCTTGCTCCTCTTCTCGAGTTTTATCCAGCCTCTTGAACTTGGCTTCATGCACGACAAGAGAACTTTGCAATTCATCAATTGTCATTGTGCTCACATCCTTGGATTCTTTTATCGAAACCACCACATAAGTAAACCTTTCTGTCAAGGTTCTAAGTACCTTTTCGACTACCTTTGTGTCTGGCATAGTCTCCCCATTACTCCTCATTTGGTTAGCCACTGAGGTCACTTTAGCAAAGTATTCGGTGATGGACTCACTTTGCTTCATCTACAAAATCTCAAAGTCTCTTCTCAGTGTGTTGAGAAGAGATTTCTTCACTTTCGCATTTTCTCCAAACTTGCTCTTCAAGGAATCCCACACGATCTTTGAAGTGCGCTTGTCTAAGATCTGTTCAAATGTAACCCTATCTATTGCTTGATATAGATAGTGTTTCACTTGATGATCTTTCATCTTTGCATCATCATGTTGTGCCTGCTGTGTGGTGCTCAATGCACTCCCAATAATCGGCTCTTGAATACCGATTTCCACAAGACTCCATAGTCCTTTTGCTCGCAGCAAATTTTCCATCAACTCACTCCAATGATCATAATGTTGACCATCGAAATGAGGGATCTTCGTCAGGCTCTTATCCTCACTCATTTTCTTCACTCCTTGTTGTCGAGCTGCACCCTTTTATTGTGCTTAAGTCTATTACAGTCAGGTAACCCAGTAGGGGCTCTAATACCACTGTTGGAACCTTAAGAACAATTAATAAAGCTCACAAGATTGATGAAAATGCTTGATGTTTATTTGGGAAATCAATGCTGCTTAAATACAGCTTTTTACAAACAGAAATTGAGAAAAACTAGCTACTGTTAATACGTGGATTACATCACACATATTGTGGCTGGAGAAGTGGTCTTCTTTGACTGCCACAATCCCTAATAGATAGGGATAACTTTTATTCTGCAAGACTCCTTCAAACATTTCCTAACACCAATAGAATCAAACTAATAAAAAATAAGAAAATAAAAGTTAAAAAAGAGAATTAAACTAAAAAACTAACAAAAGAAAAGTTAAAAAAGAGGATAAAAAATAATTCAATATCAATTTAGAAAAGAGGAAAAAACAAGGCAAACTTCTTAAACCTAGTCTAATCTCTAAAAGCCGCATCCTATGAAATCTTTTACCCGAATTCAATCAAGAAGCATATTTCTCAACAAATTTAATTTTGAAGGATGAGATCGGTAGAAAAATATTAATAAAAAACCTTGTAAAAGCAATAACAAAAAATAAAGATAAAATTTGATAGAAAAAACTAAAGGATGATGCAATTTAATGAAAAAAAATAAAAAATAATCCCAAATAAAAAAATCAATTAAAAGAATAAGAATCAAATTTTAAAGATAAAAAAAATCATAAGGGATGAAATTGAAAACATCTATAAAAACAAAGCAAATCCGAACAAACATCCCAAACATGATAAAATCTTAAAAAGCTCACAATCCGAGAAAGAAAGAGAAGGAAAAGAAAAGCAATTTCGGGTCAAATCACGTTGAACAACCATACAAACACACATACCACCCCAGGGAGAAAGAGGATACTGAGACAAATCAAATAATGCGGCAAAATCATAGTTACAACCACCAGAGCCAGCCACACGTGTCGCCAGAAGGCAGCGGAGCGGCTGACGTGTTTAAACTTGCGAGACACGCGTCAACAACCTTTTTGTTTTTTATTTTATATTTACAAAACCAAAAATTTCCCTTAGAATTAAATAATAATAACAAACAAATTATGATGGAATTACAACCAAGCTCTTAGAGTCAAAACTAAAATATTCAAATGGTAAGAGTGACATAGAAACTATGTTCAATCAAATATAAAAATACAAAAACACTCTTGTGCAGAAGGAATTTGATTATTTTATTCAAGGATTATATTAGTAATTTTACCGTGTATTAAAAAATATAATTACTAAAATAACCCTGCATAATCCTTAAAAGACATTTATGTCATGATGAAAAAATCACTTTACCCCGAAGCAAAGACAAAAAGATAAAATGACCACGGGGTAAAAAGATCACCTAGTTAGAGCCCGTTTGATTGTAGTAGCAGTTGTTTTTCAAAGTGTTTTTTTGCTTGAAAATGCATCAAAATAAATTTTTTTATTTTTAAAAATTTATTTTTGACATCGATACATTAAAATAATCGAAAAATATAAAAAAATTAATTTGAAAAAAATAAAAAAATAAAATATCTTTAATTTTTTTAAAATATTTTTAAAATATAAAAATAAACAGGATATAGAAACGCATGAAATAATTAAACAAAATTATTGAGAACCACGATGCTTAAAAATAAGAAAAATGATAGCTATTTCTACGAGAAATTTACAAAAAAAATAATTTGTAGCATTCCCAAACTTGTATCCAATTTAATAAGATCTATTACTCATGAAACAAATGTGGTTGGTAGGGGCAATTGCCCATTTCTTTATATGCCCAATATCATTTCAATGTATTCTATTTTTCAAGAAAAAAAGAAAATAATCCTTTTAATTTTTCTGTGAGCATTAATTTATTTTTCACATCTTTTATGTAATATTTTTAAACAATTTATTTTTAAATGTCATAAGAAAATTTAGTTTTGATACACAAACTAATTTTTAAAAACCCTTGGACTTTACAACAAAGGAATACAAATACAAATGATTGTGATATGCTTCACTAATCTTAAAAAAAAATAAAATAAAAAATAAAAGGAAAATGCTAATTAATAATAAATGAAAAGTGGAGGGTAAAACGGTAACCGACAAAAACCCACACGAGTAGTTAAAAGCATAGTTTTCAGACCCGACTCGGTGGTCGGCCCGGTTCAAGACCCGGGTTTCGGGTTTTGACCTGGTCACCGGATCGCCTGAGTCAATTTCTTTTTTTTTTTAAATCAAAATGATGTTGTTTTAGTAAAAGAACAAAAATCAACGAGTTATAACTGAGTTTTTGACTGGATCTTACCGAGTCTCAGATCGACTTGTTAAATCGGGCCGAATTTCAAAACTACGGTTAAAAAATCTTGTTTGAAATTGAGCTTTTTTTTTAAAATTGATTTTTTTGAGTTTTAAATTATTTTAGATATTTTTGGATTATTTTAATTTATTATTAAAAAAATATTATTTTATTACAAAACATTCTATACTGTATTCCTAATCATGCCAAAAGGCCCATTACATTCGTTTGGTACGAAAAAATTAAAAAAATAATAATTCAAAAATCAAGTAAAATACTTCAATTTGTTTTTTTTTTTTTTTAAAGAGAAGCTTTCTTGGTTTCCTCTCTTTATTTTTATTTTATTTGAAAGGCAGAGAAAAAGCTGCTTCTTCTCCACAAGCCTGCCTGCCTCTGCCTCCTCCTCCCATTTCAATATTCTATTTTGCTACTAAATTTCTCTCACTTTCTCGCAGAGCAAACAACACTCTCTCTCTCTCTCTCTACCTACAGTTGCTGTTTCTGCTATTGAGCTGTTACGTTTTTGGCCTTTTCTTTTTATATAGAAAAAGAGAGCTTCATTTTTCACTGTTTCACTTCACTTTTTTTTGTATGTAGTGAGGTTTTTTTTTCTTCTTTTTCTTGAGATCGATCTGCCAGCTTTGACTTACTTTGCTTTACTGAGAAGGGTTTTTGTTTCCTCACAAGACCCAGTTTAGACCATTTCAAGGTACGCGAAGAGATGCTTCCTTCTGTTTTTTATTTTCAAATTGTTAAGTTTGGAGTTGAGATTTCTGGTTCTTACTGTGAATGTTAGTGGGTTGAAAATGTGAGTTTGGATATTAGATCGGTTTGATTCAGCACATTTTATTTGCTTTTAAGTGGGAAGAAAATGAGGGAAATTGGAGAGAAGTTCGGTTCTTTGATTTACTTATTATTTTGTTTTTTGGTCTCTAATGGAGAAAAATTGAAACTTCAAACTTCAATGTTCAAGTTTTGATCTTTTTCATTATTTTTTTTAATTATAAATTTTGGTACCTTGCTTAAAAGCATATACAAGTCAAGTCTTACAAGCATTGTTGTCTTTTTTAACCTTGTAAGTGAAATTTGTGGTCAAGGAAGGTATAAAAGTTTGTTAACTTGCTTAATGTTTGCAGAAACTAGAGCGGTTTTCTAGTAATTCAAGTTTGAAGAACGGAGAGGAATTTGAAGAATTGAACCATTTTTTATTTATTTAGGATCTGTGAGAAGTATCTGCTTGTGAAGGGTTGTATTGATTTTTCTTTTTTGGGTTACTTGAAGGACTTGGATAGATTTTTTAAGGTGTTCAGCTTGTGAATGGTGGTGACTAAGTATCGAGGGAGCACTAGGGCTGGTTTCTAAAACTATGGTCCCCTCCATCAAGCTGTATCCAAATAAGTTTTAAAGTGTGGCCTTGTGATAAGACGTTTTTTTAGGGTGAAAAAGCTAAAAAGTTAGTCTTTTAATTGATCCTTTATCTTATGGCATCTGTTGGAACTCAATCGTCAGGATCAGAGAAAATGTTACCGAAATCCCAGGTCTTGCCTTCTCTAGAGTCGATCAAATCTTTGCCGGTTGATTTTATGTTCATGGGTTCGCCAACATCTGAACAATTGGAAAAATCTGTGGATGTGAAATCATTAAATAGCAATGCAGTCTGTTTGAGTTTTCCAGAAAAAAATGATATAGGGAATGGCCTTGTTGAGGGAGCTGAGGATAGTGTTGGCAATGATGTCAGTGAGGATTCACCTTATAGTCGGACTGCTATCTTGATTGAACAAAGGCCTTCTGTGGGTGATGAAGATTTGGACACTGTGGTTATGCCTTTGCCTTCGATATCAGCATCTCGCAGGGAACGCAGGTGGTCTGATACCAGCTCCTATGCTACAAACAAGGTACCCTTGCATGAATGGGATTAGTTTTTGGTCTGATTATGGCTAAATTCTTGCAGTTTTGGATGCATATTTATCTAGAGGCTGTGGAGGTTGATACTAAATTATGATGAAGCTATTCGGATTTAAGTTGATTGATTAGCATTCAATTCATTGATCTTGTTACCTATGTTAAAGTTTACCATTTCAGAAACTTCAATCTTGGTTTCAACTTCCTAATGGGAATTGGGAGCTGGGGAAGATTTTATCAACTTCAGGGACTGAGTCTACTATTTCTCTCCCTGATGGAAAAGTAAGTGAAATTTTCAGAAAATTTTTTAAGATGTTTTTGTGGTATAAATAGTTAGGGATGTTTTAATTTGACTTGCGTTTCAAATCATAGGTTTTAAAGGTGAAAACTGAAAGTCTTGTGCCAGCAAATCCTGATATCCTTGATGGTGTAGATGATCTCATGCAACTTAGTTACCTAAATGAGCCATCAGTGTTGTACAATCTTCAGTATAGATACAATCGTGATATGATTTATGTAAGTGTTTGTGTTAGTATTATATTTGGTTTTGAATCAGTTAGTGAAATACTGATTTCCCCTAATTCTTTTGAGTGCAATTTAGACAAAAGCAGGGCCAGTTCTGGTAGCCATCAATCCTTTTAAGGAAGTTCCTTTATATGGAAATAATTACATTGAAGCATATAAGAATAAATCTATGGAGAGCCCACATGTGTATGCCATTACAGACACGGCCATCCGGGAAATGATACGAGGTGGTTTAATTTTTCATATATTCTGAAAGATTGAGTTTCTGGTGGTTTGTGACTTTCTGAAATTTGTCATATTTTGTAGAGTTCTTATTCTTTTTTTTCCTCTCTCTCCAGATGAAGTAAATCAATCTATCATTATAAGGTTAGTAAAGTGTGAGTAATTAATTTTTTTTTTTGAAGGTGCTTCTTCAATTAATAGCTTATCAATTAATTGTTCCTCATGCTGTTTGCTTCTAGGCAGTTTGAGTAGGGACTCATAATGTGGCATGTTGTAGATAGTTTATATGACAAGTTGAAACCATGTGTATTTCACACCTATGTCAATGTTCATGTTGAAGGTTTAGTGGATGTTCATCTGGAAATAACATCTAGAGAGATACCATCTCGTTATCCTTGTGGTGACCAGAGTTCTGCTTTTGTTATTATATGATATAGTGTTCACTGTTAACATACAAGACTAAATAATTTGCAGTATATAACAAAGGCCATGAAAAAGGGGTGAAGCTACTGGAGAACGTAATGAACTTTAACTATGATAACTTCCTTGCATCCCAGCGGTGTTAGAAATAGCCCATCCACTGAAAAAATGGGTTATAGATTCTGCTAACCTAGCCTCATTGTCTGCTCATGGACTTATTGCTTCTCTTGTCTTCTTTGGGTATGCAAAGTCCTTGTGATTATTTTATTTGAGTGACTCACGCTATCAGATGGAGTATAATCGAGGAAGAAATTCTATCTTTCCTTTGAACTCTGCTTGGTCGTGTACTTCTCACTTTCATTTGTCTTGTGTGTTTTGGATTTTGATGATCTAGAAGTTTTTGGATGGTTTTGGATTTATACTAGCACGTGCCTCCCTTTTGTGTTCTTTTAACCAGTTTATCACTTTCTCAAAATGATACAGTACACATGATGCATATCATCCAATAAATGGCACATAACATGACATACCAAAGAAGCACAAGTTTATAGTGTTTTTATTAACATTCCTTGTACACATCTGAGTTCGATTCCATTTGTTTGTTGCCTCAGTGGTGAAAGTGGAGCAGGAAAAACAGAGACAGCAAAGATAGCAATGCAATATTTGGCTGCTCTTGGTGGTGGCAGTGGGATAGAATATGAAATATTGAAAACCAATCCTATTCTAGAAGCCTTTGGTAATGCCAAGACATTGAGGAATGACAACTCAAGTCGCTTTGTAAGCTCCATGTTCTTTGTTTGAAACATCACAGTGTTCTTTACTCTTTAGGTTAACCTACTGGTATTGAGGGATGACAGTTATTATTTTCATCCCGAATTTAATTTTAATTATCAATACTTGTTCTGAACATGTTGCAGGGAAAGCTGATTGAAATCCACTTTAGTGAAACAGGAAAAATATCAGGTGCCAAAATTCAAACATGTAAGATTTCTCAGATTACTGATGCACTTCAATGATGTTGGATATATTTTCCTGTTCACTTTTTTGAAATTTCTGTTACTGACTGAGTTATGAATCTATGTTCGTTCTTGTTTGGTGCACAGTTTTACTGGAAAAGGTAATTTTCTATTCCTCTTTCATATTGCCTTCATCATTTTTTTGAGTTGCCAATTTAATCTATTAAATAAACAGTCCAGAGTGGTCCAATGCATGGAGGGTGAGAGGTCATATCATATATTTTATCAGCTTTGTGCTGGGGCTTCACCAAAACTAAGAGGTATGTACTGCCATATATTTTCTCAATGTGTTCAAATTTTGATGCATATTTTAAGAGCGCACCAAGTTCCTTTCTTTAAAAAAAGCATCCAAATATACTGATTCCTATGTAATAATAACAAATGATCCTACCTCCTTTCTGCTGTTTCTTTCATGAGCACAGAGAAAATAAACTTGAAGATTGCAAGTGAATATAAATATTTAAGGCAGAGCAATTGCTACACAATTACTGGGGTTGATGATGCTGAACGCTTCCATGCTGTTATGGTTTGTTTTTGGCTTCCCATTTTCTTGCATAGTTGCATTTAATCGTCAATTTTTTTTTCGATTTTATGTTGAGATTAGAGGTTTTGCATGCCAACTTGCTTATAGCTGCTACAACTTTTCAGGAAGCTCTGGATATTGTTCATGTCAGCAAGGAAAACCAAGAGAGTGTATTTGCAATGCTTGCTGCAGTGCTGTGGCTTGGAAATGTCTCATTTTCTGTTGTTGATAATGAAAATCATGTTGAACCTATGGCAGATGAAGGTAAGATGCTTTCAAAAATTGGATGATTAACATATTTAAATTCAGCATATCCATTGTTTCTCACTATTAGGAAAAAAATAATATTTCTCTTGACTTTTTCTCTTGAAAAAGTAATAATGTTCAGAAGTAAATCTAGAGAAGAGTTGCTTTGATTGATTGGCCACCCTGCATCGACATGGACATTGAATATGAATAACAGCTGAACTTATGTTGCTAGTCATGGATGGTTTGAAAAATATAGTCATGAAGGATTAGATTTTCGCACAGTAATTAAAACAGGCTGGCAATGGTAATTAAAATGCTGAACTCCCAAGTAATGAAACATGCAATAATTGCAATAATGCTATTTCTGTTTGTTTCATTTTTCTGTTTTAGTTATTTTGTGAGGATGAAATGCAACTATTATATGTTGTATTAGTTCCAACAGCATCTTATATTTGATCTTATTGATACTTAAAGAGTGATTGTGCTTGTTTCTAGAGGCAAATCAAACTCCGTTTTCTTCTTTTTCCTTGGAAATTATTTGGTATGGTGTCATCAGCATGTGGTCAAATTGTTGCACTGAGGCTTGCTTTTATCATGTTCAGGTCTAACCACTGTTGCAAAATTGATTGGATGTAATGTTGGGGAGCTTAAGCTGGCTTTATCTACTCGCAAGATGAGGGTTGGAAATGATACAATTGTCCAAAAGCTAACCTTATCACAGGTGAGAAAATGTCAAAAATCAGCCTTCTCTATAGTTAGATATTTAAGGGGAAACTCACTGTTGCGTTTGACTTACACTTGCATATATAGCAAGGCAACAAGTATATGCTTGCCTCTCATAAGCGACGGATCTAAACAAGCACCAACATCCTTTTCAAACTTTCACCTTTAAAACTGTAATATTGGACCACCCTGCAGTCTGTCTGGAGGTGGTATCTATTTGAAAGTTAATTGAATTTTAAAAACATATAGATATGCATGAATGCAAAGGTCTTTACTTGAGCTCCTGTTAATATTAATTTTCCATGGAGTGCATAAAGACATTCAGTTATGAGCAATTTTTTCTTCTACTTTTCAGGCAATTGATACAAGAGATGCTCTGGCAAAGTCGATATATTCTTGCTTGTTTGATTGGCTTGTTGAACAAGTCAACAAATCACTTGCAGTTGGTAAAAGGAGAACCGGCAGATCCATCAGCATTCTTGACATTTATGGATTTGAATCGTTTGAAGTGAGTTTAGTCATCATCCTACTGTGATATTCTCTGTTTGTGAGTTGAATTTTGATATATGGCATTCTATGCTATTTACTGTACCTGTAGAGAAATAGTTTTGAGCAATTCTGCATAAATTATGCGAATGAGAGATTACAGCAACACTTCAACCGTCATTTATTCAAGTTGGAGCAGGAGGTAAGTATCTTGAAACATCTTACAATACTCCTGGTTTCATAGTTGAACTCAAGGCAATAATGGGTGAGGGATGTCTTAAAATTTCACTCATTGATCCTCAATATCCAAAAGTGAGTTCTGGAATTCTCCTATTTGTTAAAAAACAAAACTTCTGTCTTCTTGGGGGAAAAAAAGGTTAAAAATTCTGACATATCATTATGATGGATTAGTAGTGGTTTCAACATCTATACATGACACAGTACTAGGCTTTTGAGCTTCTGTAGCCTAAGAAATTAGGATGCATTACTACATTTTCAGTGCATGTGTTTACAAGATGTTCTTGTCTTCCAGGAATACATACAAGATGGCATTGACTGGGCCAAGGTTGACTTTGAAGATAACCAAGACTGTCTCAATCTTTTTGAAAAGGTACAGAGTAACTCGCTAGAATGTTTCATTTGTGCTTTTTATTTGTTTCTTTGAATTGTAGTGTTGGAAATAGAAACATGTACCTCTATTGTAATATTGCTGTTTCGAGCCTGTTGAATATACCTTGATATGATAATTAAATTGATGGTTATTTCTATGGTTAACCAATTTTGTGGACTATATTCAAACCTGATGGTTATTTCTATGGTTAACCAATTTTGCATATCTTGAGAAGGATAGGGGTTCCATCAATGTTGAATGCAAGTTTCATACCCTGTCTTCTTACAAGTCAGCTGAGGTCTTGAGGTGCAAATGGGATAGTTTCTTGACGTGGTCAGCAAAAGAAATACAAAACGTGTTTTTTTTAGAGTTCTAAGAAACTCTCAAGAAAAGCTATTTAAGCGGACTCCCTTCTTATCACGAGTGTATTTCTCATATATTTTTTTTTCTAGTTTGTGTAATAGAGGTATAGAAAACCTGATACAATGAGACTTTCTTCTTTTTGTTTGACAAATTAAAATTAACAAATGTGGATGATCGTGCACAGTAAAAATGGTTTCTTAAATTTGTTTTCTGCATTAGTTCTAATGCTCAAGTTTCATAGTTTAGACAACTTTACTTTTATCTTTTATGCAGGAATTTCTAGACTTCTCTCAAATTTCATCTGTTTTTGAAATTTGAATTTGTACAACCTGAACCTTTTATCTTTTATGCAGAAACCTTTGGGCTTATTATCATTACTGGATGAGGAGTCCACCTTTCCAAATGGCACAGATTTGACATTTGCCAACAAGCTTAAACAGCATTTGAACTCTAATTCTTGTTTCAGAGGAGAGCGAGGCAAGGCCTTCAGTGTCAGCCATTATGCTGGCGAGGTATTGGCCTTTCAGTCAACAAATAGTCCATTGTGCTTTCCTTTTGTTGTGACTCAAGTGCTTATAATGGTCAAAATTGACCAACAAATTTGATATGGCACTGTTTGAAAGAATGCCATTGTTCAGATCCCTTTTACTGTTAGTGTGACCCAGCCAGCTGTGGACGACTGTGCTTCTGATTCTTTTAGTTTCCCTTAAGTTTAAAGTGATTTAACAATGTAGGTGCCATGACCTTTTGGTTATGAAAAGGCTACCTCATTTAATGCTGTCACTGTGTTGAATTTCAGGTTACTTATGATACAACTGGATTTCTGGAGAAGAATAGAGACTTATTACACTTGGACTCTATCCAGCTTCTCTCTTCATGTTCATGCCACCTCCCCCAGATTTTTGCTTCCAATATGCTTACACAAACTGAGAAACCTATAGTTGGTCATTTATATAAAGCAGGTGGAGCAGATTCACAAAAGCTAAGTGTTGCAACAAAATTTAAGGTATATTACGTTCTGTTGTCTGTACCCAAACCTAAAACTGGGATGCCCTAAGGTTTACATTGGCCATGAATTATTTTTCTTTTATTTTCGTTGCCTAATGATACAAGGTTTTGTTCACTATCAAGAAAAGGGTTTTGTAAGCCATTATTTATCAGATATTGATTTGTGATGATCAAGAATATGAACTGTTCAATCCTGATAGTTAGGAAACTTGTTTCTTTTTAATTTGGATCAGTTGAGAAAGAGTTTGTTCTTAATCAACACTTGTATTATTGATGGTAGTGCTTTGAAAAGTTTCCTGTAAATCAGATGTATGTTGCTGTTAATGGTAAAAAAAGGGATTATCATTATTCTCTTGCATGTTTCCCCTTACATCTGAATGGTTAGGCTTTTATATTTGATGTGTTAAGCACAGATGAGTGAATGCTAGGTAACAATCTAGCTTCTGCTTGTCCCAATAATTCTATTAACCTAGCATTTTGGTGTATAGGGCCAACTGTTCCAATTGATGCAACGTCTAGAGAACACAACACCCCATTTCATACGTTGTATAAAGCCTAACAACTCTCCTTCTCCTGGGTCATATGAGCAAGGACTTGTATTGCAGCAACTGAGATGTTGCGGAGTTCTAGAAGTAGTTCGTATATCAAGGTGTGGATTTCCTACCAGAATGTCACATCAGAAATTTGCCAGAAGGTAAAGAAAATTACTCTTTCAACTTATGTGACAACTTCCAGAATTGTCTGATTCCATAGTGTTTTGTATCTCATTTTGCTTTTGGGATGCTTATTGCCTGACCCGATTTTTGCATCAGATATGGTTTTCTTCTGCTGGAAAATATAGCTTCTCAAGATCCACTCAGTGTTTCAGTTGCAATTCTTCATCAGTTCGATATCATGCCAGAGATGTATCAAGTTGGCTACACAAAATTATTTTTCCGAACAGGACAGGTGAAATGGAGAATCTGCATATGCACACAAAACACATGGAAACCTACATGCATACGAACAGACATACATACAAATAACTATTAGATGTTTATCATACATGGCTTCTTTAGATGGTTTTGAGAACTTTTTTTTTTCCTGGGATAAATACCATGGATTATTATCAACCTACTTTCAAACATGATTGTTAAACCTTTATGCTCATCTCGTACTTTTTATGCAGATTGGTGTGCTTGAGGATACAAGAAACCGCACTCTACATGGTATTTTATGTGTTCAAAGCTGTTTCAGAGGGCACCAAGCTCGCAGTTACCTCAGGGTGCTCAGAAGAGGAGTTTGTGCTCTTCAGTCATGTATTACTCTCTCTTTTCTAATGTGAACCTTTGTTTACTTTAAGCCATTGTCATACTTGTAAAAGTAAACATAAATTATATGTAAGTATGCCTGTGATGATGACTTATTTATTCCTTCTTACAGTTGTTCGTGGAGAGAAATTCAGAAAGGAATATGCAGTCTTACAACAAAGACATAGAGCTGCTGTTGTTATACAAAGACACATCAAAAGCACAATCTGTAGGAAAAAATACAAAAACATGCATCAAGCATCAATCTTGATACAATCAGGTATTCATAAGTTCTGTCCTGGACTTGTGAGTTTATTGCGGTAAAGTCAGATATCTTTGCTCATCTGAATGATTGAGATCAGAGTTTGCAAGGAACAATCTCTGGGTTGGGTTCCTGGAGGTTGTGGTCTAGTTGGTTTCAGTACATTTTCTGTTTGGAAATGTTTAAACCAAGCTGCTTTGCTTTTATTAATAAGATGGTCTGTCTGTTATTCATGAAATTGTCTGTGCTATGCTGCAGTTATCCGTGGATGGTTGGTGAGAAGATTTTCAGGTGATGTAGGATTATTGAAATCTGGGGCAACTAAGGTACCTATTCCATCTTCTTTTTCCTGTGCACCCATTATAACTATCACTCGTTTGCTAATTTGATCTTGCTTCCAATTTTGTTGTCATTAGTTCCCTATTTGATAGAATCCTGATTTGTTTTTGTATTTTTTTGTTTTCTATTTATATTGAACTTGCTATATCTATCTGTATGTATCTCAATTGCAACCTTTTACTATTGAAAAAGAAGCTTGAGGGATATCATAACAGAGCAATGCATCAAATGAGATTGCGATTGATAATTTCTCGTCTCATGTATGTGCACCTATCGTTGTATCTATCTTCCATACATGTGATTTGTGAGTATACTATATTAAATTGATGTAGATATATATCCCAGTCTGTCTGGTTGCTTCTCCTAAGGACTCTGCTCTATCCCCCACCAAGAGCTTAATTTTATGAATTCCTGGTAAAATCTACATGTATATAATGAAGATGAGGATCCAGTTCCAAGGATGGATCATATGCAGCCTGTCACTTAACTATCATATGGGCTTAATTTTATAGGACACTACTGTGTTGCCCTCCCCCATTGTGAAACCCAGAGGGTGATCTTTATTGGCTGACTGAAACAGTATTTAATGGTGTAAATATCTTTGGTGATTATTCGTTAGGTTAGCTTTGGTCCTTCTTTCCTAAGAAGACACTGTTCATATTAGAGCCTCTTGTATTCTTACAGTTGAGATATTAAACAATTACAAGTTCTCAACAGGGCAATGAGTCAGATGAGGTGCTCATGAAGGCATCTTATCTTGCTGAATTACAGCGACGAGTTCTCAAAGCTGAGGCTGCTCTTAAAGAGAAAGAGGAGGAGAATGACATCCTTCACCAACGGCTCCAACAATATGAGAGCCGCTGGTCTGAATATGAGTTAAAAATGAAGTCCATGGAAGAAATGTGGCAGAAACAGATGAGATCCCTACAATCCAGCCTCTCCATTGCAAAGAAGAGCCTATCTGTTGATGATTCTGAGAGAAATTCTGATGCATCAGTCAACGCAAGCGAAGAGAGAGACTTTAGCTGGGATACAGGAAGTAACCATAGGGGTCAAGAAAATAACGGTGTGAGACCAATTAGTGCGGGCTTGAGTGTTATAAGCCGTTTAGCTGAAGAATTTGAGCAGAGGAGTCAAGTCTTTGGAGATGATGCCAAGTTCTTGGTAGAGGTAAAATCTGGTCAGGTTGATGCAAGTATGAATGCTGACCGAGAGCTCAGACGGTTAAAGCAGATGTTTGAAGCTTGGAAGAAGGATTATGGATCGAGACTACGGGAAACAAAGTTGATTTTGAACAAGCTCGGAACTGATGAAGGTGCCCTTGATAGGGTGAAAAAGAAGTGGTGGGGCAGGAGGAACAGCACGAGGTATAGTTAGATTACTTTCTAGAGTTATAGTTGTTGCTTTGTTTGGTGGTTAGCTCCTGGCTATTTAACATCCAAAAATTCTATAGCAGAGAAATTGTGATGAGTTTGGTTATACGAGCGATGTGGTGATGGCAGAGCCTAGTAGTTTTTTCATTGAAGCCTAAATTAAAATGTACATCATTCTTTTTCTATTGTTACACAAGTTGAAGAAGTAGACTTTCTTCCATTGGCAGTTTCTGTTTCCTAATTAATCTTTTTTAATTAATCAGGAAATTCAGTCTCTTTATTGCAATTGTTGACCCGTATTGTTGACAAGGAAACTTCCATAAATGTATCCCCACCTGTAAGAAATTCTTGAAACCCTAGCTAGATCCCTCCCGCACGTTGATGTGGAGCAATAACTCTTCGTCAAACTCTTGTTTGATTTGACCTGCAAACTTTTAAGCTGTAAATAGTCTAGATAATTTCAGTCTTTGCAGCATCGATTCTTCAACTTCGAATTCGGTTCCTTTACAAGGTCCTGCAGTACCTAGCCACCTATTATTTCAGGCTTTGTGATTGCTGATTAGAGCTCCTGTAATGGTGGTTCCCAAATACACCGTTTCTCGCCCATGACACAGGTAAAGTCTTCTCCTCTATGGATCACTCCCTATACCTTTCAAGCCTACCCAAACTAGAACCGTTGTCCTTGTTTCAGAAAAAAAATGTTGCTTATATTGGTTCTAACTAGCACTCCCTCCTGCCACTAATCATTCTGGTTATAATGACTGGAATTCCAAATCTCACCGGCCCACCCTGGAAGCTTTCTTTTATTCTACTCCATCCTCGAGTAACCTGCCATGCTATGTTATGATCCTTAATTACGAAGAAGTAGAAGCTGTGACTTTTTGCAAGATCGGAGACGACAAAAATTGGAGATTTATTGAATCTTGTCGTTGTCGGCGGCATGAAGATATGGCAAACTGTAATGGACGGTTCTGCCTCATGGACTCTGATGGAAATTTGTGTCTTTCTGATGATTTAAACTCAACCTCTTCAAAGATATCTCAAATCATCTACCTCCCCTGCTGGGATTATTATTTTGGTGATGATGATGAACGAAAGTGCTACTTGGCAGAAGTAACAGAGCAACTTATTGCAGTGCAGTGAAAGAGCAAATATCAGCCCATTACTGCATCGTCTCGGAAGGTGCAGGAGTAGAAGGAAATCGCATATACTATACCGAGCAAAATCCATTAATCATATAGAGCATGAGATAGATGCAGTACCTCCATTTCAAAGACAATAGCTTGGATGGAAAATGTGGTTTGCCCCCTCACCAGCTTTGTGAGTTTCTTCTCTCGTCAATTGCCTTAAGCACCTAAAGATATATATATATATATATATATATATATATATATAGGGGAGAGAGGTATGTTTTAACTATTCCACTCTACATAGCAGCCCTCTCCTAGATTGAAGCTTGGAAATACTGGAGTTAATATATACAATTGGTGTTTCTATTTCATTATAATTCTAATGACTCATGCTAACTGCCGCACCCTCGCGGCGGAGAGCGTCGTCGTGGTGACTCTCGATTGATTTTAGAATTTTTTTTTAATATTTAGAAATCGCTACCTAGTATTATGATCACTAGGAACCCTAAACTGGTTTTTCAGAGATTTTAAGGTAAGTGACTGATTGCATAAAGGGAAGATATTAACACCCCTAGTACGCCCTACTTAAGGTAAGCTGCTTGATGTTTGGTTTGTCTTATAATTGCTATGGTGTTGGTGTTTTCTAATCCCATCAGTTTTCCTAGGATAAGTTTGCTAAGATGAACAAACTTGGACTCAAAATCTAAAAAGAAAAAACCCTTGGTCAACATGGATCACACCTTTAGATATGTCTACAAAGTATCAAGAAGAACCAATACAGATCTCTTAAAATCTGTGTTTGATTCAGACTAAATTTATAACCTATGATTTATGAGATGGGTAAGATAGAAATCTAAGGAGATTCAATGTGCTTTAAAAGCTCATTTTTCCCTTATTATTTCAAGTGTTTGCGACTCGTAAATCGCAAGGAAAAGGAACAAAAATTTAGAAATATAAGGAAATTCAGGGCGCTTTAAAAGCTTATTTTTGCCTTAGTGTTTCATACTCTCATGACTCATAAACCATGGAGTAAAAAATTAAAATGTCCTTCATTATAATCAAGGCTTCTTTCAAGAATGTGTGATGACTTATTATTTATAGAAAATTATTTTTGGATATTTACCACTGAGGGTTTTTTTATCCAAATATTAATAGTGAACAATAACAAGTTATTCCCAAAAATATTTTGGATATTCATCCTTTTGGGATTTCTTTATCCAAACATTAATGGTGAATAATAGATGAATTCCCCCCAATATAAAAATTTTGTATTTTTTGGAATATTGGCTAATACCCTTTGGAGTTTTACAAACATGTTATAAAATCCAGAAATGCAAGAAAATAATTTTTTTTGTTATGTTTAAGAAATCCATGCGAAAACACATTTTCGAAACTTCAAATATTTGTTTTTTTTAATAAAAAAATACGTTCAAAACATGTTAGGGTATTAGCCGTGTGCAACATACAAGAAAATTTTTATTTTATTTATCAAAACATAAGCATCACAATTAAACATAAATATCACAATAAAAGTTAACCAGTTGTCACATATATTTAAAGATTTATAAGAAGCTTAAAGCAACTAAAAAAAATTTAAAGCCAACTCAACTAAAAAAAAAAAACTGGAAGGAAAAATAAACTTAAAGCAACCGTTCAAGTGACAGTGTTCATACGCCACAAACCCATTCTTTCATAAACTTAAGACCCGTCTATCTCATCCCACGCAGACAGCAAGGAAAAATAAAACTGGAAGCATGCTCTATTCAATAGAATCCAGTGACAGTGTTCACCTCACAAACCCAATCTTTCATAAACTTAAGACCCGCCTTACTCATCCCCCGCAGACAGCAAGGAAAAATAACTGGAAGCATGCTCTATTACAAAAAAAAAAAGACAAAGTCATGGCCGGCTAACCTTTCCTCCAGCAGGCGTAAGAAGAGAAAAGAACGTAAGGGTCCCTAAAGCCTATGCTTTTCTCGCAGCTGGAGCACTAGGGAAGAAACAACTGCAGATCCTGTTTTGCAGGAAATGAAACAAAAGACCGAGAAACAGCTCACGCGTGCCTCCTTGGTTACTGGTAACTGACGGACGAAAACAAATGACGCTGAAGCTGTGATGTGCTGGTGGAGTCTGTGTTCTTTGCTCTTTCTTGTTTTTCCTGCTGCCTGCCTCTCTTTTTCTCCTACCCCTTTTTTTTTCTAGGTTATTAGAGGTGGCTTATATCTAGTTTTAATATATCTTTATTTAGGAAAGATTCAATGCATTAATTTTAGGATGCAAATCCCTGCTGATTCGTAGTAAAAAAACGCAAAAGAAAACTAAAATATTTCGATTTCTATTCTGATTTCAGCAATTAGTTTCCAGTGATCAAGAGGGTGGTACAACTCCTTTCTTTCCTTCCATAGCTAGGACCATGAGACACCAGCTGTTTCCTTTGAAATGAGGCAATAAAAACATGGTCTGCAGCTTTCCAATCCAGCAAGAGAAACATGGAAACCAGTAGGAAATTTGCAAAGAAAAAGGAAAGAAATCAGATGGGTAAGGGTGCATGCTGCAAAGTCTTATTTTCCTTATTCGGTGTGGTAGAAATCCCGTCATTTATGATGATCTAGCCCCCCTTTCCAGCTTCCAATATCCTTCTTCAATTAAATACCTCATTTTAGCACTTCAATTTAGTCCTTGGTCAAAAAAAAAAAATCCTTCGAATCAAGCTTGCGAACTTGGGCTAAACCCTTCTCGCGGTAGGATTCTCTGCTTTCACATTAGATATTCAAATGGGAATATCTTGAGCTTCTGATATCGAAATCATGCAATTAAAAAGCCCAAATTCATCTATGCATCTAGGACTACAACTTTGATGAGGGATTCAAAGTGAGATAAAATCGTTTTAGAGAACAGAATCTGGCAGCAATCTGGTTGGTCAAAAAGGATCTCTTGATCTAATTCAGAAACTGACAATGCCGAGCATTTAAATCTGACTGAGAGTCTGCCATAAGAATAGTGAGTCCTAGGACCCAATAAAGGTGTAGGTCAATTCTTCAACATGTCACGAGTGATAAAATATAGCTAGGATGGTCAGATATCGTATGAAACCAAGTTAGAATCAGAGCTTAAGTTGGAACAAAAAATTGCGACAACAACAAAATCAGTTTTTTTTACTGTAAATTCCGAGGGATTTATCCAACCTTAAAAACAAGATAAAGAAGGAAAAAATTTAACATTATGAAGACTCCTAGTCACTCTAAGAAACCTGATGATTTTGGCAGCAAAGGAGAAGGATAAAGAGAGCAAAAAACAGCTCAAACAAGATTCGACAAACATTTCTTCCTTCTCTGCTTTTGTCAATCTTGTAGCAAACATGAGCTAAACTCATGCACTCGGTTTAAAAGGGGTACACACCATCTTCAACACGTGGGGTCCAAAATGAGTAACAATACTAACATTTTCCCTCGAGTTGGTGCATAGATATCTTTAATGCCCAAATTGTCAAGGGAGTCATGAAAAAATCTACTAGAAACTACCTTTGTCAGTATATCTGCTAGTTGGTTTTTTGATTTGACAAAAAAAAAGGGATAATCTTCTTTTTAAGATTTTGCTTAACAAAATGTTGGTCTATCTCCACGTGTTTTGTTCGATCATGCTGAATAGGATTTTGTGAGATATCAATTGCAGCCTTATTGTCACAAAATAAGTTCATCTCCATATTGGGACCGTAGCCAATTTCCATTAGTAACATTCTAAGCCCTAGTAGTTCACAAAGCCCCTTTACCATCCCCCTAAACTCGGCTTCAGCACTTGACCGAGCCATCACTTTTTGCTTTTTGCTCCTCTATGTAACCAAGCTTCCTCCCACGAATGTAAAGTACCCTTACGTGGATTTTCTATATAGAACACTCCCTGTCCAATCTGCATCTGTGTATCCCTTAACATCCAAGTAGTCATTTTTAGAGAACATTAGACCTTTTCCTGGTGTGGATTTGAAGTATCAAAGTATTCAAATCACTGCATTCACATGTTCTTCGCTTGGATTAAGCATAAATTGGCCTACAACTTTTACGACATAAGCAAAATCAGGGCGAGTATGTGACAAGAAAATAAGTTTTCCCACCAGCCTTTGGTATCGTCCTTTATCCATTGGTGCTTGGTCTGTGTGTTCTGTGAGTTTGTGATTTTGAACTATGGGAGTATCTACTGGTTTGCACTCTAATAATCCTACCTCAGAAAGTAGATCCATCACATACTTTCTTTGGGACAAGAATATACCCCTCCGTGACCTTGTCACCTCTATTCCCAAGAAGTATTGAAGTCCACCTAGATTCTTCATCTCAAACTCGGCTGATAATTGCTCTTGTAGTCTTGAAATTTCTTCAGTGTCATCCCCGGTGATAATCATATCATTTACATAGACGATTAGGGTTGTCACCTTCTTTTTTCGATGCTCCAGGAAGAGAGTGTGGGCCGCATTGCTTTGAACAAAGCCATACATTCTCACAACTGAGCTAAAACTCCCAAACCATGCTCGAGGAGATCGTTTTAATCCATATAGAGCTCGCTCCAACTTGCACACAACTCTAGTTCATGAAGATGATATAAAGCCTGGTGGGATATCCATATAAACCTTTTCTTCAAGGTCACCATGGAGGAAGACATTCTTTACATCAAGCTGAAGTAGTGGCCAGTCTAGATTTGCTACAAGAGATAGTAAAACTCTGATAGTATTTAATTTAGCAATTAGAAAGAATGTCTCTACATAATCTATATCGTATGTCTGTGTGAATCCTTTCGCCACTAGCCTTGTTTTGTATCGGTCAATTGATCCATCAGCTTTGTATTTAATGGAGAATACCCATTTACACCCTATTATTTTCTTTCCTTCAGGTTGCGGTATCAACTTCCATGTATTATTTTTCTGTAAGGCTTCCATCTCTTTTTGTATAGCTTGTGCCCATTTAAAATCGGCTAGAGCATCCTCTATATTATCTGGAGTATGACAAGAAGATAATGTCTTGGTGAAGTTCTAAATCGGATCAAATAGATGTTGAGTGCTCACATAATTAGTGATGGGGAGTTTGGATCGTCTTTCTTCTGTATCAGGGAGTACCTGTTAGGTGGCTTTCCTTTGTTGTGCCTGAAAGATAACACATACTCTATATGAGTATTTAAGTTAACAGTATATGGAGGGACAATGGGAGAGCTTACCTCATGACTGTTCTAAGTAGGAGATTCAGGTACTGCAGAGATAGGGGTTGGTTGGGTTTCTTGCTTCAAAAACTCTCTATTAAGCTAATATTCATGTATTCCTCTAGCATCATTTTCAGGCTCCCCTAGTTTTCTACCGTTAGCATGTGCTGTACTGTCATCAATGGCATGTGCTGGATGATTAGTACTTAAAAGTGCATTTTTATCAAGGTTTTATATCATCATTTTACACTTGAAGTATCAATAACTCCTTAACTAAAGCATGTTTTATAATAACATATCTAATAATATAAGATACCTTTAATTTATGGTAAATGTTCATTTTAAATACAGGCCTATCACATAAATGAAAGAATTGATTGATGAGTTGAAGTACTGAAATTGAAAGGACAAAGAGATGGCTAAACTTAGAAAAGAGATGATTGGTGCAGTCCAAACTGGAACATTGTTCGGTAATCGGGTCATATCGGGAGCTGTAGATCTCGGATTTAGGTCTACCTTGTATGGAAGGAAAGCTAAGACATAGGCCTACAACTTTCATAAGGAGCCCAAGATTTAACAAGGCCGTTTTCAAGTCCAAATTGTAGCAACAATGAAAAAGTTCAAATCTGTCTTGCAGCCCAGACATTGTTCAGTGTTCAACCCATATCTCGAGTTCTAGAAGTCCAAATGATCTCAAATTTTTACCCTGGAAAGATGAGACAATTCCCTATAACTGTCATGATTGAAGTCTGTTCAAATTATGACGTTATCAATAACATTGTTGGCAGACAAGAAGATAAGAATTGTCACCAAGTCAAGATGTGGCCACCCATTCATCAATTAGTCAACATATCAATAGTTCTGAATTTTGGCCTATAAAAGGAGGCATTTGCCATGTATTTAGGCATCTTGGTGTTCAGATCAAGATCATGCTCTTGCTTTCTCTCTTTGTATTTTTGTAATGTTTAAGTTTTGCTTTCATTAATATCTAGTTTATGCCTTTCATTTCCTTTTCTTTACTTAGTTAACTTCTTTCTCATTTATGTTCTTATCTTGTTTATTTATGTTTCTTTCTTTCATTATGTTTAGCTAAGTTAATTATGTCAAGGTGAAAAGGGTACACTAATGGTGTAAGAATAAGTATAATATAAACTTAACATGGACCTTAATGTTGGATAC
>Ga0325403_1000798_pt1 | contig 24169 bp, 13 predicted proteins | sample PopdelMetagenome_19_FD_205665 | JGI IMG/M metagenome (GOLD analysis project Ga0325403, IMG submission 205665) | Populus deltoides microbial communities from Bellville, Georgia, United States - Xylem-PdKOR-R4 | ecosystem: Host-associated > Plants > Phyllosphere > Stem > Wood/Secondary xylem... | reverse complement strand
TTTTAAAAAATAAAAATAAAAATATTATTTTAATATATTTTTAAATAAAAAATATTTTAAAAACAATAAAGTAAAAATGCACGAACGGAACCCTTCAGACAGCAATTTTCAATTAATTGAAATGATCGATCATGTCATATGCCTTTGCCTTGGAATTGTTTTGTTGCTTGCCATGTTAGCTGCACCTTTATCATTTTGGTTTGAAACCAGGCAATGCGTTATGATTATTAATTCTTCCCTGTACATAAGGACATTTTTTTCAAAACAATCGGCCTTAAATTAAATTAATTATGTGCATAATTTTTTATTTAATTATTAAATCGAACTAAAATTTTATAGTGAAAAATCTTTAAAATAAGATCCACAACTTACTTTCTGAAATTTATAATACTTTCATAATTAACGTGTGGTTTTTTTGTCTAGTTTAGAATTTTATTATTATTTTTTCAGCTTTTTTCGGGACATATTTCCTATTATATAAGCATCCTAGAAGAAATATAACATTGGATTTTGATTAAAAAGAAATATTCAATAATAAAATCTCAAATTAGAGTTTTGTGTGGTTATTATATTCGATAAAATTCTATGTCCATGTGCTTATTATTTATATTGTGTTTTTATCTGCATTAGTTGATATCAAAGTACAATAATTTCTGGTGATAAAATTACAGAGTCAAATTGAATAATTATCTCGTTGATTAACAAAAATGAAAAAAAAATTAAAAGAAGAGTGATCATGAATTCATAATTATTATTTTATATAAAAAAAATACTCATTTAAAAGGAGATAAATTTTTAATCGACATAATACGATGTTGAAACTAAATTTCTTTATGATCCTGATTTCTTTGTGGAATGGAATCAACTACTGAAATTTGACGATAACAAGACTTTGTTGAATTTTATGCCATAATTAAAGCTTGAATATACATTGATAAGAAAGGAAAAATATAGAATTCAAATCTGCTAAACAGTAATATATATTCATTTTAATCACTACATTGAAGAAGATCATCGGAACCTTTCTTATTCAGTCAAAGAAACCGATAGCTTGGCCAAGTCGGCTACACCAACCTATGTCATTTTGGCCGGAAAGTTAGCACCGCCCCGTCGACATATTTATATTTTTGGGAAAGTCTCAATTTCATCCCTAATCTACCATCTAATTTTCAGTTTCATCCAATAATAGAACCACTTTATTAATTCGGTTCCTAGATTTTCAAACACATGTCAGTTGGATCTCTCTCTTCCATCCAAATTTGCTGAAGATCTCAGCTTAATGTGTATATATATTTTTTTATTTTTGATATTAATATGAAAATATTAAAAAAATTAATTTAAAATAAATAAATAAATAAATATTTATTTTAAAAAAACTTTTAAAACACAAAAATAAATACAAGTGTTTTTCTCTCCTTTCAATTACTTCATTCAGTCTTTCAAAAAATTATCTCATCATAATAAGATCCTATTTGGAGTTATGGTCGAACCGGCTTTTCATCAAATTTTGATTTCTTTTGCTTCAAATTAATTTTTTTAAGTGTTCTATATCGTTTTGATATGCTAATATCAAAAATAAATTTTTAAAAATAAAAATATATATTATTTCAATATATTTCCAAACAAAAAATAATTTGAAAAACAACCTCAACAACACTCTCAAACATGCTCTAAAGACTTGTTTGGGATTGTGGTAGGCTGGTAGCAGCTGCGATTCAAAGTGTTTTTCGCTTAAAAATGCATCAAAATAATATTTTTTAATTTTTAAAAAATTATTTTTGAGATTAGTATATCAAAACGATTTGAAAACATAAAAAAATAATTTTTAACAAAAAAAATAAAAACACGATTTCAACCAAGGTTGTCAATTCCGTTTCGGTAGGTGTTTCGTTTTTTCAATTGGAATGAAATGTTTCAGTTTCGAAGTGTTTCGGCGTGCCGTTTCGGGGTTGTACTGTTTATATATATATATATATATATATATATATATATATATATATTCAACAAACATAATTCAAATTAAAGACAAATTAATTATAAATTATGCAATACAAACACAATGCCAAATAAATAGAATTTTTAAATTTAAAATATTTCTAAATAGTTAAGATTAGATAGATCTTTAACTTAAAGTAATTCAACTTAAACAAAATATCAAAATATTATGAAAATAAAATATTTTAACACAAATATTTTAAATATAAAGTTAGGTCAATGTTATCAAGGCTAATGGAATCTAAAGCATCCCTTGTTTTGTTCAAATTCATACAAAGTATAAACCTGAAAAAAAAATATGAATATAAACCATATATATTAGTGATAAATCTAATTTTAAAAAATTAATATCTTTATTAATGAAAATAGTAATAATAATAATAATTTTCAATATTATTATTAATAACATTGTTATATTTGGGTGATTTAAATTGAACAAGGTTCAATTTGATTCAATGGCTTTTCAAGAGCGGAACAGAACATGTGGAATAAAACCGAAATATTCCTGTCGAAATTTAGCTGAAAAATCCAGAACAAATCAAAATTTAAAATAAAATGAAAATTATTCTATTTTATTTTGTTTTTTAAATTAGTATAAAATATTTCAACCATTTTAAATAAAACAAAATAAAATTGACAACTTTAAATTCAACTGCGTTACAAACAAACCCCAAATTTTCTAACCTAGTCACCCTATGATATCGATTGATTACCGATATAACTTGTCTATCATGAAACATTGTTAACGAAAATGGGGAAATCGATGAACACAAAATGACGACATCTCTAAAGACTTTGGAGTTTTCATTTTACATGCTGAAAGCTTCCAGTACATGGAAAGGACCACTCGTCAACTGAACTGATGATATCCGCCATTGAATATCCACAGCAAGCACCAGCAGCTTTATGTACGTTCATGCATGCCTGTAGCCCATCCTCTGGAGATCTCTACAGAGACTTGTCGCTTTCTTTCTTTTCTCGAATCTTCTGATCATCATCAATCACCAGGCACCGTTATTGTCACTCAGACTCCGGTTGCTAATGAAGGGCTGATCAGAATTAACATGGTGATTGATAGTAGTTATCTTTGCCATTCAAGATATTATTCAAGGAGCCAGCAAAAAACATATTTAAAGATTTAAAAATCTTAGCTAGATATGTACCGGCAGCCTTTTATTAATGGTAAAAGGTATCTTTTACCTTTATTAATGGTAAAGACACGTCATCTGTCCCATCAATAATAATAAAAAATAAAAACCCGTGTATATGGCCCTGATAAAATGGGTCAAACGGGCTTCTAGGTCCAGCAATGAATAGCTTTTTTTATTTTTTAAATTAATGTTTTTTTATATTTTTTTAAATTATTTTTTATTTATATTTAAATTAATATCTCATCTCTCTTTTATTTTGTTTATATAGTTTTTTTAAATAATAATTATTTTTATTTATTTTATATGTATTTAATTTTTGAAGAGATTTTTATGATTCATCTATAGTTGTTTTAATCTTTTTGTATATCTAAATTTTATTTTTAAAAATATATATTTTTTATTTTCAGATAATATTTCTAATATGTGTAATTTTACATATTTTTTTTTATTTTATTCAATTAATTTAATATGTGTATCTATTTCTATTATTGTTTAACTGAATAAAAAAATTATTTTAATAAATAAATTTAGTAAATATAACCGGATGAATATTTCATCTTACATGATTAAATATCTTGATCTACACTTATTTTTTAATTTTTTTAATTTTATTTTTAGTTATTCTTTATATTTTTATTTATTTATTAACACACGTAATTGTTTATTTATTTGATTGCATGTATGTATAAATTTTTTTTATTTTCATTTAGAATCTTTTTAACAACAAAAATATATATAATTTTTTTATATTAAAAAAAAATATCTGACCTGCAGTGAAGTGAAAGGATAAATTTACAGGCTTAATAAATCTTAAAAGGTAAATTATTGTTTAATATGTTCCTTATTTCGTTTTTTAATCATAATTCATTTGTTAAACTTCATTAATTTTTTTTACTTATATAACTATTTAATCTACATTATTTTTTTAAAAAAAATTAATATATGTTACTTTTTTAAGCAAGCTGACAATCTATGATTAGTTAGAGACAATCTTAATTAGGTGTCGGTCTACTTTTCAACTCGATTAATTTCTTAATGTATCAATAAACTTTAAATTAGGTATTTTATTAGTTTTGCTTATTTAAAAATTAATATATCAATAAACTTTCAATTAGATTATTTTATTAGTTTTGTTTAACAAAATATTAAGTATTGATTTGAAGCTCATGTGATTTTTATTTTCTAATAGTTTAATGTAATTTTTTTGATCATCATAATATTATATAAAAAATATAAGGATTTTTATATTTTTTTTATTCAACATGTTCTATGTGTGAATCAAAATAATAATTTTAGAGAAAATAATATTTTTCAGCAAAAGAGAATCACGTGAATTTCACATGGATATTTTACATTTTTTTAACTGAAATTGATTGCATAATTTAATATAAAAAAAAACCTAATTAAGAAACAAAATAGGTTGAGAACCTTATCAAGAATTCCCCTGAAATTTGTTTGGGAATGTAGCGGGCACATCCTTATTAAAAATTTTGAAGATTTTTATTGTGTTTTTTAATATTTTATATATTTATATTAAAAATAAATTTTAAAAAATATTATTTTAATATCTTTAAAAAATTATTATTATTAAATTAATAAGCAATTACTTGTGCTTTACAATTGCCGCCACCCACCAGTCCACCTTTTCAGTAGTATACTGCCGCTTTACCTAGCGACGTGACGTCTGAGACAATCCCCACGAGCGCACTGTCGCAAATTTAAAAAAAAAAAATCAGGAAAAAGCCCATGCCTTTTTCTTACCGATAAAGGCGCAATTTAAAATGATGCCGTTGTTTTTCGCCTTGAGACGAAGCCATAGAAAACTAGCCGTTACTTCCCCTAGCGTCTTTACATTTCATCAAACCCTAATCTGTTTCTCTCATAACTCCCTCACCAAACACTGATTTCTTGCAATCAAATCTCAAACAAAACAAAACCCAATTTTCTTGTTCAAAAATCGAAACCCACATTTGATTCTTTTGTTTGAAACAGACCCAGATTGTTTTTTTTTCCCCTCTTATCTCCCCGTGTAGGTTTACAGTGGTGAAAGAGAATTATGGCATCCAGAACGGTTGCAAAAGACATAATTACTCTCCGTGGTTCTGCAGCGATTGTTAGCGAGTTCTTTGGTATGTGATAGTCTCAAAGTCCCCATTTGATTCCTTTCTTGAATTCAATTTGTTAATTTGTTTGTTGGGTCTTTATCAGAATTTTTGGCTAATCTTTTGTGTTTACTATTTGAACCCCTTTTCAGGATATGCAGCAAACAGGTATATTTTATAGGATTCTGGTTTTTAATTTATTTTATCTTGTTTATTTCTGTTATTTGTATTGTGTGTTTTGAGGTTAATCTTCAATGGTTGATTGGTGTTTAGTATACTTTACAATCGAGGGGTTTATCCGGAAGAGAGTTTTGTGAAAGTGAAGAAGTATGGGCTCCCAATGTTGCTTACTCAAGATGAAGGTGTTAAATCCTTCATTGCTAACCTGAATGCACAGTTATCAGGTACCAGAGATCTATCTCTGTACAGGTTTCCCTCTCTTTGTTTTAGCGATGTTAGATTTTTGCTAACCTGAAAGCAGATGAATCAGTTTTTCTCATTTCCTAGGGGCAACTCAGAAGTGAAAACCCTCCTTTATTGAAACCTAACGCAAGTAGTTGGCTTCCAATTCTGAATGAAAAATTGTCTACAACTTTTGTCTTCTTTTATTTTGAGTTATTCCTTAGCATCTAACAAAATTGATGCTCCTGTGATTATTGTTGTTGATCATTGGTTCTTGAATTCTGAAAAGAATGGCTGGAAGCTGGGAAATTACAGAGGGTTGTTCTGGTGATAATGAGTAAGGCCACGAATGAGGTCCTAGAGAGGTGGAATTTCAGTATTGAGACTGATGCTGAGGTTGTGGAGAAAGGGTATGTTCTTGTCTAGATTCCAAACTCCTTTATCACTCTAACATAAACCCTTCTTAAGTCTTAGATGATTGGTTGCATGATTACTGATTTCAGACTGTCAAGGGAAAAGAGTGACAAAGAAATTATGAGAGAGATACAGGCAATCATGCGTCAGATTGCATCAAGCATTACTTACCTGCCATGCCTTGATGAAGCTTGTAAGAATTATATGTTCATTCCTGATCAATGTATTGTTTTGTGTTTTGATGATTTCTTGATTACAATCACTGAATTATGCTACTCTTTGTTGCTTTAGGTGTTTTTGATGTGTTAGCGTACACTGATAAAGATGTTACAGTCCCATTCACCTGGATTGAGAGTGACCCTAAACTTATTGCCAATCCACAAATGGTGAAATTGCATTCTTTTGATACCAAGGCAAGTTAGGAAATCAAGTTGTTAGTGAAAATATTTCCTTTTTGATGGATAAATGAGAGAATAAATGATAACCCACACTGACTTTGTTGTTGGATGATGCAGATACACAAGGTCGACACTCTTGTTTCGTACAAGAACGATGAGTGGGATGAGCAGTAGAGGTGGCCTATCGTTTATTCACATGTGAATCTTTTATTCACATGTTCTAAACACATTGCTAAAAATGATTTGTACCTATTGTAAGTGTCCATCTATGGGTGCTCTTGTCGAAGTTGAAACGAAGGACTGCAAATCTAGCTCTTATCTTGCTCCCCTGTCTTACTTGTTATGCCAGAATGCACGTTGGTAGAATATGAATGGATCTTTTTTCTTTCTCTCGTATCTTTCTTTCTTTTATTTTTTTTTATCAAAATGTAAGTATATTATATATAGCAGATCAAAATATATACCAGCAAATTCATAATCAGGAAGCAAACTCCCTGAAAAAACATATACAAGCCATAAGAATAACAAACAAACAAGCTGAAGAGCTGGCTGAAAAATAAAGCAAAGGGCAACACGAGCCACCTCAACCAATCAAAACAAACCCTCGTACCTTTCTTGCAGCCGGGGGTGGTATGCATGTCTCAACCCCAGAAAAAGGGCGAAACTAGGATTTTTCTGATTTTATAGGGAAACTGGAATTTACTGGAAGGGGGGATAATATCAACAGCAATTGGGGCTGGGGTTTTTTACTCGATTTGCGTTGCAAGTATTTTCAACCAGACTGGATCAACAGTCTACCCAAGTGATAAATGAAATTACTTGGTTGCCAATGAAAACACAAATTTACAAACACTGCATTATCATTAAGAAAAAACTTGATCTAGTCCTACCATTAAACAAAATTACAGCATGCTGTACAATTGTGTGATACAATTACACCGCTGTGGCATTGTGATAAAATGAAGTAGCATGATAACAGTGACTTTATAGAGGTGATGTGAGCAATTAAAATGGATAAATAGCAGATACGAGTTGTAGCATATGCTTCAACTCACACCACGGTATATAGCATCGTGCCGAAGATCATCCATGCTATCAATGCTTCTATAACCATCGAACTCCCTTAGACATGTCCAGCCCCGGCGAGATAGAAATTCACGGTAGTCATCTTCAGTATAGAAAATTTTCTCTTCAGTATGCACTGGCATGTGTTCTGACTCGTCATACAGGCAAACTTTGATTGCTAGTCCTGAAATAGATGATTTACATTAGTGTTTAACAATAATTCCGCAACTTTCATTCTGAATGTCCATGAATAGGATTGAAATGATGAAGGTCATTAATAATGCTGCAATTGATTTTGCCTATTGGTTGCTGCTATGTTTGGTATATAAATACTTGAAATAACTTCACAATAAAAAAACTGAACAATTATGGTTGATATGGATTGTTTTTCCCTTTAGACACTCCATGATTAAACATGTCTTTGAAAAACAAGATTATTCATGGAATTTCACAACATCGAAGCCTACAAAGGATATCATACAGATTTAACAATCCATCAGCAGGCACTTAAACATAGAGCACAGGCTTTATAAGAAGAGGACTGCATAGATGCTAAATTACCTTCATCAACGTGAAGAGTGTAATTCCCTGGAGGCATGTCCCTGTCAAGACTACGAATTATCTGGTCTTCATCCTCCAACCAGAATGCTCGCTTACTTCTTAATCTGAAAGCAGACTTGATTGCCTCCTTGATGGCATCTGCAGTGCCATCAACGCCAATCCTTCTTGTGTAGTCCCCATACTTGACTGCTATCACCCTCCCACCATATGATTGATTCTCAGCACCTGCCAATAGAGAGATAATATAAAAGTCAACATAAGACCTCATCATCTCAATCAAAACAGTTGAAAGCCAGGCTCAGGATCACAAGGCTTGAACAAATTCATCTGGCCAAGTTGTTAAGAAAAAAATACATCTTGAATGGAAATAAGTTAACAAATAAATTTCAATTTAAAAAGCTTTACCATTCCCAGGGGTCTCCCTCCAATTCCAAGGAGGAACTCCACTTGCTGCAACTGCATCAGCTGCAGTGATGGCAAGAGGATGCCCATCATGATCCAGACGTCTTTCCAGATTGAGTGTTGGCCTGGGACTGGCTGCACAATGAGGAATTTAAATGAGAGAAAGGCAAATCTGTTTGACAGAATCGATAGGAAAAGGAAAGTAGAACAATAATAATAGACAAGTAGAATGATGAAGTGGCCAACTGAACTTGAAAGAGTGCATAAGAAAATAAACTTATTATTGCCACAAAAATACTCGGTAACTTGTTCATTTCATAAGGAGATCAAGAACACATATAAAGGATATGACAAATTTATGTCAATTTTCCAAGGGCTGATCTACTAAAGGAACCCAGGTTTTATCTACACTCTTTGGTGAATACAAGAGTGTGTAGATACAATTTTGTTCTAGCGAATACAAAATGGCACTGCATTGAACCACAGCAAATACAAACAATATAAAGGATCGGCAACAGACACTAGCATTGTATTCTCATTGACCAAGGAGCTTAACTACACTAATATGTTTTCTGGGCCATCTAAACTCAACAACCACGCACTACTTTCTACAGCCAGACCATGGTCTGCTTCACAAGTTCTTCTTTTTCTTTGATAAAAAGCTTGATTTATAACATGCAAGCACACCATTTGGAAAAAGAAAACTGCAGAAAACATGAAATGGAAGAAGTTGCATGAACATCATATCACAAAGGGCACAAGCCCTGATAAAGGACCTTCAATTAAACAATCAATACACCAAAAGCCTGCCATAGTCAACATACAATATCACTTTTAGCATTCATAGGTTGTCTCTTGACTACCTCTTCTAAGTATTTCAATTAGAAGCTTGTTCACTGTGAGGCTTTTTTTTTTATTTTATCCATTTTGTGAACTGTTTGAAAGTTCTCTTTATTTACCATTGCATGTTTTGCGGTGCATTTTTCATGTTTGCACTTTACTCTTATTCCTATCTTTTCTCTTAAAATGAGAACAGCATTGCACTTACAAATTTTTTCATGATAATATTCATGAATTGTTAATTTTTTTTTTCCATCTTCCACTACACCCTTCAAAATGCATTACTAAAGTTACACATCAGTAGGATCTCTTTAAATTTTCTTGAAATGGACTACCGTTGCTAAAATTATGAGTATAATATATGGGTTCCTGGGATGAGTAAAATAGTGATTGCAGCTGCAAGTCATCGGAGATTGTTTGCAGGATAGGTGAAAACTTCAAGGCTAAATATGAAAAATGGAGAAAGAACTTATTTTGGGTAAGATTGCAGGTTCCCAATTCTATGGTCAAATTTGGCATAGTGATATAGGATCTGAAGAAACCTTGTAACACACTAGTGGCTTAGAATACTACATGGAAGAAGGCACTTTCCTGATGCCCCTTCTGAGAAAGCTCTTGTGGTGTTGCTGTTGATGGAAAGCAGGACCACATATGAAATGATCTTGATTCCTAAGGGCAAGAGAAATTATTTTTTTGCAACAAGCCTAGCAAAAAGATAGAGGGAAAAACTCCATTGAGTTTAGTTATCTTGCATTTATTTGAAAAAGCTTAGCATCCTAAGGGCATATTGAGATTTGAGATCCTGAAGTTAGTCAATAAAAGAACATCAAAAGCCCAGGATTTGATATTAGGCAAAGAAACAAGACAGTTCCCACAATGACTTCTGGAGAAAGTATATCTAGTCAATGCAGGATACGTTTCTCAAGCTTTGATTCAGAACAAGTTGATCAATGATGATGTTTTACGACCAAGAGGATGAGATTGGCCTGCATTGCTATATAAAATAATAAGATAAACAATAGAGTTTTTGTGTAGGTTTCAGCTTCCTTCAAAAGCCTTTTTGGGAAAAATACTTTTCAGTCGAGGCTTTCCAGTCTGCTGAAGATGTACACTTACAGTTTTTCTCTTCATGTGAGTTGAGGGCATAAAAGGAAGAGGCTGTATCTAATTGCTCCCTGACTGCTGTACTGCCAGGATCTAGTTTTCTGCTTATAAGATGATCAAGCACATTGTAAAAGATAGTTTTTTGATTGGTTTTTCTATACAAGAACACATTTGACGTCTGGAGTTGTGCCTACAATAATGTTGCGATCAAAAGGGTAGCGTGATGATTTGTTGACCTTATAGACCATGTCTTTTCTTTGCTTAAGTTTGATTAAGACAAAAAGCTACTTAACACACTTTTATTAACCCCCCCCCCCCCAACACACCCCATTAACTGAAAAAGGTTTGTGCTTTCCACAAACATGTAAATGGGTGGCAAATAAACACGCAAAAAGATAACTACAATGCTTAGATCAGTAACAGTGATATACCTTCCACGGGTCCAAATGATATGCTTGTATCTTCAAAGCCTGCATAAGCCATACAGATGTTATGATGAATACCCAATCACAATGACGCAGCCATTAAGTGAAGTTCCGTGTAAGTTGTAAAGTATGGATCAGGTATCTTGATGGTAGTTGGAACTAGAAATACCATATGGCATTAAATTTATCAGAAGGAAGAAGCCAAGTATGTGGTTAAGAAAAGGCTAAATATACAGTTGCGTCCACAGGTCCCAGCTAAGATAAACAAATAGGAGAAAGGAAAGACACTTAATAGCTAAACACCCATACCTATTCCCCCAGAAAAAAAAAACAGAAATAAAATTATCAAACATGACAAGCTTCAGAATAAAGCGAGTATGCGACTCCCTAACGTACTGCATATGAATCCTCAGAAATCTAGTTTTGGTATGACATTATGTAGTTCAGATGTCATTGAAAATAAAAGCAGAAACGATAACCAGATAACAGGTTTTGAATCAAAATCTAATAATCATCAAAACATGCATTCGTACATATGAACTCCTGCTCAGATATAAGAACATGAAGTCAGAGAGCATGGCAATAATGCACAACCACAGTTCCTGAATCATTTTTTTAATGTTTTAGATTAAAATCCACCATGTGGAGTACAATGGAGAGAAATCCCTTCAAAAGACACAAACAAGAAACACCTGCTAAAGCATCACAGAACCACAATCATCAATATAGTTAAGAAGCTCCTATTAACTCACAGGCTCAACGGCCCCTAATCATTAAATCACCAGTCTCAGTTTCGGTAATAAAACAGGCCAAATCTGGGCAGCTCGCAAAGTGACACAGTGCTACACTTTCTATTAAGACCCAAGAGCCTCGCAGCTTCTATAATTATTACAGAAAATTGGTTCATGTCAGTTCCACAGACGTCAGTTTCAAGTCAAACATGGATTCACTAGAACAGCCTAAGTTAAAAGTACCAATCTTTCTAGTTTCTCATATTATAAGCCAAAATAGTTTTTCCTAATGCCAACCATAAACCCATAATTATGTTTTGATAACCCTAACCACTATCCAGAATCTCCAGCAACCTAGCAAACACAAAAATGCCACCTACCCTCGCCCTCTCAAAATATACACCGTAAATCCCTTCCACCATCCAGAGATTCAAAACCATGAAACATTCATTTTAACATGCCCCAAAGACTTAGACTAATTCCTAGGTAAAATTTTGCCGCGTTCTTTTTGCTAGCACTGTCCTACATCACATGGTAGTCTAATTTCAAGAAAGCAAAAATATAAATTTCAAGAAGAAATTTCAAAGCAACACAAACAACTCTATTTTAAGAAAATTATATATATATATATATATATATATATACACCAATCACCTGAAAATAGAAATGCTCGGAATCAAAACTATTCAGTTGCTGTGGTCTTAGTTTGCATCATAGCAAGAGAAATCCAACACCAAATGAAACAACCCAATTACAGTTAGCACCAAAATTAGCAAAAAAAACAAGACTCAAAATACCTTTATCGGGAAATTGCATGTAAGAATCAACTTTAGAAGGAATGGGACTCTTATACTGAGGATTCTTATTCCTTTCTCTCAAAATCTCATCAATCTCCTTATAATACGACATTTTAGCAGACCCACTTCCCCTATCTTTATGTTTAGCCTTCTTGAACTCTTTCAACAAGTTCCTCCACTTGTCGGTGCACATAGTCGGCGATCGATCGAACCCTTTCTCCCTCATTTTAGCCGAAATTTGCTCCCACAGATGCTTGTTTGACTTGGAAGTATTGAAGAGACCATCCATTTCTCTGCGAAGCCCAATCAAACTCCGCGTTTCGTCTTGAACCCACGTCTCTGCTCGCTTCTTGGGTGCTTTGACTTCGTGGTTATCGTCGCCGCTACTGTCGCCTAGAATCATCTGGTGTGGGTTAGTATTGGTGGTGGTGGGAAGATGGTGAGGTGGCAAATCACCATTGGAAGAGACAACTTCGATAATCATGTTGTCTCTTGAAGAGGGTGTCACTTCTTCTTTGTAGAAATCAAGAGGACGAGGCTTATCTGATGAGTACATGTAGGTTCTTTGAGTATGTTTGTTTAGCTGGTAAGTTTTGTGGTCTGGAAAAAAAAAGTTGTGAGTTCGTCATTAATTATTTTTTATTTAAAAATATATTAAAATATTATTTTTTTATTTTTTAAAATAATTTAATATCAATCAAAACATAGATACAAAAATATAAAAAAACAATTAAATTTTGTTTAATCTCTATTTTAGCCACAACCCCCTCCTCATTTTGTGTTTTTAAAAAAATTATCTTTAGTTGTGATTGGCTAAAATAAAATCTATATATAATTAAAATTATAATTGAAATTGTTGTTTAATCATATCATTAATTATTTAGTTAAAATTGTTATTGCATATAAAATAACAAAAAATAACATAAATTTATTCTATACATAACATTGAACATTTTAATACATTGCAAAAGCAACAAAGGGATTATAAAAACATTTTTTATTGTCCAATCAAATTTGATGTAATCTCATCACAAATATAATTCATCCATGAAGACTTATTGCGTCTATATATTTATAAATGTGAAATCACATCATTAAAAATATCTTGAGAAACAAAATATGAATGTTGATCAAACTTAGTAAGTGCCTCATCTTGTTCCAACTTCCTTTTTATATAATTATGTAGAGTTATTGACGCAATAACAATTTGAACATGTGTCTTGTACGAAAATATTGACGTGATCTGCAAAATTCTCCATCTTTTTTCTCACACTCCAAAAGTTCATTCTATTACACACAATATCGAAGAATGAACCCAATTGAATAACTCCTCATGACTTTATGGGTGACCTCGATGATAAAATTCTAGAAAATGATATCTCTCATTTCTATATGGACCAAGAAAATCATACTCGTTTGGATAACCAGAGTTAACAACGTAATACTTTCCTAAAATAATAATAATAAAAATTCTACAAAGTAATCCCAATCACGCAACACCAAATATTTGTAATGAAATTTATTAACATTTACATTGTTCAATCATCAATACCTTCTGATGGCTTTGAAAATTTGATATTAGAATTATCAATGGTCTCAAGAAAAATTCTTGTGTTGTGTGCGCTACCTTCCCATCCAGCCTAGACAAATATAAATTGCATGTCAAAGCTACATTTTGCAATTACATTTTGCGTTGGTATACCTTTTCTGTCAATAAATGGTATTTGATTTTCTTGTAATACACAAGCATGTGCTCTATCAATAGCTCCAATATAATTCTACATAAAAAATACATAAGAAAACAATAATTTCAAATGTAGTCACAAAAAAAATTCTTGTGTAATTGACATAATTATTAAATCATTAACCAACAGTAATGTTACCTTGAAAGGTGACATATATCTTAGATTCATTGTGATTTCTCTAGATGTTGTTGAAAAGTTAGGTCTTTTAGTTTGTTTACTTCCACTACTAGCGAGCACACGAACCTGAAAAAATTCATTGAAATATATACTAATAGTTTCACTAGAATGTTAAAATTCCTCCTGAACTTTCCTATTTGAAGCACATTAAACAAACATGTTGACCTTCTCAATAACACTCATCCTCCTTGATAGTTTTAATTCATACTGAGTTTCTAAATCAAAGCACAAACTCCAAAACATGGTTGCATCCATCCTAAATATATTTACACAACGTATCTGATGCTCATTTAAAAATTCATTCAACCATTTTATTTTCGTGTTGAAAGACATCATGCATGGTTTCTTATAAATATAATTATTATAATAAATAATAAGTGCTCTAGTTGTGCACAACACTAGTTTACGAAGATTAAACTATCCCAACCAAAACAAATCTCCTTCCTCATTATCATCATATTTATTATTATCTTCGTCGTCGTCATCTGTATTTCTATCATTACCAACATCACTATTGCAAATGAAATCACAACCACTATTTCTACCATAATAACCATATAAGACTTATTGAACAACATTATTCATGACATTTTCATAATCCTTATAAAAAAATTACTAAACTAATTCGCGTCCATATCTACAATGTGAAAGAAATATTTCACTTCAATGAACACATAATATTTATTATATATAGAGAGAGGTATTACAACCTTTATGCACACATTTCAATAAACTAAAGAACTATTACAATAAATTTAAATGATATTGAATTTAATAATCATATATTAAATTGATTTGTAATTTGATGTTTTGCAGTGTTGCTGTCAATTTTCAAAAACTTGCTTTAATTCCTACCAAACATTCATACCTAATATCATCACCTAAAATTCTAACTTACAACAGCTTGCAATGCATGACAACATAACAACAGCCTCAACATTACAATACAAGTTAAAAGTAGGGTAAGTATCTCGTACACGCACCAACAACAAGTTAAGTAAAATACAATGTCATACACAGCTCCAAAACAATAACACATTAATTAAAATACAATGTAAGAGATTAACAATACATCAGCAGAGTCATGTCTACATCTACAAAAACAAGAAAAATTTATCTCTCATTATAGTTCTAAGCAGAACAGTAAAGCATGGGGAATTTCTCATGCAATTTGTTTTTGGATGATAAATATTACATTTAATATTAGGTTGTTGAAGCATATAGGATATAAATTAACAAATTTTAGGTTCACAAAGCATTTAACATGTAAATAAACAAATCATTGTATAACATCAAATGAAACTGTAATAACTTAATCAACAACTTCATGATTGAAATATGAAATATCTTGCATGCTTTCCTATCTTTTTTTAATGACCCATTAATTTAAGATATCAATTGTCAACCACATGGCTTGCAATAAATAAAGATTTAACTTCATTAATGATGCTCATAATTAGGGCATGTTTTAGCCTACCATGTAGGATTTCTTATCCTATCTTATCTTATCCTATCAATTTTTTGTTTGCGTGTGCAAATTAAATTGAATTTAATTGGTAGTTTTTATTTTCTTCTGTAGAAAACTTCTAAAATTAATGTCAAAATACAAATCAAATTATGAGTAAAAATATTTTGCCTCCTCATCCTCATCACAAATTATGAAATCATGTTAATCTTTTAACAGTCGATTTAGCCTCTTGTAGTGTTTCCAAAGGGAACCTTCATGCTTGTTCCCCTTGTTTTTTTTTTCCTAAAGTTTCTACTAGAGTAGGAGTGCTCAAGTGATTGAATGTATCAAAGGTCTTGTTTGCACATTGATCACTCAATTGTTTTTTTTTTAAATAAGGTGACATTACTACCATTACGAATACAATATATTTTTTCACTATTTTTCAATCACTACACTTATTTTCAGTTTAAAGGACAAAAATATTTCTAAATCAATTTTCGTATAATAACATACTTTTTAAACAATATTTACTCTTTTGAGGTGATATATTTATTAAAAAAAAATTTAGAAGGCAATATACTTATTATTTGAGCTAATATTTTAAGAATATCATTTAAATTCCAGTAATGATGACGTATGAGGATTTCTCTATGTAATACTGTGCAATGATAATTAATTACATATAAATGTAGCTGTAGAGGCATAGAATTCCTACCATATAATATTTCTATATTCTATCATAAAAAACAAACATACATGATGACAAAATCGTAAATTATTATTAGATGATCTTAAATTAATTGTAATGCCTAACATATTGTAATACGTTTATACTTATTTTCATTGATCGAATATGTAAAAAAATACGAGTAAATTGTTTTTTATATAAAAAAGTCTCAACAACCTTTCAATATTTTTTTTATTAAAGAACACAGTTTATCACAACTCTTGTTGAAATCATATTCACATAAATTATTTATAAGTTTCTCTTTCTCTTAAAATACATATATTCTTTCTTCATAAAACTAGATAACTCGGTGACCTTAAGAAACTGATGTCCTCAAAAGAATTTACATGTGACATACAAAAAAATTAAAATTAATTCATAATAAACATTTGCATCATCCTAGTTACTAACATTTAATAACTATATGATCAAAACCAATTTCATAAATATTTGTTTAAAAACATTGATCTTACATTAATTTCCAACATCTTATTCATCACATTATCATTCTTATATCATGATAACTTTCATTTTCTTTTTCGTTTTCCTTAATCTATTTTAACACATCAATATACGATTTATTCCTCACAACTTTAAAATTGATCGGAATCATTCAAACACTTCCATACAATGTTTCTTTTCATCTTGAATTTATTTCATAACTCTTTTCGTTTCATGAATATATTTAGTTTATGTTATTAGTTCATTTCACATGGAATTTACGCCACAATTTATTTCCTCAACACATATAAATCATATGATCTTTTCCTCTCACAACCATTTTTAATCCATATCGTAAATCATTGCATAATTATGTCTAATTCACATCGTAATTTAATTCACAACATATGTAATTCAAGTTGCCTTTTTGTTTCCCTGACATTTATTATATATATGATACAATGTACATCAGTCCATACCACCCTTGTTATATTATGAAACTTTCTCAATTTATTATTTATTCCACTTATTTCATGTCCATTTCTATTATTTATAATTTATCACATAAACTTCTATCACTTTTATACTTAAAAGACGTGCTCATATTATTTTTCCTTTCCGTTAAACTTTGTCCGTATGGATAATTTAATACCCAAACCTTAACATGTCAGCACAGTCAAACTCATGTACACCTTGTTTCATTACATGTTATTATTGCGTTCAATTGGTCAGCCGAATAACTTATTAATCCCTTAATATGACAACCCCAACCATTCAGAAACCATTATGCATAACTATCTTTTTAAAATAACTTAATATACACTCTACTGAAATTCCAGCGGATTTTTCTTCATACTTGAGTTATACCAATATATCAACATCTTCATCAATATATTAAATCCAATACTACAAACATAATCTACTACTCGGCACAATACTGCGAGGTACCTGATATTTTATTTAATACCAAATACAATTAGCTTTATACACAATGATTATTTACTATTATCTTTTCTATATATTTACCCTGTCAATTACTAAACAATTAATTTTTTATTTTATCCTTAATTTTACAAATCAATATAGTTAGCATAAACTAAGGACATGCTAATGTCCTTTCTAGTCCAAACCGAACATTTGTTCAATTACCAAATTATTGGCTTCTTCAATTGCCCATTAATCAAAGTACTAATCCCATTAACCAAGAAACTAGTTTCTCAAATAGCCCATTAACCAGGACACTAGTTTCTCCAATTACCCATTAACTAAGGTACTGGTTTCTCCATTTGCCCATTAACCAGGACATTAGTTTCTCTAATTACCCATTAACCAGAGCACGAGTCCTGTTAAGTTTCTCTAATTACCCATTAATCAGGGCGCCGATTTCTCCATTTGCCCATTAACCATGGCACTAGTCCCGTTAACCATGGCACTAGTCCCGTTAACCAGGGCACTAGTTTCTCTAATTGTCCATTAACCAAGGCACTGGTTTCTCCATTTGCCCATTAACCAGGGCACTAGTCCCGTTAACCAAGACAGTAGTTTCTTTAATTACCCATTAACCAGGGCACTGGTCCAATTAACCACGGAACTAGTTTCCACACAATATTTATTTATCTGTCGGTTATCTCACATGTCAGTTATTTTAAAGTTCCTATCACACACACACACACACATATAATCAGTAACAGATCATACATCGAATCCCGCCAATACAATCCATAATAATTCTTGCATAGCAATTCTATCGTTGCAGTAAAAAATAATATATACAAGGTTTTTCTGTCGTTACAGTAAATCACATCTCATAATAGACTACCCATTATCGCGTATGCGATTAACTAGAACTTTTCAATTTTCTTAATAATAATATCACATCAATGTTCATATTTACAATGGCATTATAAGAAAAATTACAATATCTTAACATTCATAAAATTTCCTAGATAGATTAGGTGTCGGGCACCTACCTATAGTTTGGTCACTGAATGCACAACCCTGATGTTGTCCTTCCATAGGCAACTCTCTTGTGCCAACAGAAATTACTAAATCACTTATACAATTATTATTTTTCTAAAATTATTTAAATTTATTTCATCATCGCAAAATTAAATTTAAACTTCACATTCATAAATCACAAATAAACTACTTTCAATCCATATACCCATAATAAATTATCTTTATTTATAATACATTTATCACTATGGTTTATCTAACTAATAAATTGGTTGTATTATCCATTCCATGGCTTCAATTCCACCATTTTCCCTTATCCATACATGTATGAAATTTCTATAATCAATACAATAGAATCATACTTACTACTAAGATAACAAGAAATTTAATTAGAAGAAACCTCAAGGTGAAACCATCCTTTATTTCCATCCTTCTTCTTCTTTTCTCCACACTTCATTCTCTCTCCACAAGCTTTAAAACCCTTAGATCACTCAAATATTTAGTATAGCTCACCATAAACCTTTTTAATATCTTAACTCTCCATAATCATGTATTATTTTCAAGAATTGATGAAAGAATTGTAGAGAAGATGTAAGAAAATCCCTAATTCCCCTTTCTCTCCCTATAACCCGCTGGACACCCCAAGTAAATTAGGGATAATATAGTAAAATTTTCATTATTTGCATTTAAGCCCTTCCCTTACATATTTAAATTTATCTAGTCCCATGAGTCATTTTCTTTTCTTCTTTTCTTTTTCCTTTTGGTCAACTGGAAATAGCCCTTTGAAGGTTGACATTTCAACTAATTAATATCATCGTTCTTTTAATTATATTACCATGTGTCTCTAGTATATATATATATTTTTTACCCGGTTACCGATATTTTTTCGTGTATATTTTAAAAATCACCAGACATAATATTCTAAAAATTCTAAAACTTTACCCCATGGTAAAATAATATATTATAATGCTCCATACAAAGTTTCAACTCAATTTGTCAATCATATTAAAAGTTATGTGCGATAGCGCAAAACTGGTCTAATTGTAATTTTCTAAAAAAAATCTCAATTTCTCTAAAAATTCTAAAATTTTAACCAAAGCTAAGAAAATATATTTGAAATCTCCACACAAGTTTTCATATTTTTCTGACAACCCGATCGAGAGTTATGAACTGTTAACGTAAAACTAGTCGATTTATAATTTTTCGCCCAAAAATCAAAATCTCCTTATTTCATCCTTGCGTAAAGCACCCAATCATTTGCTGTCTCATCGGATCCACTTTACTATTTTTTTCTATTTTTAGTCATTTATGGCTTATTCCAGTGCCACAACAACATTACCGATTTCTCGTCGATGTTTACACCAACACTTTTCGTACCATTCTCTTTTTTTTTTTACTGGGGGTTTATATTAATTAACCATAAAAAGTTAGATGGCACCACATTAAAAACAAACATACTCAAACACACATAAATCAATTGTAATATGATTGGTTTTAAATGTGTTGGTCATAATTTTGGTAAAACATTATTAAACATGAAACTTAGATTTAAAGTAGATTAAAAAGATTGATCCTTACCTAATGGTTTAAGGTTTAATATTCTCTCCAACACTAATTCAGTCATGCAAATTTTCATTCGTTATTTCTCATTTCCACCCACATTTCCCTTCTACTTGTAACCATTAAAAACTCAGCAGCAAAACAATACAATTCACTGCCAAAAACAACACAATTAATGGAGTGAAACTCCTTCATCACCTCTTCTATGCTTACACCCTTTCTTATCCATAAACTAGATATGCAATCACTCCTAGTAGAGATGTTGTCAATTGATCGATCTAAGCAAGAGAAAAAGGTTGCTCTCTCATTCCATAACCTTTTTTTTTACACTCTTTTTGGGACAGTGTTGAGGGGCTTTTCTCTTTCCACTACTACTATGGTTGCTACTATTATTGGAAACATTAACACAAGCAACCATATTATTGATGTCATCAATAAGATTTGATAAATTATCTTCCCCTGAATCTTTATTACCCTTCTCTATATTTACATCATCATTGACTGCATTTTTTATCCAATCACCCACTTCATCATCATTAGAAATCATACCTTGAAATGGAGCCCACATAAACTTACCAATAGTCACAATGTTTGTAAACATCATATCATATTTACAACATAAAGATGGCTTAATATCGGAATGTCTAAACTTTTTAGCTCTTCGTATTTCTTACACCAAAGAAAATAGTTGTTATTAATGAATTTGAAGGATTGATATATAGAAGTTAAAGTGTTTGAAGTAATTATACACGTTGTTGAACTAAATACTAACCTGAATTTTTTATTTCCACCACTCACCAGTGGCAAAAATAATTCCTAGTTCTGAACTCCATCCAACTCCTATTTTAGAAATCAATTTTTTTCATATTCTCTTATCCTTTTTTTATCTCGTCTCACTTATTCTTCAATCATGCTTTAGTGAATGCATGGCTAATTTTCTCTTTAAAGATATTGGTAGCAAATTCTCATCATATCTTGTTGAAATGAGTGTTGGGTCTCATTCATTTCTCAATAGTCAACTTAAAAGACTTAGCATGTGTGTCGCACGTTGAAACATTATTATACAATTTAAAAGTTAGAGTTGAAGTTGTTTATGACATTTTTAAAAGCTTTGTATGAGATATAGTATGGATTTATAATCTTCCTAATTAAGCTTAATGTTTGAGGACTAGTACTAGAAACTTGATTTTTAATATAATAAAGATTTTGATTAGCGTAGTATTGCAAAGAAAACAATGTAAAGGCTAGCATAGGTTCCAAACAATAGAGCATGTCAAAAATTATAAAGTTTTAATGAAGTTATGTTGTTAATAAATTATTGTTAAAGATGTTTATGGCAAGTTTGAAAGATCTAAATGAGATATAGTATGGATTTATAAACTTCATAATGAAGTTTAATGTTTAAGGACTAGAATTAGAGAATTGGTTTTTAATGTAATAAATTTTTTTATTAACATAATATAGTGAAGAAAACAATGTGAATGCAACCACATGTTCAAAACAGTGGGGTATGTCAAAAATTTATAAAGCTATAATGTAGTACTAATTTTAATAAAATAATGTTGAAGTTCATGTACACTACATTTGAAGGAAAGATTGTATAATTCATTGATACGCTAGTGGATGTAATCTAGTTTATCATTTTAATTATTTGTTCCATAAGCATTTTAGCTTTCATATGACAAACTTAGGTTTTTTGAAAGTGTTTGTTTGAATTTGCCACGTAAACATCAATTCTTTTTTTAATTACTTTAATGATGTGGTTAATGAGATATTTTTCCTTTTACTTTTGAAGTTATATTAAATAAACAGCTTATGCTTTATATAAATTTGAAATCAAAAGGAATCAGATCACAATATTTTATGTCTTTTCTTTTTACAAATTGCAAACATATCCAGATTCATCCAATTAAATTGATCCTATAAGTGTTATGTTTGCAGCATGACAATAAATTATTGAGCTATTAAACAAGGATGATGTGCATGACTCAACCCTCTTTATAAGTAATCTAAATAACACCAAACACAACCCTATAACAAATGTAGGTAGGCATAGAAGGCACTCCAACATTGTGTCTTTATCGACTACATTAGTCTCACCCACTCAGGGACAATTTGTTAAGTTATTAAGTTTATGAATGCTTTAAAAATTAAGAAAGCCAAAGAATGCAATGTGAAATTTATAATATGTCTTCATTTATGCACTCTATTACTGTCACTCACTACTTATGTTAAGCTTTCAAAATTTTAAATTCCTGCTTCAGTAAAATGATTTTAAAAATGATGGATGCAGTTATGAGCATGGTTATTAATTATTCTATAAGCAAAACATTGTTAATATATTGTTATGTATACCAAACATCTATAAACACTTATTTTTAGAATAAACAATTCAAACTAATTATATTATAAACAATGTCATTGTTTTGGCAGCTTGATGAACCCGATATTATTCTGTTATTAGTCAACTAAAAGAGGATTAAATTCAAAATAACATGAAAGTTAAATGCATACTGCAAGTTATACATGGTAAGCATGCCACATGAAGGTAATAAACAAATTGATAGAATTCAATTGACAATAAAGAAAACTTCATAGAAGATGAAATAAATTGAAAATATGATAACCAGTGTTCAATGTATTTTGTAACAAAACAGAGAAAAAAGATGATTGGTTTCTGAGTGCTAACCGAAGTTATAGAAAGGAGATCTAGGTTCTTACAACAAAACATTGGGAGACAATTTTAAAAATGATGAAGAAGTTAAATATTTTAATATAGTAAATTTAAATAACATGCACAGTAGTGGATAAAAAATTATTGAAATCCAAAATTATTAAAATTTTGCTGAATATTATAGTGGGGTGTGCATAAAGACAAGATTAAGAGATGAGGAAACCAGATCCATCGGAGGGTTATGGGGATCTTGGAAAGGGATGTTGGTTACTGCCAACAATCTTGTGGGTATTGAAAAAGTTTATGCCTAAAAAAAATAGACCAGAGCATCTATAACAGAGGATTGAAGGGATAAGAATTTGTGAAAAAAATGAAAACAAGGGGATGATGAAGATGGTCAGGGAGTAAAGCAAAATGCAGAAAAAAGAGGATACGAGAGGGATATTTTTGTCAGTTACAAATTGAACGGTCTCTACTGACAATCATTATGGAAGGAATCGGTTGAAAAGTATATATTGGCTGCTTTTGCTAAACTTGTGGTTGGACCACAAAAATACAAAAGGGATATTTTGGTCAGTTACAAATTGAATGGTCTCTACTGACAATCATTATAGAAGGAATCAGTTGAAAAGTATATATTGGCTGCCTTTGCTGAACTTGTGGTTAGATCACAAAAATTTATAAGTCCCATTTTATTAAATTTATGGTTTCATCTTTACCAAACAAAACAAAATTATGGTCAAACCACAATGCACAATCTATCACAAAAACAAACACCTTTAAACTTAGTTATAACAGGAGCGAAATGGAGTTGAAGAGAGTGAGAAATAAAAAAGAAGAAGGCGCAAACAAGGGCAATGTTCGTGGGTGGAGATTGGATTTGATTTTTTCTTTTTTTCTTTTTTACAAACAATAAGAAAATATTTTTAAGGTAGCAGAAAGCAGAGAGTGAATGGGAGTAAAGTTTGCTTGGATTGTGGTAAAAGTTGATGATGAAATAAAGGTAGCTTCTAATATTGTGATAGCGGTTATTTTTCAAAATATTTTTTTAC
>Ga0325403_1000795_pt1 | contig 24213 bp, 16 predicted proteins | sample PopdelMetagenome_19_FD_205665 | JGI IMG/M metagenome (GOLD analysis project Ga0325403, IMG submission 205665) | Populus deltoides microbial communities from Bellville, Georgia, United States - Xylem-PdKOR-R4 | ecosystem: Host-associated > Plants > Phyllosphere > Stem > Wood/Secondary xylem... | reverse complement strand
AGTATAAATATCTGTAAAGATTGCAACATAAAGGGTAATCATATTCTTCAATTCTCAGCTAATAAAACAGTAAAAGCTTCTACTATTCAGATCAAAATTTCTGGCAATTCTCAACAATAACAAACTGTTACTGTAAACATTAAAACTGTCCATTCTTTCTAAGTTTCATTTTTTTCTAAACACTGTCAATAGATATCAAACGTCAACATTAAAGATAGTTAATATTTACCTTATTGCGGTTGAGCATAGCAGCCTTGTCCATAGTCTTCATGGCAAAAAACTGACCAGTTCCACACAATTCTACCAAATGCACGCTGCGTGCCGATTGACAAGTCAGAAAACAATTTTCAAGATTAATTCAGCGTGAGTATAACAAGTGAAAGGAAAATGAACTTGGTTAACAAAAAGACCGATTAAAAATCTATTTGAAAAAGCAAACTATCAGCAACACGTTTGTATGATTTATTGCTACAGGTGCTGGAGATAAACCAAGGAAATGGAAATCCCTCTACGTACTATGAATCACACAAGTTCAGTGATCTGAGGATTCAGTAAAAAAATGGAAAGACAAACCTTCCAGTGTCACCGGATCCCAAGGGCTTTACTGGCCTAAAATGCTTTAGGCCTAATTGTTCTCCACTTTCTAGAATCTACAAATAGGTGAGCAAAAAAAAAAAGATAAAATTGGCATGTGCACATTGAAGAAAAATTGAAGTCCGACAATTTGCAGAACGATGCCAACGATTTGTATATCACATCTTAAAATCAGCTTTGGATCACTTGACAATGAGATTGTAATCTATTGTCATTGTTACACATATTCAAGGATCCAACGGATAATACCTTTTGAATCGCTTTCCATGATGGGCTGTCCTTTCTGTGAGGCTTTGGATAAACCACTTTTGAATGATTTGCCCACAAATCTTCTGGTCTCTGCAGATAGGAGAACTTTTTGCTAGAATCAAATCACAAAAGGACTATTTAAAGATAGGATTACTTTTTGCCGTTAAGGGAGTTACCATATTAGCATCCGGAAGTTCTCTCGCTGCGTCATCAACATTTTGTGCAGTTTGCTTCACCTGTACCAGTCCAGCTCGTTAGGGGAAAATGTATACCTCTAGAGAGACATTGTTAATGATGTGGATGAAATAAATGATCGTGACAATATTAAACCACTGCTTCTTCAGGAAATGGGAGGTGAAATTTTAGCATTCTTGAGCTTTGAAGTTTCAGAGAACTAATTTAACATGTATATTAGCAGTGTTGTTTGAAAATCTTAGCTTTACAGGGATTTAAACAGAGAAAAGAAGAGAATTTAGACCAGTTGTTCACTCTCTATAGCTGTTGCCTCTGGGATACTATTGGTACGTGGCTCAACATGCTCACTGCCATCTAATTGCACTCCAATAAAATACTGCACTTCTCCCTGTTCACAAGAAGATAAAGCTCATAAAGAACCTTTCACTTTGGATTTCCATGAGGATTCATTTCATACAAATAGTGATTTACGAGATACAACATAACATTTTTTGGTTTGAAGATGCAGGTAATGTACCTTTTGGTCACGCATAGGCTGCAGATGGAACAGGTTCCAGAACTTCTTACCTGGATCAAGTGTGGAAGGCCATGATTAACTTAAAGGGGAAAAAAAAAGAAAATTACAGGTTTTCTTTTTATGGTGTCAACAAGAACAAGGAGAGGTGTTCATTTCAGAATTAGCATTACAGTAAAAAAAAATAATGAGAGAACCTAAGAAGGAATGTTCTCCAGATTTGTCTTGAAATGCTTTATACTTGATTAAATAGAACAGATCAATGTATGAAAATAAAGGAAGTAGCAAGACGCATAACAGCAGTACTATTCACTTTGCTTTGAAGGCATATAAATACTACCATGAGCATGTAAGAAGTAATCTAATGCTACATGCTTTTGAGTTAGCTATCCATTCTGAAATGTCACAGAGAATTCAGACTGCAAAAGTTAGCTTACCACTCTTGGTATAGTTAATCAGCTGCACGGTGACATCTGTCTGGTTATCAATTGCTTCCCTTATTTTCCTCACAGTCGCCGGATCGGTTTCAGGCCCTTGCAAGAATCTACAAAATCAAAGCATGAAATAGATTGCAATATATTCATTTGCATTTCATTTTATTTATAGACTTTAAGAATGTTTACTGCACAAGTCTTCTTTTAATCCAGGGCACTGATGTGGTGTCAACCTGGCAGTTTTAATGTCTCCTATGAGCATAAGGAAAAGGAGGAGGTGGAAGTCTAAGATTAGCATCTAGCGTTAGTGAAAAGAAAGTCATGTTCGGTTTTCTCTGATTACGGACCTTCTCGATCATGCTCATAATGCTGTGAAGGAATGACTGATTTGGGTGAAAAAGGTCTGAGAATTTTGGGAACTCAGATAGGGTTAGTAACTTCTGGTTACAATTAAGAAATTCATCTAATGTTTTCAGATAAATTCAAACTAATCACAGCATTTCAGAAATGCATCAGTTCAGGAGCGTACCTGCAATTTCTTCCCAAGATTTCTTCACGACTGTACTCTGTAAGCTCTAAGAAGCTATCAGAGGCAAATATCTGAAAATTTTAAACAGTTAGGAAATTTATACATCTCAGTTTCCTACTACATCATTCAGAATGAATAACATAAAGGCAAAATAGATGTATCTTGTTGAAGTAAGAATCTTACAATGGGATTATCAGGCAGCCTTGGATCAGTGATGACAAAGTTTTTCTCTATACGTTCAAGAGTGGTAGCGAGATCAATACCCTTTCTCATTTCCTTCTTCCTCACTTTGTCATCAAGGCTATCAGGCCTTAAGTCGTCGTCGTCGTCATCACTCTCAAAATCATCATCGAGAGTAATTCCAACATCAAAGCTCTCATCATTGGAATGAGTACTTTTTCTCATGAGACTAAATCGAATTACCAAACAATATATATATGTCAAATAGTAGAATAGGAAGATATGCCAACCAAAAAATAATAATAATAACGAATCGCATGCTGGTGTCTACTGCTACAATGGCCATCAAAAAGCAGTTATACCCCATGAAAGAAAGGCGGCTAGATTTTCTTGGTTTCTTTTCCGGCAACTCACTGATACGTTGCATTGAGTTTCGAGTACCCCCGTGAGAATTCCGTCTATTTGGAGCCACATTCTCCGAGTTTCGCCTTACCATAGCTCCTTTTCTTTCCTCTTCTCCGCCACCTTCTGATTTTCTCATCAACGGACGATTGGTTGATTCACTGAGTGCACGGGGTCTGTTCACTGCTTGAACAAGTTCTGTTACAGAACTTGTAGCCATTTCTTTTTGACGTGCTGCAAAGCAAGATATTGGTGTAGCTCAAATGTACGTAAGACAAAAAAATTGAGCTACCTAATCAAATGAAAAGAAAAGGTAAATCATACAACAAGTTATCTGCTTATTTGCGTATCAGTTTATACTTTCAAATGCCATTTGTTAAGGAGCCAACAACTTTGTTGCATTTGCGCAACTCAACCATATTTTTTCTGATATTTCATCAAAAACTCAAAATGAACAGATTTAATATTAGTTATCACGTGGAGAATAGTTAGTCTGCCGAGCTGCTCCAGTAGTTGCAGCAAATTTACTCGTGTTGGACGGTTCACTAACGAGCTCGGAATATAAAATGGAAGCTATTTTTGCCATCTAGAAAACAGAATTGGTTGCATACAGGGACTACTCTATTTTTTACTCATGCACGTAGCAGCAGCAGTATGACTGCGCGCTCTACCTGAAGGCCTCCTATATATCATCAGTTCGATAGCAGCGAACCTCAAAACCATTTAAGAACATATATAGGTGTCTTGTTTTCATTCGATGTTGCAGCAATTTGCATGTCTTTAGTTTTTGAGACTTGAATGTAATGCTAAGATTTTATCATAATCTTCTAAATCTTTTCCTTCTACCTCAGTCCTCAGGTATGGTATTTAGCTTGATGATTACTTGACTGCAAAGGCAACTCCTCTCCTAAAAAAAGAAGAGAGTTGCTTTTGCAGTCAATTAATCATCAAGCTAAACAACAAGAAGCTAAGATTGGCTCCCTCATGATACCGAAACAAAATCTACTTTAGGAAGTTAAATAGTCTATGGATGTCAGCTAAAACACAGAATAGGGTTTTAACCTTCCTTTCAAAATCCCAAGAAAAGGGAGAAAAAAAGAAAAAGTTTATTGTCATTATCTGAAGAGGCCATGAATCCTACTCCATGTCATGTCAAATGCTAGCCAGTACTGAAGTAAGATCAATAATATTTGCGTGACGTATAGTCGAATGAACAGTAATAATAATTGAAGGGAGATAAGAAGCTTAGAGTACCGTCATATCGGATCAAGGATCCAGGCAATCCATTGGGACGCAAGGTCTTGTCCTTGGACCCCTCAGTATGCTTGCTAACCTCCACTAGCATTCTGCCAATTAAGCAGACATAAGAACATGTAAACTAGCAAGATAATAGATATATCTACCATTTTAAATAATTGTCATATATTCACCCCTCTAATTTTCATTTTCAGACCATGCTCTTCCCCCCATCAAAGGGGTCCAGAGTCCATCACTGTCAAGCATTGAATCTCAGTAGCAAGCGGCCATTAAGAGTATGGCTAGCTAAAACCCCAGTTGGCACATCAAAAACAATTTGAATTATTGGGTGGGGCATCTTATTCTCACGGGATGGGACGGTGCGCGGGGCATTTCTTCTTCCTTTTCTCCTCCTTACTTGTCATGTTGCGTGTGTGGGATACAACCATGCTCCTAAATTCTAGATCTACCATTGCCATGTGTTTTATTAAACCCTTGTTGAACGACAAAGCTTAAAGCTAGAACATGTGCCAAGGTTGAATATTAAACTCGATAAAAAAATATATATTATTTTATTTTTTCTAAAAGTAAAGTTAAAAGGGAATATTTTTTTTTAAATAAATCAAATTAAGTTTGATTAAATGTGTTCACTACTACTTAATTTGTCAGAATTGTCATGATTTTACATATTTTGTGTATGATAGTGTAGTTATGATTGTTTTTTAAAGTATTTTTTATTTAGAAAAATATATTAATAATATTTTTTTTATTTTTAAAAAATTATTTTTAAAATTAATACATCAAAATAATTTAAAAATATCAAAAATATATTAATTAAAAACAAAAAATTAAAATTAAATTTGTTCGGAAGCACTTTCCGAACAAACTACCAAACAGTGCTTAGTGAACTCATATTTTTTCCTGAGCATATAACCCTCATATTTCATGCGCGTGCTTTCACTTGTGTGGTGATCTCGAAAACATAATAAAAAAAATGTTAAATCCAAAACCTCATGGATATGGGATGTCACTTCTGATGATTACGACGATATAGGATAATTTAAGAAAAGAAAAGAAAGTGATTACCCAATGAATTTGAGGACTTCGCCAGAATCGTCCTTGATGGGTGCAATTGTAAGAAGGTTCCAAAAGGGAGAACCATCTTTCTTATAATTCAACAATCTCCCACAGTAAGTACCCTCTCCTCGTAAAGCCTCCCTAATTTTCGCTACATCTTCTGGGTCGGTGCCTGCACCCTGTAAGAAGCGACTGGTCCAACCCACCATATTCATACACACATGATCACCATTAATACACCACTGATAAAAACCATTAGTACGTTGAGAAATATGCTTACCAATTCCTGCCAATGACCTCCTTAGAGGTATATCCTGTCATTTTAAAGAAGCCAGCACTTGCATACAAGATTGGATAGTCTGGTTTTGTGGCATCTGATACCACAAATGTTTGTTGGAACGTGGACAGTGCATTTCTTATGTCTTCAGATACTCTTGGGATATTACTGTTGTTACTGGACCCTCCATCATCTGATAACTCACCAGAATTTCTCACCGAGTTATTCGAGTCCCTTCTTGATGTACCCGGTTTTGCATTCGGGTCATCCCCACCCGAAGTTCTCACGCTAACCCCTTGTGGCTTGCCTGTCTCGTCGTCGGTCTTTAGCACCAGGCCCCACTCAGCCGCTCTTTTTGCTGCCACCCCAATTTCACCCGAAAGTTGTTGTTTCGGTTTTTTCTCGTCTTGCTGTAGGGGTGGTGGGGTAGGAACCGGGTCCTTGAGGGCCATCCATGAGGTGGTGATGGGTGCTTCTTCGGGTTCGGGTTCATTTTTAGCACTTGAATCAACCCAGCTTTTCCAGGTGGGGTTTGATGAACGAAATGCTGGGTTAGTGGGTCGGTTCAAGTAGGCACTGGAGGGGTTGAATACTTCAAGTGATCCCCGGGAGTATCTTGGCAGTGGTGGCACGTTACCAGAAGATTGCTTGGATGACTTGTCCGTTGCTTCCATTTTATGACGATGACCTGCATGATGTATTAGTTGATGAAACAAACTAACACTTATATACTAATAAAAATAGAATTCTCGATGTATTTAATTATTTTTCATAGATCCCTTATTTTCATTATCCACCATAGAACTGCACATAGGGTATGAACTGGATTGACGACGACATGGAGTGCGATATCTCTAGCAACGCAAAAGTAATCTAAAATGAAACATCTAAACATGAGGTGAGGAAGAAGTGTAGAGTCAATTGGGGAGGGTGGGGCTGGCAGGTCATGCATGTTCATCTACTTGTGCCGTTTTAACTCATGTCACCTAGCTGAAGTCTAGTCACTATAAAGGAGAACCTTCATCCTTTTGGATTATTGCTTTTTTTTTCCTCAACAACAACAGCAACAAGACACGGATAAACACAAACTTACTTTTGGTGAATTAATGCAGTCTGGTCGATCAAAAAATAACGGGAAAACAAAATTAAATTTGGTGTCCGAAAAAACAAAATAATGTTCGGGTAGTTTGATAATTAACAGCTGTCTGTCTCCAGCAGTAGTCTTCGTCTGCTGGCCCGTGAGAGTGAGTGGTAGCAGAGGTGGCACAATATTCATGACAAAACACAAAAGTTTTTGAGTTCGTGAAAACTGAGTTCAGAAACTTACAGCCACAGAATATTACTGTTTACTCTATTTTTATCAGAAAACGAAAAGAAAATTACCATGCAAAATTGTCACAAGGAAAACAACACTACGCCTTGAACTAAACCCGCTAGTAAATCAGCAGTCGCTCGTGACCATGTCAATAATTGGACGTCGAACAGAAAATTGGATCAGCTAGCTAACAAATTTAGACAGAACAAGGAAAAAAAAAGGATTCTGAATTGATCGAACAAAAACAAGGACATATCCCAATATACAATTAAAAAAAAAAACAAGAATTAAGTATTAGATTTTTCTGATGAAAATGTATAGCCAGCTGCAGAAAAGAGCACTGATATACTAGTAGTAAAAGCAATGAGAATTCTTGAACAGAAGATCGTTTGATTTGTGATTAAGGATATGAGTAAACGTATGTAATGAGTGCGTACCTGGAGCTGATAATCCAAGTCTTTCTTCAATGTCTTGAAACTAACTAAAACTGCTGAACCTGGAGGTTGTATTTGTATATATAGTAATGATCATAGACAAGGAATGATTGTACTGAGAGTGTGGGAGAAACGACGGAAATAATTGAACAGAGAGAACTTTTAATGCAGAAAGGCCATGATAACACAAGGAATGATTGTCGAAAAAGCTTGGCTCTCCCCCATCCCTCGACACCTATAATTCACATGGCACTTGCTCGTACCCCTAGAGTTCTTACCCTTATTTTTTCCGCAAGAAACAGATCCTGTATGGGCCATATAATATTGTGAAACTTGCTACTTCTGTTTCTATACAGCTAATCACTCGCACATCCCCGATTTCGGCTGTTGCTATTTTTGCTTTTAAGGGAGGAAAGCGGCTGGCAACGAAAGCAGAAGCAGGATAGATGAGATGAGACGTTTTGCACGTTGGGGGTTGCAGCTTCTACCGACGGGCTTTCCTGGGACAATATGCTTCTTCTCTGTCTTCGTGTCTCACCGGTGAAAAGTTTACATCAGGATAGAGTCATGATTCTTGCAGCTGCTTTATGTCAGAAAAGAAAAACATAGTTAGCTATATATTTTTTTTTATGAATTTTACCAAATAAATTGGGATATAGTTTAATTAGAGACTTGTCATAGTGGCACTTTTGTGTGCGCATTGAGGATAGGAAGGAAAAAAAGAAGAAAAAAGTATGCCCTCTTGGGCATGGATATTAATTAGAGGTGGACATATGCCCAACTGTACTATCAGGATATTTGCCCATTAGCCAGTTGATATTATTGTCATAATCATCATGATAGTTATATATACGACCGACGAGGACGGAGTAAAAAATCTAAAAAATTAATTAAAGTAAGAAAATTTAAAAAAAAATAATTAAAAAAACCAAATCGTAAAAAGTTTTAATTAAACTGATTAAAATTTTAAAAAAATCAACCGGTTTGGTTCAGTTATTTTTTAAAAAACCAAACAAAACCGAGCCAAACAGGAAAAATCAAGTCAAAACCGGAAAAAACCGAGAAAACCAAGTCAAAACTGTTTGAACCGGTTTTTATCCTAAAAAACCAAACCAAACCGAAACCAGTCGGTTTGAACTGATTTCAGTTTTTTTAAAAAAATTTCAGTTTAATTATTTTTAATTGATAAAAACTAAACCAAACTGAAAATAATCACCCCTGCAACCGAGTTAAATTTTTCTTTCCACAGCCACTAGTTTTTAAAGAACTACTTACCATTAACGGTTTTATATTATTTTTTTTCAAGTTTCAAACTTGTATAATTCTGTACCATTAATTTTATATTATAAATAAAAAATAGTATTTAAACTCGTACTTGTTGAGTAGAATGGAATTTTAATATTATATAAAAAATCTCTATAATTATAAAATTTATAAAAACCCTTAAAATTGTTTAATTTGTATTAGGACATGGGTAGGTCCACAATGGTTGCACATTAATAAATCTAAAGAAAACACATGGAAAATGAACCCTCACAATGTTTTGTACGTTTAAGGGTTTGGTTTTCTCTCATTAGTATTATTAAATTAAGAAAAATAAAAATAAATGAGTGTAGTGCTTCATTGGACATCAAAATACTGCTTAAACAATGTAAAACATTATTCATTTCGATGTTCATTTGCACTGTTCATGAACAACTTTTTTTTTTTTTGTAATTTGTCATTATAACTTTCAAAGTTTACAATTTGATTATAAAATTTTATTTCCACATTTTATGGTAGTTGAAAAAAGAGAAAGAGATGTTGAGAAAGGAGATGAGAGAAAAAAAATCTTGGCTAGTCACAATCCATCCATAAAAAACACTAATCTTGGTGACACTAGATTCAACTTTAATATGAGAGTTTAATGTAGTGTAGATAGCTTGAGCCTTAAATCATACTAGAAAATATAGAACAAAATCAAATGGTATGTTTTGATTTGATTTTGAGTTTTTAGATTAATTAAAGTGTGTTTTGAGATTGACAATGGTTTACTAAGATTTTTTGTGTGTTTTTAGGTGAAATAAATTGAAATTTAAGTTTTGAAGTCAAACACTTGGATCCTGATATTTTGATCACAAATAATATTTGGTTTAGTGGTCCTGGCAGGGAATTCTCTATCTCTGCACCCTAGATTCAAATCTTAGTGTGCACACCTGCTCCCCTCGCAGTGTTTTACTTGTCTAGTGGGCTTGCAGGGTATTCAGTGGGCTCGGAGATTAATCGTAGTACATGTAAGCTAATCCGGACACTCTGAATTATTAAAAAAATCAAAAAAAAGTTATTGTAAAGGATGGCACGAGCTTTAAAAAAATCATTAATGTTCTCTGAATTATCATTTCAAGTCCTAAGGCAGCTGGACTTGACTCTCTTGGCCCTCATTTTTTTATTTTTCTTTTTACTATTTAATTGTTTAATTTTTTGATATTTTAAAGTAAAATCTTATTTAAATAAAAGTACTATAATGATATTTTATAAATCATTTAATAGTAAGAAGTTAGTAGTGTCGAAATTATCTTATTAGTACGAGATATTACTACTAAGTATATATACTACTTGTGTTACTAGCTACAAGAGTCACTTTTCAGTTTGGTATTCCTTAGCTACAGAAGTCAGCTTCGGGTTAACAGGAGAGGAGTCGACATAATCTCCTTAACAGTCCCTTCAAACTCATGGATAATCATTGTACAGCATGAAGCTTGTCCTCTGATCAATAGAGAAAACAAGAATCCGTCAAAGCTTTTGTACGTAGTTACATCAAGATCCTTACGAGCAACCTTCTCCTAAACGAAATAAAAATCGATTTCCACATCCTTTTTTCAGACATGAAAAACCAGATTATATGACTTGAACAGGTGGTACCTTTTTTGTCACGCCAAACAAGTGCTGTTCGAGGAAGGTTAACCTTTACTTCTCAGAGGAAAGATTTGGCCCAAGTGAGTTCAGTTGTCGCGTCAACTAGAACCTTGTACACTAATTTAGTAGAAGACTTTGCCACGGTTCTTTGCGTGCTTGGTTCCCAAAAGCATAAATATCCCCTGGGAGGATGGCGCCGTACCCTCTACAAGATCTCATATCATCCATGCTATAAGGCTAGTCAAAGTCTATATAAACTTGGAGCATAAGAGGTGACCAACTCAGAATTTCAAACCATGATAGAAGTATGTTTGTCACAGTATAAAACACACATGACGACCATCCAATACTCCTCGGTATGTGGATGCATAGCCTGATAGTATTTGTTAACAGTATATACAAGATCATGCCAAGTCAAAGTGAGAAATCATAGAGCACCAATAATTTGACAAAATACATTATCAAATTTAACAGTTTTACTGATGAAAATTTCCGTAGGTATTTACACTCACAATCCGTCGGTAAGTATTTTACAGACGGGCTTACGGACAGAAACATTCCACCAAAAAATTCTCGTCGGTAATTTCTGGTCCGTCAGTAATAAATTTACTAATGGATTTACAAACGAACAAAGCACGCAAAAAAAATTATCTGCTTCATTCCGTCGGTATCTCCCTTGGAAGTTTGCCATATAACAAACAAAATACCATATGCAATTCCGTCGGTGTTTTTATTTTTCCGTCGGTATATTCATCAGTAATTATAACATATCACTAAAAAAATACCATCTGTAATTCCGTCGAAGAGTTAACAGTAGCAGTAATATTTGCAGCAATTCTTTTTCAACTCTCTGAAATACACTGACGGATGTGGTCCATCAGTAACCCCATCAGTAATATTTTAAAATATTTTAAAATATATATATATATATATATATATATATATATATTGAACAGAAGTAGAAAAATAATTAAAATAAATTAAAACCAAATAAAAATCAAATATATAAAAAGAAATTAAAATAATATAAAAATTAATATTTATTACAAATTTAAATATTTTTACGTTCAAATACAATAAATTTAAAACAGAGACGGCACTAGAAGAGGAGGAGGAGGTTGGTTGTTGCCAGGACCATGGGGCCAATAAGGAAGAGGACATGGGCCACCTATGTGTGATCTCATCTCCATTACCACTCGGTAGAGTTCTTCATAATCCACAATGATTCGTTCATATTTTTCATTAAGATAAGTCATCAAATCATGTACTCGTCGGTCTAATATCGCCTGAACTTGGGAGTTTAAGTGCTCAGAACCGATTGCGAGCATCTAATGGTCGACACACTACGGGTTGTCCAAACTTCTCGGCTGTAGTGTTAGAGAGTCCGTACACCTGATTTCTATTGGGCTTACTGAACGATCCTGCCTCCAATCACAAATTAAATTTGGATGGGTCGAAGGATCGTTCTCGTATCTCTCTTTCAAGCTGTTGTTATATATTTCCTGGAAATAAATAATAAATTCATCAAATTGAAGAAAATTATAAATTAATAAAAAAAATAATTGAAAACTAACATATCACAAAGTGCTGAACTCAACTATCCATGAACTGCTGCACCCTTTTTTGGCGGTCATCACTCCATACATGCATTTCAACAAAAAGCACCATCGAGCTTGGCTCGTGTCTAAGAACTGTAGCCTGAAAAATAAAAATATTGTTAGATAAATATATTTATAAAAAATAACAAATAAAAAAATGGAAGTAACAAAAAACTTTTACCTTCCACTTCGTATGCGAAACAAATGGAACAAAGCTGCCGGTATGCATAGTAATTGAACTGTGAACATGCTGGTGTAGGTTCTCCATGCCGAACTATGACCGTCGAGTGAAACCCGCAAATGTCACATGCTGAATCTAGTCCGTCTATTGCGCCTCCGACATATATGGCGGTCTGAAATCCTTCCCAACCGCCATGTCATTTCAGGTTTGAAGCTCGCTTTCTCTCATATTGTTTTTTTTTCTTTCTTCTACCCCTCGTACCAAAAATCACGCAACCTATATGTTACCAATAAATTATTTTTTAGTAAATTCAAAATAAAATTTTAATATTTGGAATAAAAAAAATTATCTTGATTTCAATCTTACTTAGTGACAGTGTGATTCTCTCAAACCCTCGTCGCAACATTATCATCAACTCTTTCTCATTCAAATTTTTCCTTGCAATAAAAATTTATAAAAGAAAAATTTTAGTAATTTCAATAAACTAACCAAATTAACATAATAAAAAAAAACTATTTAAGTTAATACTAACCTTAAATCTTGAAAATCATGCATCGACTTACAGTTTCTATTATGGATGTTTGGAAACCTCATTGAAACTATAAAATTTTCATCGATGATTTAAAGGACAATGTTATTATTCTTACAGTCTCAATGTTTGTAAACCTGAACTTGCATTAGTTAAATAAAATTATTTAAAAAAAATTATTAAACATGTCGTTGTGAAAGCAAGTCAAATTTACATTGAAAGATCATCCTTCCATTAGGCCTCGTACTTGAGGGTAAATGAATTCTGCTATAAAAGGACCCCCTCTCAAAGTTGCGACATCGCGCTCAACGACCCTGCGTCGTGAGTCGATGTTTGTGCCTTAGGTGCCTGGTTTTTGTTGACACTTAATGACTAGTGGTCATCAACATCATTGCTAACAGAACTAGTAATGATGTTGTCCTCATCATGTACAGTAGATTATCTCCTAAGCATCTACACAAAGTAACAAAAAAAATTAGATGATTTTTTATTTTAAAAAAAAATCTGGCAACAACTCCCCTATATATGAGGCTAACTAAAATTTATAAACCTGTAAATACACAACAAATATACCACAAACCAATTGATTTTATTCAATTTCTTCCAACAAATTAGAATAATTCAATTTTGAACAAAATTCTCATTTTCTAAGTGGTAATATATTTAATTCTAAATTAAAAAAAATTAAAATAATAATTAAAATTAGTCCTACACATTTAATTGAAATCGAACAACCAAATTGAAAAAATAACTAAAATTATTCAAAATAAAGAAAAATTTATTGAAATAACAACTAAAACTCAACACAAAATTGAACAAATATAAAAAAAAAAAAACTAATGCAAAACAAAAAACACAAATAAAGAAGAAAAATGAATGAAAAATTCTTACATTTATGGCGTGATTAGTGTCGGCCGAGAATTTAAAAAAAAAAAGCAAAAGATAAAAACAAAATAAATGAAAAGGGATTGTTAAAAAACCCAAAAAATAGAAAAATAAGGAGAAAAATAAAGAAAGACAACATACCTTATGATGAGAATAGAAGATGATGCTTGATTTCGGCTCGGGTCATGAACAAAAATAAGAGAATGAAGAAGAAGAGAGAAAAGCAGAGAGGTTAAAAGAAGGAGAATGAAGAAGATGAAGCTCCGTCTGCTGTGTCCGTGGTCTTTTATATTAGATTTTAGCGATGGAATTCCCAACAGAATATTAAATATTAAAATTTTAAAATGTCATTTCTTGTATAAATAAAGTTTGAATCCAGAGTATGTAACCAAATAGCAACTCAATAAAGGATGGTGAAAAAACAATCAAACAAATTTATAATTTTCTCCTCAAAAATAATTTCATTTCTCAACAACCAAATACCCCAAATAGTACTATTGGAAATTAATCTCTAAACTAACCTTTGAAATTTACCTTGTAGCATTTCAGGTCACTACAGCAAGTCTAACATCAACATTGGATTCCTTATCGATCCAAAACTTTCAAAATATATACACATGCATGCACGTGGACATGAGACACCAGCATGAATAACGGGCATGGTGTCCCCATGGCAAATTAACGATCCACTTCTGCAATTTTCTTTTTCCAAAATTCAAGGAAAGAGTCTTGGTAATTCTTGGTGCTTGGTTTGAAAACAGCTCACAAAATGGATGGACTTACAAAAAGCATCCTGATATTTTAAAAAATTAAAAAAATTAAAAAAAAAACTATATTTGATTATTCTATTTGATATTTTGTATGTGTGTGAGAGTGTGAGATTTGTTCATTAGACTAATTAAACCTATGTACTTTACAGATATTTTTTAGCTGATGTCCAAATCAAGACCGTGATATCTATAGTTTCTAGTAGAAAGAAACTCTACGCATTTGACGGACGGCCATCGGTTCAAATTTGAGGAGTCACCCGACTGCGCTAAGTATTTTCTTTAAAAAAGTGCCTGAAGCTTGAGACTGGTTACGATGGACAGCCTTTTGAGAATATTGACAGTCCCGCTGACAAGTAAAGATTGCATAGCTCAGAAACAAACTGCAAATTCTACTGCATGAGAGGATCTCAAGCTGAAACTTGACGGGCCACTGGCCCTACATGCACCTTGTTTGACGAAAATCCCTGATTACCTGTGAACCATTGTTCTCGTATTTGAGATGGCTTCCTGGGGGTGATGCTCCGTGGCATTAGGGCCTGGGTTGTCTTTGCTTCTGTAATTTATCTTTGTAAGAACTGAAAGAGCCCTTTCAAAGTGGTGCAAAGCCACTCCAAGATAATCAATTAACACCTTTCAGACGTCTGAGAGACTTGTCAGTTGGACCTTCAAAAGACCACAATATCTCCACCCCCATGCATATCACCGAAGCGAAGAGTATCGTGTCTTTTGCCAGACCAAAATCTCCCAGCTTCCAGTGATTGGAGGTTACTTTTTACGTTTTCTTTTCCTTATCTAACATCTATAGATAAATGGAAAATATAGAACAGTTCACACTAAGAGAGAGAAAGGCTGAATTAATATTAATCTGGGTTGAGTTGGTACAAATCCAAGGGTTAATTTCTCAATTGCGTAGTAAAATGTAGACAAATATAAACTTCTTTTAGGATCGAGTCTGTAAAGTGTACTGTTCGCGTTTTTTAAAGTTTTATATTCTATTGTTAGTTATTACAGTAGTGTTTAGATATAGTAAGCAATTTGCTGATGGACATGATCATGTGATTTTAATGATTTGTTGATAGCAGTAAGAAAGTGAAAAAAATACATCACAAGATCAAGTTTATATATATGAAGTATTAATGCAATGTATACTTAAAAAAGAAAAGAAAATGGGAGATTAATGGAAGTGGTTTAATAACCAAAATCTATAATATTGTTCAATTTAATAGATGAAAAATAATATAAAACGTAAAAGTAAAAGAAAATAACAAGAAATTTTTATATTATTATTATTAACGGGTGTCCAAGCTAACTTGCACGTATCTCGACTAATTTTACAGATTTTGAAATTAACGACCATGTAAACCTCTAGTAATTATGATATTTGTAACATAGAATTCGAACCTTAAACTATAAAAGACGAAATCTTTAATTCCAAGATTTTACCATTAAGCCACCTACACGAGATACTGGTAATAATAGAAAAAAATTAATTAGATATTACATGGTGGTCGGTTATAGAGGAAAATTAGATACTGGTAATAAAGGATTGAGTGCAAGGCCATGCTGATTACAGAGCACGGTCATGCGAGGAGAAAAGAATAACAAGTTATATAGTTGAATTTAATAATATAAGAACTAATATATAGTTATCGAGGATTAATAAATTAATTAATTTTGATAAACTATATAGAATAAGTTATAATTAATTCAATTATCAGCGTCGTCATCATCATACGGCGCAGGCTAATGCAAAACGCTAAAGATCTAAAGATGAATATCCCTTAAACCTCCGTCTTTAATTAGGCATGAATTGCTATTCATGCCTGCAACTAGGATAAAATCCCAGAGTCAGCTGCAAAAATCTAATTACTTTTTCTCATAAATGTATGCAGTGATTTGTTTAAACTTTGCTCAAAAAGATTTTGATGAGAAAGCTGGTCTAAAGATATTCCTATCATTAAAGAGTGAGATTGCAAGTAAAAGGGATCCATCAAATGAGAAAATAAACTCAGATTATATGTTTTTTACTGATTAAAATTACATCAAGCAGAGGACCTAAAAGCAACCTTACAATGGATCATAGAAGCTAAGAACCGGACTCAATGAGCAATTCTTGGAAGAGAGCAGTAGCCCGGAGGAAAGCTGTTAAGGTCAAGGACATTGTTATTATAAAAAGATCTCTCGAAGTACTTCAATGGAGTGGGATTGACCTGCATGAACAGATAGTTCCCTGCAAAAAGATCACCAAAATGAGCCTGACCTTCCTTCAATCTCTTCAGCACCTTGGCACATGAAAGCCTAACGGCAGAGACCAGCTTAACTCTCCTCCTCAAGAATCTCCCCAAGCTTGGAACCTTGAGCCTAAACCTCTTTCTTATATGCACCCTCCTGAACCCGTACCAACTTCTTGATTTGACAATATTGAATCTCTGCCTCTCTTCATATTCATCACAGAAACCTTCATGCTTCAGTTTGTGGTAAGGAAACTTGGGGCCCTTGGCCATCTCAGTGGCAGATATGGGGAAGGATATCAAAAGACAGCCGATATAAGGAAATTATTTTTCCATGCACTTATTGCGAGTTTTAAATCACCTGCTGGTTTCAGGAAACAGTTGAATACATTAAATGCAAAAGCAGAAGCTGCTGGAAACGGAGTGGTGCCATGCATTATTGCTAGCCTTTTTTGTCCATAACGTACGTGCCCAAGTTCCTTACTTCACAGCTCATCCATCTACCATGGGATTATTGCTGTGTTCGTGTATATGATTTGTCACCACTCTCGGCGTCAAGTTTTCCATTGACTGTAAAAAGCCTCAAGTACTTGTTTTTCCCATTTGATCTTGTTTGAAAATCTTGGCTCGGGTTCAACCTCACAGTCATTCACCATTACAAGTACGACGTCGGTTTATTTACAAGAAAAAGGACGGGAGCATTTGGGCCAGCCTTTGGATTTTAATAAAAAAGCAAAGATGCAATCTCACATAAATTAGAAAACTACATGGCTGTATTTATTTTTTAAAAAGTGATTTTTAAAAAATTATTTTTTAAATTTTTTTGTGTTTATTTATTATTAGAAAAGTTGGTTAATAGAAAAAATTTTATATTATTTACTAATTATATCAAATTTAATCTTCAAAATTTTAATTGCTATATATATATTTTATTTTAAATATTTATTTTTCAATTTCATCTCTTAAAATTTAATTCTTATTTTTATAATTGTTATTTACTTTTCTCTTATTATGAAATTTTATCTATCAAATTTGATCCTCGTTCTTTTTATTATTACTTATTTTATTTGAAATAATTTATAAAATATTAATTATTATTATTTTAATTTCTTCATCTTTTATTTTTTTATTTTTTTATTTTATTTAAAATAATTAATAAAATTATATTTTTTTCAAATTCATTCTCATTCAGCCTTTTAATTTTAATTTGTAAAATTTATTTTTTATTATTTTAATAAACTTGAAAAAAATAAAACATTAATAAATTATTTTCTAACTTATTTTTCATGACATAACCAAAAAATATAACATAACTAAACACTGGAAAATATTTTCTAATTTATTTTTTATTACACAACCAAATATCAAAAAATAATTCACTTTCCTAAAATTCACTTTTCAAAAAAAATCCTTTCCTACATTGAAAATCCAATATGAATCCTTTCCTACATTGAAAATCCAATATGATTCTGCAGTGAAGGAGAAACTAAACAATCACATGAAAAATGGACTGGACTTCAAAGGTTACCCACCCAGCAAGGCTAGACCTACTCTCTGATTGATATCCTTACAAAAACTAAAATTGCACGCATGAGAGTTGGGAGAATGTACAACCGGACATACATCTGAATCTGAGACCAACTGGCCAAACATTTGCAAGATTTAAATAACGAATAAAAAACAAAACAAAAAAATAACAACAATGAATGAGACGTGTTAAGGCAGAATGCTACTTAAAAGAGCTTTATTCTTGTTTCGATCGAACTTCGACAGATTGGACATAACTGAAGGGTTTCTCCACAGTCGCAACATGTCTGATGGATAAAAGAAAAATTATGCATCAATTTCTTTCTGTCAACAGAACTCCAAACATATACGAACTGAGAAAAAATCAGAAGATTATATATCTACCTGATGCCCACAACCAAAGGCCATGTCCTTCGAATTACTGAGGCAAATAGGGCAAAGCTGTACATTAACAACATAGTTAGTTTTGCAGTCAAATCAGCTGATAAAGTCAGCCTGACTTTGCTGGAAAATTCGTGGAAAAGGCAAGATATAACTTGAAGAAGACAAGGCTTCCAAATGCAGTTCAATCCTAGATAATAATGCTGTTCTTAACAGAGACGCTCTTGTGTGGCACCAAATGGGAATGGCACAAAAGCACATAGCACAGAGTATGAAATACAACATACTTAAGTGAAACCTAAAACCCTAAACAAATACAATTGACTGGTTCTAAATGCAACAGTTTTATCTAGTGAACAAAACCCTAAAGAAAGCATCATATCATTGATCCAAAAGCATCCCTAACATTAAAAGCATACCTGATTATCATAAGTTGAACACGTAGCAGGTGGAGCTGAGCTGAAAGGTTGGCTGTCTCTTTGATAAGAAGGAACACTTGGCTTAAAACTGGCAGGACGAGAAGGCTTAGAGCTGCTGAAAGATGCTGCACCATACAAAGGTGGAGGCAGGGCAACTCTCTCAGAAACAATTCCCTTGCTCTGACTGCCCAATAAAAGATGGCATAACAATTAGAATGACAAGAAAACAGATGCAACACTTCAAATAAAAAATAGATCAAAATAATAATATAAAAAAAAAAAAACTTTGAAACTAGCCAGAGGGGGAGGCGTGCATTACCCCAATATACCAAGCTCTATAGTTGCCTTGTACTGAGAAGGAATTTCCATCAGAGCAGAAAGCGCAAATTCTGTCTCCTTTCTTGATGTGTCCACATTCTTTGACATTATTTCTGTGAAATTCACAAACTGGAGAGAAGCAGCCATTGAAGAAGCATATGTCAAAAAACACCGTTTCTAAAAACAAAAGAGTAATTAAGATGGAAATCAAATAACACCCCAAATACTTACCTGGAAATTATCAAAATCTCGAGCAGGAATGTTATCATCAAACTCCCTCATCATATCCCAGGGCCCATCTCCCACCCCAACTAATATAATAGATAAGGGAAGCTTGCTGTAAGAAAGCAGGTCGATGTTTAGGAAACAACCAGGAAAAAAAAGGAACTCCAGAAGAAAAAAAGTTACCCTGACTTTACCTTGCTCGTACAATGGCTTCGACGGTCTTCTGTTCCTGTGGACTTAGCTGGCCATGCTCGGTATCAACACTTCTAGTAACCTGAGACAACCATCAACAATAAATCAGTAAAGCCTTGGGAACAACACCTAGTTTGAATGAAAACTTTCCTGGCCATCAGTGACCAAACCACCATTCACATGGGAGAAATGATCACCGGTACAATGACAACAGGTTGTCAGCATTCTATAATTTCTTGCATAGATAGTCCAATTTTCCATCTCTCATTCCACTCATTTTGGTCACAAGCATGGCATTTCTGCCCCTTATTTGTCTCTGAATTGAGATTACAACTGTAGAAAAGATAGCGTACCTGTCCATCTGCAATTATCAATAGTACATGGTACTGGCCAGCGCTCTGCTCAACAATGGTCATTGCCATTTCAATGATTGGTGCAAATGATGTAGGTCCTGCAACAAAATGATATGCATAAACTAAAAAATCCAATTCTAGACTTCAACGAAATACTATGAGATGAGAAGCACCAGTATCAAAAAACAAGATTTAAACCTGCAAGTCGTAGATTGGGCACGATTTCCCTATACCGACTCAAGACTTCCTCAAATCCATTGCAAAACCTCTCATCTGGATAGAAACTGAAGACATCCTGATCATGTGTTGATGCTGCCAGAGAAAAGCGTTTGTTATTGGCAGTTGCATCAAGTGAATGCTTATAACTAGGCAATCTTTGATCTATTGAATTCTCAAAACCAAGTAATTTATCAATACATACCATCCCCAAATCCAAAACAGGGAATCAAGTTATCCTCATCAAAGGCAGCCAGCGTTTTCCCGATAATGGATATTGCTTGTTCATATGGATTAAAACCATCTCCGATATGATGCAAGCATCGTCTGTTATATGACCTGGCACCTATTATCAAATCAAATTTAATAGCCTGTTCTGCAATAGGTCAGGCAACATACATTTTAAGCAAAAATGATAAACGCTAACCTGTCCACTCATTGCTCTTTGTGAAATCAATACCAACAATGAGATTGGAAGATTCAAGACCAGCACGTGCAAGAGCCTCGGTCACCTGCAAGGAAAATAAGGATTCATTTTACTTCAAAATCTCTGAAACTGGCAAAAAGACCAGAGCTCATTTCATGGAAAATGCATGACCATAGGAAGAAAATGGATGACGTTTTTAAAAAAGAGAAACCACCACTCCACCAAAACTGTTGTTTAAAGCATAATAAATCATCTAAGAATGGCACAGTTACATCTGATGAAGACAAACAGACATGGAATCTAAATGATATTAAGAACCTAGCGAGGAGATACAAAACCCAAAACTTCATTTCCAAAACATGCTTGCCCACCAAATCCTTCTTAATTCTGCTTATCTGACAGAAAACGAAATCCGCATAAAAACCATGGCATGTTAAATTACCTGATGTAATGATTTGTAATCATCTGCAATCCTTGAATACTTCCTGTCGAGCCTTCTTCTGTCGCCGCCACCCCCTAAGTCTTGAGAGGAAGAATAATGCTGATGCGACCCAAATGATTGTTGTGATGCATAAGGTTGCTGTGGTGGTGGTGGTGAATGATTAAAACTTTCTTGACTATATGATGGTTGTTGATAGGCATCCCATGAAGATGGATTCGAACTCCAATTGGCTTGCCTTGAACTTTTGCCCCCCATCAACTTAATTTATCTACAATAAACCCCAATAATTAAGAAAAAACCACTTCTCTTCTCCACAAATTATTAATAACCAAGCACCAAAAATGAACCAAAAGAAACCGAACTCTCTGACTTGAATTCTTTATTCAAAACCCACTTCAGAAACACAAATATAAACCCAAAGAAAAAACTGAAACACAAAACCCTTTAATATTTCCTGAATTCAATTAAAGAAAAGAAGAAAAAGTGGACTCGGTAATGAAAGAAATAACCAAGAAGTTCCCAAATTTTGCTTCTTTAGCTATACAAGCAAGTAATAGCCAAAAACGATGACTTAACATACACAACAGGCGGCGGCTGTAGAAGAAAGTGCCTTCCACGTAACTTCTATCTCCACCGCTTGAGACCATAAGTGGGACACGAGAAGAAAGACTGAAGACAGACCATACATGTTCTTATATCACTTGCAGGTTAAGGAATTAAAACCAATTTGCTTACAAGAAATGATCAAAACACGCCACCATTAATTAATTAATCTACTTCTACAATTAAAACAAATTACAAGAAAATTAATAACAAAATATTAAGAAAGTCAACAACAATCTTAAAACGAAGCACATTACCATGACCAACCACGATCTAATTCAAGGAGATAAAATGATTGATAGAAAATTATCTGTTTAAAATAATAAAGGTAAATAAAATTTGGAGAAGAGAGAGAGAGAGAGACTTACCAACTACTCTTGGCAGGATAATAGTCTCTAAACGTTAGTGGAATGGATCTGAATCTGTTAGAGAGAGAGATGATACTCTTTTCGTGAAAGTTTTTGAAAGCAAAAGGAAAGTGAATAGCCTTTTCTTTTTTATTTATTTGAGGGAATAGGAAAAGGAAAAGAAGCTCGTGACATGGTAGCTTCGTTCTACTTGGGAAAATTTGGCAGCTGTTCCTTTCTCTCTTTTTTTTTTTTCTTTTTTTCCAAAAATAATGTGTATTGAGATAAATTTTGTGTAGCAAAAGGTCAATTTCCCTTTTTTTTCCCAATAATAGCCTTGTGTTTTCATCAATTTCATGAAATTAACTTCTCTCATTTTATTGAATAATATTTAACCGTAATAGTTGTTTTTTAATTAAAATATATTAAAATAACATTTTATTATTATTAAAATTTATTTTTAATATCAATATATCAAAACAATCTAAAATCATAAAAAAATAATTAAAAATTTTAAAAAAATTTAAACATTTTTTAAATGCAAAAACAATTACAGTAATTTAAAAGATATATATCATTTTTTTTTAAATGTGGGTTATTAAATTTTTTATATATTTGTGTTATTTGCCATCTTGCTTTTATCCTTAACTTTATTTAATTTTAATAAACTTTTATGTAGAATTATAAAGTATTGTATTTTTATATTAATAAAATTTGATGGCTAGTGTCTAATATCTAAGATAGAACATCTCTTTGGGTGGACTTTTTTTAGATATTTCTTACCAAATTCCTACATTGGTATGCCGAATTATCAAAATAATAATACAGTAATTACTTTGTTTTTTTTCTTAGATTAGAGTTTTTAATGATGATAAAATATGAATCTAAGCCATCAACGTCTAGCTTATTTACAATTTATCATGTGCAATGTTGACTTCCAATTCATACGTTTACCTTACACCAACTATTATAGTATAGTTATATTATTGTTTGGAATTGTGGTCTGAATAAAAATCAGATAAAATTTAATTTTTTAAATTTAAAATTAATTTTTTATATATTTTTAGATTTTTTTAATAGTTGAAAATATTTAAAAAAAATAAAAAAAATTACTATTTTAACTTTTTTCAATGCGAAAAACACTTGATTCTCATTATCAACTACTGCTATTACACTTCTAAAAACCTTCTAATTAATTTTAAAAGTCGTGATGCATAAAACTAAAAAGCAACAACAAATTTATTATCAATTGATTGTTATTTTTATGCCGAAATATATTAAAATAATATTTTTTATTTTTAAAAATTATTTTTGAGATTAGTACATCAAAACAATCCAAAACATATAAAAATATAATTTTAAATAAAAAAAATTTAAAATTTTAATCAAACACGTTTCCCAACCGTGCCATGGGACAACAAATGCATTATTAATTGATTGTCATTTTCTCAACCATGGGGAAATTAACCAAAAATGGAGCACACAGAGGGAAGTGACCTTTTATTACAAGATGTAGGGGCAAAATCAGGATTGTATCTTTTATTTATTTATTTATTTATTTATCTATGAATAAATGAGCGGTTGCCTTTTGGATATGCATAAGATAGAGAGTAGATATATGGATTTGATAAAGACGTGTCAATGTCTATCGCGTTGTTATATTGTGTGTCTGGCTGCGATTGGGACACCACAGTAAAATTTGTTTCTTTATTTTGACTTCAACTATTTTATTTTATTTTTTTTTAATTTTTTACTCTCCCCGACATCCCCATTTTTCTTCCATATTTTGGATTTTTTTCACAGTGATACTGAATTTGGAATTGTGAGAACGGATATGAATGTTTCATAGTGTTTGCTTGTTTGATTTTCATGCCAATTAAAATTATTGTTGTTGTGACATGAAATTTGCATATGATTAAAGTTTTTCTTAATACAAAAACAAGAGAGATTAGAAATTAATTCACCAATTAATTTTTTTGATAAAAAAATATAAAAATTTTATATAAAAAGGGCTAAACAACACCAAGAGAGAAATTATAAGTTAATCAATAAAGATTAAGTTTAAAACATTAATTAATAAATATTATTAGTATTGTTCGAATATGGTATAGGAAAAGGATTTAATCTTGATTAACACATAAACTACCTTAATAAAAGAATTGTTCGAATTTTCCATTCTTCAAAATGTACGTATCCACCTGCATCACGGGTAGAATTTTAAATTAACTTTTAATATAA
>Ga0325403_1000794_pt1 | contig 24216 bp, 15 predicted proteins | sample PopdelMetagenome_19_FD_205665 | JGI IMG/M metagenome (GOLD analysis project Ga0325403, IMG submission 205665) | Populus deltoides microbial communities from Bellville, Georgia, United States - Xylem-PdKOR-R4 | ecosystem: Host-associated > Plants > Phyllosphere > Stem > Wood/Secondary xylem... | reverse complement strand
AATAGGTTATGATTATGATGAATATAGACAAGCACCAGTAAAAATAATTATAATTGATGAGTTGCCTTTTAATTTTGTGGAGGGTAAGGGATTTAGATTATTTTCTAGGACCGTGCAGCCTAGATTTGACATTCCTTCTCGTTTCACTGTTATGAGAGTGTAGAAACACAAATTTTCTACCAATCAAATTTCACCATATGTTATTTATTTTTTTTAAAAGAAAGAATAAAATAAAATAGAAATATATGACATGAAAAATAAATAAGCCTTCATATATTTCTTAGCCAATAAAAAGTTGACACTTGAGATGACATATTCAAGATATCTAGTCATAAATATAAGATCCCGTTAAGATATCTTATCATAAATGCAAGATCCCGTCAATAAATATTAACCAATAAAATTATACCATATGGTATTGAAAAAGGACCTGAGAGCCCCTACAGATCTCTATAAATAAAGGGCCTCAACCTAGAGAAAAGAGGATTCTGGGGAGATACAAATTTCCTTCAAGGCAAGCTCTTCAAGTAAGAAAGCTCTCTCTGTCTCTCTCTCTCTCTCTCTCTCTCTCTCTCTCTCTCTCCAAGCAATAAAGCTCTCTTAAAAGTTCTCAAGCCTCCTTCATCTACGCTTGAAGTCTACAAAGAATGAAGCTCTGTTGGATCAAGCTTAAACGCCTCGTAAGAGTTCTTCAACAACACTTTCAAGAAAAATCAAAGGTACTCCTCAAAGCATCAAATCACTAAATCTTGTTAAGCTCTGTTGGATCAAGCCTAAATATCTCATAAAAGTTCTTCAACAACACTTTGAAGACAAATCAAATGTACTATTCAAAGCATCAAATCACCATATCTCGCTTTGCAATACACACCCAAATTCGAGTTATTGCAAAGCACAAATCTTGGCTTGATTTCTCAGATAAATCAAGTCACCATACATCAAATCCAAGGGAAGAATCAGAGGATTGTCTTATTCTTTTGAAAGAATATTTTAGATAGAGATTGTACCCGTTCATATATTTAATAAAATCATATATTTGTACATGTGTGCTTGTTTAATTTCAGGTGCTCAAAATTGTGTCTACAAAGAGATTGTTTGAAACTTTATGTTGAAGAGAAAGAAAGATTAAAGAGAGCTCTTAAGGGTCAACGATTATGCTTAACAACATATACATGAACATCAATCCAAAATATTTACTATATGTCCTTAACAGCTTATTTGATTGATAATGAGTGGAATTTGCATAAAAGAATTCTGAATTTTTGTCAAGTTTCCAATCATATGGGTGAGATAATTGGTCAAGTTATTAAGAATTGTTTGTTAGATTAGGGGGTTGATAAACTTTTAATTTTCATAGTAAACAATGCAAGCTCAAGTAGTGTTACTATTTCATATTTAAAGAATGTGATGAAAGATTGGCCAACTAATATTTTGTCAAATGAACATTTGGATGTTAGATGTTGTGCACACATTGTAAACCTCATTGTGTGTGATGGATTGAAAGAGATTAATGTTTTGGTTGTTAAGATTCGAAATGCAATTAAGTTGCATTTAAAAAGTATGCAGAAAAGTTGCATATAGAGTGTAAAAAATCATTGTGTTTGGATGTTGCAACTCGATGGAATTCAACTTATCTTATGTTAGAAGCTGTTGAAAAGTTTGAAAAGATGTTTGTGAGGTTAGGTCAAAGTGAACCTAGGTATATGAGTTACTTTTTGGAGGTTGATTCAAAGGGGAATAAAAAAAATATAGGGCCACCTAGTTTGGAGGATTGAGAAAATGCTAGAACTTTGCTGAAGTTTTTAAAGATCTTTTACATGGTTACATTGAGATTTTCTGGCTCATTGCATGTCACATCAAATTCTTTCTTCAATGAATTGATTTACATACATACAAACTTGTTTCAATTGTGTAAAAGTAGAGATAATCTTTGAAGTGGAATGACGATGAACATGATGTTAAAGTTTGAGAAGCATTGGGATTGTGAAGCAAATCAGAATTTTTTTTTATTGTATGTGGCTAATGTTTTGGATCAACGTCTTAAGTTGAAATATATAAAATTTTGTTTTGGCGAGTTGTATGATTATGACAAAGCACAATTGCTAACAAAAAAAGTAAAAGATAATTTAGTGAGCTTGTATGAGTTTTATTTGAAAGCCAATGAAATGGTGGATGATAATAGGCATAAACAAAATGTTAATGATGCTATTGATGACATAGAGGTAGATGTTAACACTTTAGCTCGATTCAAAAGGCACTTACAGGAGGAAGATAATTTGGAAAATAGAAATGAGGTTGAGAGGTATTTAGTTAATGGTTGTGAGGATTCTAATGATGATAAATTAGATATTTTGGGTTGGTGGAAGATTAATGCTTCAAAATATAAGATACTTTTGAAAGTTGCACAATATGTTCTAGCTATTCCTATATTTACAGTGGCTTCCAAATCAGCCTTTAGCATAGGAGGTCGTATACTCGACTAATTTTGAAGTTCTCTATTCCCAGCAACAGTTCAAGCACTTATTTGTTGTCAAAATTGGTTGCATCATGGACAAATTTCAACTGATAATAGAACCTTGATGAATGATTTTGAAACCTATTAAAACCTTAAATCAGGTAATGTTTCTTAAAACCTTACACCTTTTATTTTATGATTTATTAATTAACACATTTTTATTCTAACATGTTTAATTTTTTATCTTGTAGAATTTGGTGGAAAGTTGCATCTAACAACGGATGATAATTAGTTCACAAATTGATGCATTTATTGAAAACGTACGGTAAAAATACTATTTTTTATTTTTATATATTCTAATTTAATTTATCATGTTATAATTCTAGATTTTGAATTTCAAGAATCAAAGTGCAATGTTCTTGATGTGCTTTTTTATTGAGACGATGTGCAAATGAAGATTTATTTTTTTGGCTTTGAGTGTTTTATGATAATGTTATTTGTTGTTATTTATTTTAGCCCTTTGAAGGCAATGGTTTGTAATTTGGATTTTAACATATGAGTGTGTAAATGTGTGTTATTTAAACTTTTCTGAAGTAGAAAAATATTAGGAAAATAAAAAATATATTGAACACAAGATTGACATTAATAATTTAATATAAATGAATATTTACTGGTAAAACAATTAAATATACTTTGAAATCTTCAAAGAAAATTAGACAATTTAACATTAATTTCAAGCCCATTAGAAATCCATTAAAAGCCCATCACAAAGCCAAAAAAAGGCATAAAAAACGAACCGAAACTTGTCGATTTGGATCGGTTTCGGTTTTGTTTTGTTTTTGTTCTGGTTTGGTTGTTTTTTATGGGTAAAAACAGAACCAAACTGAAAATAATCACCTCTAATGGTTTGTAATGTTAGGTAGTGTTAAAGTAAGATATTTGAAAATAATTTAATCTATGTTGTGCCTTTTTATCATGACAAGTTGGATATATAACAACCTAATCAAATATGTATTACCAAAGTTGTTTTTTAATTAACATTTGTATTTTAATTATTTTTTTATGTTAGAATATGTATAATAAATTATGTTAATTGATATTTTAATAGGTTTTATGGATATTTTATTCTGGGGTGACCTCTTAGCTACTTCTCCTATTTACATAATAGGCAAAGATACATGGATATCGATGGTCTACTATTTTTTAAGGTTATGGAGTTGCATCCCTATGATCATATGATGAAACAATTCGCTTTACGACAACTCATCCTAATAGACATTGATACAAGCATTGCACTATATATCGTAAATCGTTAGGGGTAAAAACAATGATTATAATTGGTTGGCCTATCATCAAAATTATATATTGTAGTGGTATACATGGAGGCATGAAGTCTTTATAAAGGTGCATCCTATGATTTTGGTCGTGGACTACTTAGAGTTATATTATCATATAACGCATTGATTCATCACACCATCATCATATCATATTCCTAAACATTCACACATAGACATGAAGTACGAGACATGCTTCATGGATTAATACAACAGGCAGTTGCAAAAAGATTGCCAGTTTTACCGACGGGTTTATACCTGTCGGTATTTGCCACAATTACTGACGGGTATACCGACAGCTTTATACCTGTCGGTGTTTCACAGAGAGTTGCGAAAAAATTAAGGCATTTTTCCATAATTACCGACGTCCATATCGACGCGTTTACCGATGGATTTTTCCACAATTACCGACGAGTATACCGATGGCTTCATACCCATCGGTATTTCACAGAGAGTTGCAAAAAAAAAATACGGCATTTTGCCACAATTACTGATGTCCATACCAACGTGTTTACCGATGAATTTTGCCACAATTACCGACGTATGTGCGCACTTTCCAAAGCGCATGCGTGTTGATGTCACCAACAGACGCGGAAAAAAAAATACGCGCATGTTCTGGTGCACAATTTCCAATGGATTTACTGATGGAATTCGAAAAATATGGAGGGATTTTTAAAATTTTTGGTGCGAGAATCAATTAAATATCAACGGAATTACCGACGGCATTTAATGCCACTGCCCAAAAAAATAATTATTATATTTTCCTTAGGAAATAATGTGCTATAAACCCCCCCTCCGTGATTCATTTTTAAGCCTCTTCTCCTCTCCTCTCCTCCTCTCCCCTCCTCTCCTCTTCTCCTCATTTTGCGCCGCTCGTCATTTTCATCTCCTCTTCTCCTCAAAGGTGTGTATTTTTCTTTCTTTATCTTTGTATTTTTTTATCTTTTTTTATTTTAATTATGATTATTTTTGTGGTTTTCTTTGTTTTGTATATTGTTTGTAGATAAAATCTTGAAATCGACATACTATTAAGGTAACATTTTTCATTCCTAAATTTATTTTGAATTTATATATTGTTCTTTAGTTTTGTGTATTGTTTGTTTGGTGTAGTGTTCTTTAGTTTTTTCTTTTAATTTGTTAAATTTATTTGATTGTTTGTATTGTCATAATATCTTGAGGATTTTATTAAATTTGAATTGTTATTGTTGAATTTACCTTTAAAATGTTAATTGAAATATAGAATTATATTTAATTAGTTTATCTTAATTTTATGATATTATTGTTTGTTATGCTTTTTTATTATTTTGATTGATTTTAATTGTTATTTATGAATTTGTATTGATGTTATTGATGTTAGTTGAAAATATATAGATGTTGAATTTCTATAGATGTTAGGTTGCATAGAGTTGATTTTGCAATATTTGTGTAATTATCAATATTTGTAGGTATGAAAACTGTGGCTAGTCTCTAATATAAGGGAGATACTGTAGAATTTTTTTAAATAATTGAATTTCTATAGATGTTAGGTTGTATGTATGATGTTGCTGGGGTCAATTGGTTTGTGGTTATTGTAAAAATTGCAGGTTTGAAAACTGTGGGTAGTCTCCAATATAGGAGAGGTGCCGCCGAATTTTTTTTAAATAATCAAAGTTAATTATGTAATAATTCGTATTCATTTGTGTAGATACGTCGAATAAAATCTACAGCACGTCATCAACAGACGGTTGCAGCTAGTTCTTCTAGCAGCGAAGAGGACGTATCCTTAGGTGTTGATCACGACAAGGAATCTACGCCAACTTGTGATGCTGCCTTTTCTAGCGTGGTTTCACAGCGCAGAAGCGGTGTGCCTTCACAGCGGGGTCAATTCACCCGCAAGTACCAGGCACAATGGAAGGATGACCTCTCAATGTAAGTTTGTTTAGGTTTTAGTTTTTTTTATACTTATAACATAATTTATGAACAAATAATTAATATTTTATTAATTTTATTTAATTTCAGGTTCACAAACATTGAGGCTGTCAGGACAATAACATTGACGTTTAAATCATCGATGAAGATTTCATTGTTTTAATGGAGTCAAATTTTCAGACATCCTGAGTGGAGACCTAATATCGATGCATGGTTTCAGCGATTTCAGGTCGGTGTTAACTTTTAATTTCTAGCTTATTTTTAATAAATTATTTTTATAATTTTATATCTTGTATTATTTTCATTTTATATGAATTATTTATATACACAACGTAAATTTGAGTGGGATAGGGCGGACAACAATGTTGTGAGGAGGGTATGGGAGAATCACGTGGCAACTAGGTAACATTGAAAATAACATTTATTTTTGTTTTATAATTTTATGTTCTAAATTCTATTTTGTTACTATGGAAGTAGGATGCGTGATTTTTGGTATGACACCAAAAAAAATCAAAAAGACATGCGACGGATAACGGTCTTGAAGGATGGAATGAGGTGGCGGTTTGGCGGGAATTCAAACCTTCATTCATCTCGGGAGATATATGGACAACATATATTGAGCACGTGACCTCATAGCGGTTCTCACGGCGCTCACAGTCCGGCGGCAATAACTGGAACTGGCAAATTCATGATTCGGTGACCACGCACACCGGTGGCTCCGTCCCATTCAACGCACATGCAAAGAGGATGGTAAGATTAATTTTAATAAAATATATCGTTAATTAATATGTCGTTCCTTAAAATATATTTAACTTGCAACCTATTTTTTCTTTACAGGTTGCATCTCTTGGACGTGAGCCGAGTCTAATGGAGCTTTTTGTAGAGACGCATGTGCGGAGTCAAGACCGCTGAAAGAGGGTGCAGCAGTTCGTGAACAACCGTGCTCAGCACTTCGTTGTATGTTCGTTCAATCATTTTATTTTATAAGTTATTATTTTCTTGAATTGAATATGATGATTTTTTAAAAAATTTTCAGGAGACCTATAATAGCCGGTTGAGGGAGAGATATGAGGACGATCCTTCGACCCATCTGGATTTGTGGATGGAGGTGGGATCTTTTGGTGGATCCGAAAAAAATCGGGTCTACGGGCTCTCCAACATTGCGGCCGAAAACTTGCAGTCGGCCCGTAGTGTCTCAACAGTTGGGAGCTCTCCATCAGTATCGAGCACCTAGTCTAAGGAGTTCATAGCCTTGAAACACAATATCAACAACTCTCGATGAATTATGATCAGCTACGTCAAATGGTCATGAAGATGAGATCAAGGATGGGTGATGATACATGTGCAGCTCCTTTTTGGCAGTATGGTCCCGGGAACAACCAGCCTCCTCCTCCTCCAGCTCCATCGCTATTCTAGTTTAATTTTGATTTTTAAACACATTAAATTTGTAATGAATATTTGGATGAATATTATTTAACATTATTTTTATATTTTTAATGTTTAATACAATTTTATTTTTTTATTAAGCTTTTTTACTATTAATAAATTATTATATATATATATATATATATATATATATATATACATATCGATGGCTCCTAGCCGTCGGTATTTAACTGAGAGTTGCCAAACAATTACCACCCATGTCATAATTACCGATGGAATATTTCCGTTGGTATTTACCATCACTCTTACCGACGGAATATCCTTCAGTAATTACCGTTGAAAATTCAGACGGATGTGTTCCATCGGTAATGTTCTCGCGGGAATTTTTTTGTCACGCGTCGCCTTCTGTAATACTGTCGGTGTTCCGTCGGTGGTTGGTTTTTTTATTATTTCTGACAGAATTAGCGACGGAAAGGGGAATTACCGACGATTAGTATACCGACGGACTTATTCTGTCGGCAATAATTTCACAAACGAATTGTATGTCTTACACCGACGGAATGAATCCGTCAGTAAAATTTGTTTAATGGTGTAGTGTTTTCTGCATAATTTTGCTATTTATATAGAAAATCTATCTATATTTACTAAAACACTCTTATATGAAGTTTGGGTACATTTTTCGTTCAACCAAATACCTTTTCTCAATCTTCTTTTAAAATACTATGTGAAAAATCTCTCTCTAAAATTTATTTTCTATTAATTCAATACTATTCCATTTTATTTTATTTTAACTAACTCATCTCACTTCTAGTTTTAAATTATCAACAATTTTACTAACATTATAAAATTTGATCAGGAGTTTATAATTTACCATCATTTCTATTTTATTTCTCATTATTTAATTCTTCATGGTGAAGTTTTTTGTTAAGGTTTTACATAGTTTTCACCGAGTTATCCGCATATTTAAATTATAAATTTTCAAAGTTTAAAATTTAATTTTTTTATATAAAAAATACTATATTTCCCACCGTGGTGTTTTAAATTACCGCAATTCTCAACTACAGTAATTTAAAATATAGATGAAAAATACAAATTACTATATTTCCCACCGTGGTGTTTTAAATTACCGCAATTAATTCTCAACTAAGGTACGTAATTTAAAATATAGATGAAAAATACCCCGTGCTAGCTTGCCATGTTTTTCGAACAACAGTGTTAGAAAGTAAAAACACCCACAAATATCCCTCATGACTCATTAATTCATCTATAAATATCCCTCCAATATTTCTCCTTCCTTTTCATCTATTTCTCTTCACTGTGCTCAAGTTACTCTTTGCACTCCTTATATCTCTCTCTTAATTCTCTTCTTCACAGCCTGCATCAACAAAATCAGAGGAAATTAGGCGTATCATGTGTTTTTAATTTCAATATAGTGCGTACCATTTCTATCCTAATTCTTAAAGAGTTGGATATGGAGAAGAATTCAATACTTGATTACATATTGGTTCCTTCGGGACTTGTTATCATGTTGGCATACCACATATGGCTTCTCTATCGCATCAAGCACCACCCCACCAAGACTTTCATTGGCATCAATGCTATCCATCGCCGTTTCTGGGTGCGAGCCAGGATGGAGGTAGCTAGTCTTATATATATATATATATACATATATTAATTTTCCTATTCATTTCTTAATTATTTTTATTTTATTTACTGTTTCTTATTAATTAATTATATCATATATTGGGGTTTTTTCACACACAAATACATATACATGTCGGTACAGGACGTGTCCAGGAATGGAGTTCTTGCTGTGCAGACACTGAGAAACAATATTATGGCATCCACCGTTCTGGCATCAGCAGCCATCATGCTCAGCTCCCTTATTGCCCTCCTCATGACAAGCAGCCACGGGGGTAAATCGGCTAGCTACTTTGTGATTGGGGACAGGAGCGATCTAGGGTTGTCTATCAAGTTCTTTTCAATATTGGTGTGCTTCTTGGCGGCATTCTTGCTGAATGTCCAGTCCATCAGGTACTATAGCCATGCAAGTATCGTCATCAACGTGCCATTCGAGAGAATATGCCTTAATCATCATCAACAGCATCTCACTACCGAGTATGTGGCTAGGTCCGTCAACAGGGGTAGCTATTTTTGGTCGTTGGGGCTGCGTGCCTTCTATTTCTCTTTCCCACTCCTTTTGTGGATCTTCGGGCCCATTCCCATGTTCTCGTCTTGCCTCTTCCTGGTTGCCATGCTCTATTTCCTGGATGACACCATGGAAACTGGGTGGGCTGTTCGCATCTCTGATGACGACGAAGACTGCGGTGACGACCATAAGGAATTGGGGTCCCAAAATGGTGCATGACTACGATGCTAGCTAGAGACGTGGGTTGAATATTCAGGACACTAATTAATATTGATTTGGAACTGCAAAAAGAGACAAAACTGCTGTCCACATCCAATCCAAGTTGAATCGAATTGCATACATTTCTGGTCTTTAACCGATAAATAAAAAAAAGAGGCTGTATCTGGTTGCTTTTTTGCTGTCTTTTGTGTACCATTAGATTCCCATGAAATATAAAATTAAGAAGCTGACGTACTTATTTTTAAGTCAGCTTGTACATCATCTCATCTCACTGTCATTTGCCACCTCAGTAAGCAACTTTATGGTGAGAAAAAACGAAGCCTGTCACTGTGATGATTTAATGAGTTTTTTTTATTTTTATTTTTATGTTACAGTTTGCTGTAGTTGTGGTTAAAAAAATAAAGCTTTTTAAAAATATATTTGATTAAAATTATTATATGATAAATTCTGTCACTGTGATGATTTAGTGAGGTTTATTTATTTATTTATTTATTTTTATGTTACAGTTTGTTGTGGTTGTGATTAAATTTTAAAAAATAAAAATAAATTTGATAAAAATTATTATAAGATAAATTTATGTATGTAAAATAAATAAATAAAATATGTCTTTATAAATAAAAGAAACAAGTTATTTTAACTCTTACCAAACTAAGAATTAAAATACATTTATATGTACATGAGATGATAATCTATTGCTAAAATTATCTTTGTGATTAAAAAAAAAAAACAAAAATCTCAGATTAATTGTTTTTGCCTTTTCATCAGTGATTGGGCAGGGGAAACATTTAAAGGACTTGATTGTTAACTAATTAATTAGATATCGATGGTAAATTGCAGCTATTAAGGAAAAGTAGCATCCTTTCATCTAGAAACATTGCCAAAGGCACGCTATAACAAATAATAATTAACTAGCTAATTAAATATCGATGATTTTTTTTTTTAAATCATGTAAACTACGTACAGTTTTAATACTGATAAATACTTAATAAATACAATTTATTTTAAATAAATACTCTTTATTTTATCTTTATCACAACTTGAGAGTGAGATTAATATTTATTTATTTATTTATTTATTTTTAAAATACTATCTTTTAAAAATAAATAATTATTATCTTTATCCCAATTAATTGTGATAAATATAATATCTATTTATTTTTTAAATTCAATATTTAAAATGTTTTTTAATTTTTTTAAATAAAATTGCATTTTTATATCTTTTTTAGATTTATGACTCGCTACACTATATTATTTCTCTAGGAAAACTCAGTCTCTTTCGCTACAATTTATTATACAACTATATATATCGAACAAAAACAAACATATATCCCATATGAAATTAATCCATCCCATGCCTTGCCTCTTGCTATTCTACTTACCTTGAGCACTACGATACATTTATCACTTTTTTGGGGGGGCTGAACACCATTAAAATGACAAACTAACCTCTACTTTTCCAACTGATTCTATAGTTGGTGGATATTCAAGGAGCTAGCTACATATCCATTTACACTGCAATGGTAAATGTCAAATTTTCATAAGATATTGAAGTTGTAAAACAAACTATGTAAATAGCTTAATAGATGCTCGCATGAATAACTGAGGTCTAGATCTAAAAGAAGATCTGATCATGCTATATTATGATAGTGGCTTAAAATGCTCTTTCATCAGATTATTGGATCTCCTAAAATTAGGTCTAGAAATTGATGCTTGAGCTAATTTTGTTATTTTTCCTAGTTTGTTTTTTAAATTTATTATCTTAATTCAAATTTTGTTTTAATTTTTTTTTGTGTTAGGATTCTGATTTTATTTCCTAGTTTAGGTCATTTTTTCTAGCATATAATAGGCATTGTGAGCCTATTTAGGAGGTGAACTTAGTAATATTATTATTTCAAAAATAAAATAAGGTTTTAGGGTTCTTTGCGTGTTTCAATCCTATTATACCTATCTTCTATTTTTCCATATTTGTTGTCGTCTTGTTGTGTTTTTTCTTATATCAGTTGGTATCAGAGCCCAATGATCCCAAGTTTAGTTTTTATTATGTATTGAAATCCTATGGATATTTAATTACTTATTGTATGCCACTAACAACCATGATAGGAAAAGGTCATGGTCAGGTAGGGGTGCAGAGGTTTCTATTCGGGAGAGAAACATCTAGGAGCTCATCATGGAGGACAAGCAGAGGCAAGTCGTAGAGTTGACCTATATATACGAGGAGAGGGATATACGAGACCAAAACTAAGAGAGCGACCGTGTGTTCGTGGTTAGTACTAAAAACAAGAGACAAAATTAGAGGAAACAACCTCTTAATTGTAAAGAGAACAAATCTTGAGATTTTGAGTTTCATATTAAAATCCCTGAATTGACAAGAACTTTACAAGCATATAAGTTCATATATTGGATGAACGAGGTGAATTTTTTTTAAGTAAAGCTTATTACGATCATATTAAAAGGTTGGGCTTTTACCTAGTAGGAACAATTAAAGAGAACACGAAAGAGGTAAAGGAAGGTGAGAATCAGTGATTGCAAAAAGATGAATAAATTAAGGGAACACTTTCTTCTATTTGTCTATGTCCAAACCTTGTACCAAAGGCTCCACATATTAAAACAATGAGGAAAATATGTCAATGATTATTCTTATCAGTTTTATCAATTAGTGGTTAGGAATGACATGACAAAAATGGAAGAGCAACTGGTTGCAAGATACTTGAGTAGATTACGGTAGTCCATTAAGGACATGTTGTGCCTATAATCTTTATGGACATCTTCGAAGGCATATTAGAAGGTCTTAAAGGTAGAGAAGTAACAAACTGCTAAGGCTGTAAATAGAAGTTCTTTGATAGATCAGTATAATAGAGGAGGGTCCTATATTGATCCAAGACCAAACTCCTTTCTAAAATAGATATGATTAATAAAATTAACAGACAACTAGTCAGAGTTATGGTCCAACTTTAAGGATTCATTATTACAGTTGTGGTGAATTAGGGCATTAGGCTAGTGAATATAGCAAACTACAAAGTCATTTAGGAGTGAATCTATTGATAGAGAAACTTGCAGATGATGTTACTGATCCTATATGTAATGACTCTCATAATAATTAAGAGATTTTGAATAAGGATAAAGGTACTACACTAGTTTTTTTGAAAGATTATATTGTCATCCAAGGGTGATTTGGGATATAATTTAATGTGCTCTAACATCTTCCAAACAACCTATACTATTAACGATAAGGTATCAATATGATCATTGATAATGATACATGTGAAAATATAGTGTCAGCTGAAGTGGTAAAAAAGTTGCAATTTAAAGTAGAAAAACACCTCACCCTCTATAAACTGAAATGGTTAAATGAAGATAGCAAGGTAATTATAAACAAATGCTATCTTTTTTTTTTCTTAGGTAAGAAATATTTTGATAATGTTTGATGTGATGTAGTGGCTATGGATATGTGTTAAATACTTTTTGACAAACCATGACAATATGATAGGATTGTCATGTATGGTGGAGGTGTAATACATATACCCTCAATATAAAAGAGGAATGTATAGTACTAGTACGTAAAAAGAATAAATTAATTTTTTAAGACAAAAGTAAGAATAAGTTGTTATTATCCAAATTCATAAAGAAGTGAAAGAAATAAAAGAAGAAGGGAGAGAATACAGAAGGGGTATAGAGTCCAAATAAGAAGAGTAAGGGTTTGGTATGGAACAAGTCATTGATGATCAATAGTGATTCTATTAGGATTAAAGGTGGTGTTTTGGGAATTGATTTTTAACCTATTTTATCTAAATCGATTGAACGATAGAGGTCCAGAAGTGGTTGACGATAGTGGTAGCATGATGACCAAAACTCAATGATGAGTTTTTTCTAACACATGAAGAATGATGTAGCCAAGTTTGTAGAGATTGAGGGTTCTGAGCAGTTATATAAGGATTTACCCTAAATATAATATATAAATGGCTTAACAGATGCTTTCATGGACTAGTGAGACAAGTCTAGACCCAAAAGAATGATTGGTCGTTCCATATTAGGGTAGTGGCTTAAAATGGATATAACAAGAGATCCAACCGTTGAATCGAACTCAAATTTTTTCTAGTAATTCTTCAGGAAGATTTCTTAAGAAGTAGGACTTTATCATTCACTAGACAATGAGATCTCCTAAAATTAGGCTTGAAAGTTTCTTTTTGAGCTAATTTTATTATATTTCCTAATTTTTTTTTATTGGATTTATTGTTTTAATTCAGATTTCGTTTTAATTTCTTTTATGTTTTAGGATTCTAGTTTTGTTTTCTAATATAGGTCAGGTTTTTTCTAGCATATGAAAGGCATTGTAAACCTTTCTAGGAGGATTATTATTTCATAAATAAAATAAGGTTTTAGGGTTCTTTACATGTTTTAACTTTATTTCAATCTATTTTTTGTTCTTTTGTGTTTGCTGTTATCTTGTTGTGTTCATGCCTGCATAAAAAATCAAGAGAATGTTTTCATCCTACAATAACCAACTTTCTATTTTGTCCCATACTTTGACCATGAGTAGAAATCTAGCCACTCCACAACTTGAATGTTGTATATACAATTGCAAATCAGAAAAATCTTTTTAATGTTTAGAATTATGACTGTGGAATTAACAAATCTCCTTGTCATTTGACTATTGTTAAACCAAAGATGATTTGATGCTTCATATATAAAAATGGGTCAAACACAAAAGCAGCTAAGACTATTAACAAAAACTAATTAATCACAAAGTAATATTAATTGAAATAGTACTTTACTTATTTTTTATTATTTTTTTCAATTTCATCCTTTAACATTGAATTTATTAGAGATTGAACTTCATAATTTATTATAATTTGCTTTCTATGAGATTATCTTAGTCTTATGACTAGGGTTACAAGTTAACCTAGTTGACTCGATGTGTTTTTTGATTTTTTTTTTTGTAATTGATTTTTTTTCAATATCATCCTTTAATATTTGGGTTGATTGAGAATTAAACTTTATAATTTATTTTGATTTACTTTCTATAAGGTTATTCTAGTCTCATAACTCAAGTCAAGGTTTTGGTAGGTTAATTTGAGTTGACTCAATCGAATTTTTTTTTTCAATTTCATCATTCAAAATTGAATTGAATGAGAATTATGTTTTATAATTTCTTTTGATTTGCTTTCTAATGGGTTATTTCGGTCTTATTATTCAAGTTTGACATGTTAACCTGAGTTGACTTGGGTCTTCCTTTCCTCCTTTTTAATTGATTTTTTTTCAATTTTATTCTTCAACATTAGGTTAATTGAGAATTAAGCTTCAATATGTTTTTCGATTTGTTTTCTATGAGGTTATCACAGTCTCATGATCTTAGTTACAAATTTTATATGTTAACTTGGATTAAGTCAAGTCAATTTAATATGTTGTCATCTTAATATTTTAAAAAATAGATGTTGTCTTGAATTTTTTTAATTAAACTATGTCTCACCCCCCAGATATTTAGATTGTCTTTAGACTTGTCAAATTGACACAATCATATTGGGTCCATCTCTACACAGTTTAATCTGTTTTTTTCCCTTGTTGAAAACATGTTAATAACACCTGATTAATTTTTCTTTATGTTTTTTTAAAATTAGCCAGCGAATGCTTCCCACATTTATCGTATGCCATTATCATACTTCAAAGATGCATATTCTCTGTTTCTGGCAAACTCCATGCCTTGGCGTTTCTAGTAGAAGCCCAGATGCATCGAATTTTTTTTAAAATAAGATAAACCGCATATCATAAGAGAGCATACAAATTTGGCAAAAAGTGTTGATATTTGTATTGCCATTAGTAATATTCACATGGTTTGTCATTTAACTTAACTGTTACCGACCAAACAGAGAAACGATCCAACATTAACTCTCCTCTGTTTCAGTATCTTCAACTATTAGTGGACAACATTAATGGATTGAGTTTTCCTCAGCATGCAGGTGGGCCGTTCCAAGAATATTGATTACAGTCAGTGACGTCAAGGCTCTTCATTTCTTGAAATTTTGAATCTCTGTTTCCAGTTAATCCCCGTCCCTTTTATACTCTACTAGTATTCCCCCCCGACCGTGCCTGAAGATGATGTTGGGATCTTGCTCGATAAAATCCCTCCTTCCAAAGGGCAGAACAAGCATGTTTTCCATGATAGGAACATGAACTGCTGGTCATTTATATGATGCCTCTGTACCTCTGGATATAAAGATAAAATGCATTAATTCATAGTATTTGACAAGGTAGAAATATTGAATTGCATATGCACATACATACAAACATGATATGCGCGTGCGCGAGGGTGCATAACTGCGTGTCTGCATATGCATGTAACCAATGGCATATAATAAGATAATCCACTGTTTCTGAAAAATGACATAATGGTAATTTTGACCACAAAGAGGGAACAATTGGTGAATTAAGCAGAAATGTTCTCTCACCCATTTTGCACATGCAAGTGTGCCTTTTTCTTACTATTTAACTCCTATTTCAGCAAGTTTCAACTTCAGCTTCATGTTGCCAGCTTGAACTAGTATTTCTTCCTTAGATCGATCCACTCTCAAAACTGTTGCTTTCCTTCCTAGCGAAGAAACTTGCACCATATCACCAACCTCAGGAAGCTCAGTCATTGCTGCTGTGAACATACTAAATTTTAGACTTTTTGCTTAACATAAACCAAGTAAGAACAAGCTAGCACCAACAAGTAACAACTTCTGCATAAAGAAACTGTCTTCCAAACAAGTTTCAATAGAAACTTGTACTTTCATTCGAAAAATACCTGATGGTTGTTTATTGATTTCAACTACTGAAGTGCTCATACTCTCTGTAGGCCGTCCATTCTTAGCCTCTGCAGTAAACCGGCTATCACTTGTCAACAGTTGTTTTTGATCTGCTGTAGGCTGAAAAGTTTGTGTTGCATGTGCACGAAGCTGCCGCACTTTCTTGTGAAGGATAGAACGAGCCATTGATGCAGCCTCAGATATTTGCCGCATTTTACGGTATCTCTGTTCAGTACCATGCTCCTTTATCTTCCTTCTGGCAAGCTTTAGTTTTTCATGAAGATTTTTTGAGAGCCTAAAAATGAAAAAAGATAGTAGATAGAGCACCCACAAGTTTACAATTGCTGCTCTTTATTGACAGTGAGAACCGAACCAAGTGTTGAGCAACATAAGAAAAGGTAAACAAAATCCATCTTTCTATTGAAGAAATAAAAGTGATGTAAGAGAGTAAATGGTCAGGACATAATGATCTTTACTGTAAAACTGTATTCCTTTTAGCTAAAAGATATGCAAGGAAAAAAGAGAAATAAAAGGAATAAAACAGGTCAAAAGCAACTTGAAAAGAACAATATGCCTGTGGAAAAATAGCCCCTAAGCCTTTCTGAATTGGAAGGCATGCATGGTTCTTGCGTTAAATCCAATAACAAGGATAGGGCATTGAGTCATTGCTCTAACTGCAAAATATATTTAGCAGGTGCAGATATGGACTAGGGATAACTTTGTTCATTTATTGTCCAAAAGATACCGATAACATATGAGGATAAATAATTATTAGTGAATCACACACACAAATGGGGCAACAACTTCCTCCATTTATGACAGAAGAATTTACCTGACATAAATTGGTCATAGAGATACCCCAGTTTAAAACAAACAAACTGTATTAGCATGTTGATGGCCAGAGTTTCAGATCTTGCCTGTTATTATTTGGATGGTTTATATTCCAGATGTTACATAATGCACATCCCAATTGAAATCATGAAGAACAATTTTCTATGTAGTCTTTAAGCTATAGATTCTCACATCAGATGATGTCGTGCCTCATGCAAAAGCTCTTGGCTATCTTGCTTGAACCTTTCCATATCAATTATGACCTGCAAGATATTCTAAAGATTACAGTAATTGACAGCTTGAAAATTACTATGAAGAAACAAATTTTAATCTTCCAGTAATTTGCTTGCATGTTGGAGAATGGAGATGACAAAAAGTCTCAATCGAGATATTCAGAAATACATAGTTAAAACAGTAAACTTTCCATTAAATTCGTTACTTTTTTTTTTCAAGTACGAAGCAGATAATGCATAAGTTTTTCTTTGGATTTTATCGCAGTTGAGTGAATAAACAACGGTAATTGTTACCAAGAGCAGTTGAAAATCATACAGATGACAAGATGTTCATGATTTCAAAGTATAACCAAGAATAAACCTTGCACGGGATAAGTCCATGCTACCTCATTAATCTCTGCACTAGCAGCACCATGAAGTTCTCGGGCATTAGAAACAACTACACTGGGGAGTCCCAATTTTTCAGATATATTAATTGCATTTGAACGACCTATAGGAAAAACCGCAGCTGTTATGTTATGAAGTATAGTTACTGATACAAATAACAATCATGACAAGCAGAAAAGAGCATCCTAACCCATTTTTAAGCACAAGGGAAGTGCATGTTCAAACCAAAAAGCTTTGGAAACCAAGCAAATTTTTAAAAGCCCCTACTTCTCAAATGTATAAATTTCTTATCAAAGCCCATAGGTCTAAAATTCACAACCACACCTCATTTCAAATGAAAGCTCCATAGTCTAGCACTGAATGAAGAGAGATGTTTTTGAAATGGAGAAAGGGCGTTACCCTGTGCTATTCTCCTAGTTTGAGATGAAAAGTCACTTCCCTGTTTGTTAAAAACCTTTGCTTAGGAAAGTGGCAAAAAAGTTTAAAAAATTTTGATTTCCCTATCTGATACTTTTTTTAAATACCATGTCCTTGATATCCAAAAGCGACAGAATAAATAACAATGGGAGAGATAAAGTTTTCAAACACTAAATCAAATTACAAGCAATCCTCACATCCAATAAAAATTTAATTAGTTATGCACCCAAGAGGAAAACCTGGTACTCCCCAGAGAATCTTGTAAGTCGGCTTTAAGTTCACTTCATCAAACTCCATACAAGCATTTTCAAAGGCATCATTACTGGCAAAGAAGAAACATTAACACATGAAACTGAGAACATGGAGCTGGCAACAGAGTGCTTGTGACAGTACACCATGCAATGCAAGAGCTAGTTAACAATGCAAGACGTGGGTTCAACTAAACATGAACCAGAATGGATATTGATTAATTATGATGAATTTCTCATTGATAAGGAAATATGATCTGCAGATATGCAGCATTCTTCATGCAATCATCGCATCTTTACTTGATTTGCTAAATACCTGTACTTCAGGGACTTAAGTTCACCATGATGTGTTGTAGCTATTGTCAGTAAGGCACCACTATCAGCAAAAGATTCCAGCAATGACATCCCCAATGCAGCTCCTTCAAGAGGATTGGTACCTGCACCAACCTATATATGCAATAGATATGCATTATATGTTACCTGGTATAGATTTATTTGACAAGTCTCAGTAACTACTAGTTAAATATCAATGAAGTAAAAACAATCATAGACTCACTTCATCTAGTAGCACCAGTGACTGACTCGTGGATTGAGATCGAATGTCCTGCATGGTGAATCTGTTAAATTCCATGGAAATTCTCTTATCTGGAAGATGGAAAATGATTTGAAAAGAAGATATTGGGCATGGTCTAAAAATATATAGCAGAGATCTCTTTAACAACTCATAATCCTTGAATTGGAAGAGCTGCGACTCTCATTGGTAAAGAGAAGATATCAAATTGAAGAGTGTCTGTTAGTAGAAACTCCAAGGTTTATCATTCAACGCACAATCTCATTAACAATATGCAATCAATTTGAAAAGCCTCTGGATGACTGATAATATGCAAGATACTGGAAATCGAATTAAGAAAGAGGTGTCTATTCAAAGTTAGAAACATTGTAAGCAATTTATAGTGCTCTAGCCTGCATATCCATGATTAAAAAAAAATCAACAGAAACAAACAAAAAAGAAATCTGGAAAGCATATCATCCTTACACTTATCTGTTTCAAGTGGCCAGAGAAGGTAGATAGAGATTGAGACAAGGACTGTTCATCACCAATATCAGCAAAAACAGAATCAAACCAAGGAATTTCTACAGATTCAGATGACAAAACATGAAGACCTGCAGTTTCAAACAAGAAGGTTATGTAAGAGAAATAAATGGTCATGAGTAAATCATCTGATGCAATGTCAAATTCTTCCAAGACTAAGCTTTTTTTTTTTTATTTCAGCATGAGCCATGTGACATAGAATGCATGAAATTTCCACTCTGATTATTAGCATACATCCAGAAACTGGTATGTGGCTAAAATTTTCATTGAGTGACTCTTCTACTTCCCATATATTATGCCCGGAGGGATTACTTATGCTCTTCATCCTTATGCGCGATACATTTTGAATTGTATAAAGCGAGATCTTTAAGAACCTAAATCGAATAGTGAAATAAATAAGAAGTTTGCAGTATACAAATCACATTGGAGGAAAGGATTCAATGTCAGATGAAAAAAAAAAAGAGATGATTTACAGTCAACCTGATTTTGCCATCATAGCAGCCAATCCAACTGTCTTTAGGCAAATGGTTTTGCCCCCGGTATTAGGACCAGTTATAGTCAGGACTCTTGTTTTATGGGAGATAAAAAAATCAACTGGAACTGGGTGAGCTTGTTCCAATGCAGAAACCTGACAATCAATAGTAAATTTGCCTTAAAAACAGAAACTGTAATTGTTCATTAAGAAATACATTTAAACACTTTTGATTTTCATTAGAAAATGAAAGTACAGCCAACTGATGATTTTAACAATCAATCAATGAAATTATGCGGTTACATCCATTCTAAAGATCGAAGATCTAAATATGGCTCTACTTTCCACACCCATCCATTATCTCCTTCCAGTTTTCTCTTGAAACAGAAAAAATGCAAGCCTTTAGAATGATTCAATAATTAACCCTATATATATTCATGTACTTATGTGGCAGATGTCCATTCCAGGGGGGAAAAGAGAGATAGAACATTCTCAACTAAAAGAAAATGAATGTTGCTCATTAGCCCAGTATAACTTACATCAGGAGCATTACTGCCTTCCTTTTTTGCTTTCTGCACATTTTGTCTATGTTGCTGGAGCATCAAAGGATGATAGGCTTTAGGTATGTACAATAGCCACTCTCTCTCTTTGGGAAATGATGCCATCAAGGTTTCATTTTCTGATAAATAAGTTTCAGTGGAAAAAGACCCATCCAGTTCTTCTGAAAGATACAAACTGGGAGATGCTCCTCTGAAAAAAAGACTATAAGTTGCCCGGGCATTGATCTACATTTTAAGAACCACATCAGATATAAATGTATAATAATTTACCAACAATAAGTGTTTAATTTAACATGTAAAAGGGAATTGAAATTTGAAAACCACAAATAAAATTGCAGTATCAATATATTTAAAGGCCGGGACAGCTTTCAGACTTGCATGCGCAACTATGTTCTTCCAGCACTTGTTCTCCAAAGGTAACAGAAGTTAGAATTCTTGCTTATAATCCTCATTTTATACTATTTGCAACCATAATTGTGACCATAATACAATTCATAGAGAATATTCCTGCTCAATTCCTTTAGCACCTCCAAGCTCTCTAAGTGATATTAAAGCAATCAAATCATAGAAACTATACAACGTTGCAACTACACAAACTCAGCTTTCTGATAATTATCACCAACTCTATCTCTTACTACTAAGGTTCCATAATGAATGCATCATTTGGAAGAGGGACAAGTAAATACGCAGGAGTCAATCTACTAAAAAACATTAATGGACTCTGTGTGTGTGTGTGTGAGAGAGAGAGAGAGAGAGAGAGAGAGAGAGAGAGAGAGACATATTGGTTGGGCACCCACCACGTCCAGTTGAATTACACTGTCTGATACTTTTTCAATGTCATCAAGATCCTTTTTCATCTGCATAGGTTGCAAATTAAAACACGATAATTGAAGGAATGATATGGATAATGGATAAAAACATCACCAGATAAAACACCTTTTCTGTTAACATCAAAAGCACATCTGCCTCTGCCTTTGCAACTGATGCTCTTGCTTGTTGCAGCTCATCATTTAAAGGAACTGCTGAGAGTGGCTCTATAATTCTTCCGGTTCCTGAATCACTACAGCAGTAAATTACCCTTCAGGAATAACATATAAAGAGCTAAGCTCTTGTAAATGAAAATCTGATTGATACAAAGGAATAGTTTGGGAACAATATTTCAGCAACAGGGTTTTGAAGCTAGCATTTACCAAATTTATTTTGTTATGTATATTTTATTGAGCAGAAGTTGTTCTATAGATTCTCTAAGAACTTAACAGATATATCACTGTAGATTAGTCATCTAAATTTTTTATGCCACCATATAACTGATCAAGAATCAACATGCAAAGTTTCCACAACCAATGGGCTCAGACTGGCATGATACAATTTTTTCAATGTAAAAAGTGAGAAAAGGAGTTCCTGATGAGTGTTTTCTGCATGATTGATGGCTTATATTAGCATTGAGAGCAGAAAGGTTAGCTCTTCATAGTTGTGTTAGGTTTTATTAGACAGGATTTTGATCCACCGTGTTGTGACTAGATAACAATGCAACTTCAATCATGGTGATAAATGAGTTAAAATTTCTGTGGGGAGTAAGAATTGTTTTCCTTTGTGCGTGCAGAGTGCATGTGTGTGTGAGAAAGAGAGACAGCGAGAATACATGAATTTGTTCAGCATTAAGCAACATGTACTTTATATGTAAATTGAAAACCAAATGCCAAGAAACTAATCACACTCACCTGGACAGCAAAAGGCCATTAAAACTTGTCAGCTGACCAGTCCCTGAGTTTATACACCATCTGCCATCAATGTTACTCACTTCCTAAACAAAGAACAGTTACCACAACTAGAATAGAAAAAAAAAAGACAGTCAACACAAAATTATCACTCATCTTACCAGAAAAGATGTCTCTTTCATTTCATTCCTGATCAGGCTGTCCATTAACTGAGACAGCTGAAAAAGAAAGCGATAGAAGGGTTCAAAATGAAGCACCAAGGATGAAAATCATTAAAATGAGTTTTGAATAGGAGTGTATACGAGGAAATTATATATAGCTACTACTATGATACCCCAAGATCCATCAAGAAGACCTCAAGATCCATCGAGAGGGGATACTTAGCTACCCAAGTTATTTAGTAGTGCACATTTATCAGATTAAATGTAATCAACCGTTATTCAAATAATAATAATAATAAAAAGCTTCGGTAGCATGCAGAAGAGAGTATGCACCATCATATAGTAAATGGCATCCAGAAATCAACACCCTAACCAAAGGTCACCCAACCCTGTACTAGATCTTTTTTTCCCAGGAAAAGGTTGATATGCTCAATAAAAGGAGAACATCCCTATCCTCCAGTAAATTTCACAGGCGAAACAAAGGAAGCCCGTTTGAAGGCCTGACTGTTAACTTAAAAGGGAGGGTATTGTTAGTAACTAAACATAGCTTCATCCACTATTTCATGTTACATAACATAACTACACCTCATCTTCGCTTCTTACAAGAAATCCAAAAGAAATGTAACAGTAGCAGCAAAAAGTATTTAGTAAGCAAGATGGGCTTCGCTAGTTATTCTTAAATCACAGATAGGAGGCGTAGCTAGAAATTTCTATTAAATGAATTCAATTATGAGAAAAGAAAAGGCATAGGTATAGTGTGTTTTTTTTTTCCACCTTTTTCTCAAGCAGCTGAACCTGATCACGCGCTCGTTTTAAAGCAGAACTCTGAGACAAAACGGAAAGCCAAAATTAAAATCAGATATAAAACAAGAAGAGAAAGTGAAAGTAAACCATGTAAGTAAATGAAGGAATAAACATACAGCAGAGTCTTTGACAGAGCCATCTTCATCTATAACTTGTTTTATCACCCTGACTAATGATACATTGATAACCATTTCCATTATCTACGAGAGAATAAAAAGAAAACAGAAATAATATCTCCATGCAATTAGACAAAGAAAATTTAGAGCTTTTTTCGAATAAATTAATGTGTATACTAAGTACCAACCAGTTGTGAAAGAGGCATAAAGCGATTGTACCAATCAGCATCTTCCTTGATTGCAGCTTTGAGATTGAGCTGCAAGAAATAGGCAGACTCCAGGATAGCAGCAACAGCCATCGCTTCATTAGCATTGATGGGTAACCCCCCCCGTCTAGCATTTCGAAGACCAGATTTTACCTTTATATTTTCCAGACAAAGAAACAAAAACAATCAAACACTTGGTGAGCAATTCAAGATTCAAAAACACGAAAAGAAGCAGAAGAGGAGAGTAACTAAGAGAAGATTAATGGAGGAGAAGTCTAAGCGGCAAGCGCCATGGTTGTGCATTTGGACAGCGGCGTTGGTTTCTTTCAAGAGGATCAAGCTGTGTTGGTAGGTGTGATTGAGGGACCATAATTGCTCCTTGCAGGCTTCACGGCCTAAGGAAGTAGTGGCGAAGGACGAAACCAAGTCGCAGAGCTTATCCCATTCCAATATTCTTAGACTTGAATATCGAGCGTCATTAACAGATTTCTTCTGATTTCCGTCGTCTGGTTCTGTTAAAATTGACGGGAACGGGGAGGAGGTGGAATAGAAGGAGCAAGAATTTTTGCGCAATCTATGACGAGGTCTACGAGTGATATTGATAGTTAGTGGGAAATCAGAAACAGCAGCAGCAGCAGCGCTATGACAAAAATATAATAGTCTAGTAGGAGTGGTAAGTAATGTTATCCAATTGCTTCCAAATACCACACCAGCGGTGGCAGTGGCAGTGGCAGTGGC